>Ga0209562_1000397_pt1 | contig 14980 bp, 8 predicted proteins | sample WorMetvacBELIZE2_FD_187399 | JGI IMG/M metagenome (GOLD analysis project Ga0209562, IMG submission 187399) | Marine gutless worms symbiont microbial communities from Max Planck institute for Marine Microbiology, Germany - Olavius vacuus BELIZE.2... | ecosystem: Host-associated > Annelida >... | reverse complement strand
CACGAAATGTGTTCCTTCCATGGATAGTTAATTAACTGTGATTATTTGTGATTATTTTTTTTTATTTCGCGAGTGCTTTCCTTGGCATGTCTTTTGTTATCAATAGAATACCGCCATCAGCAAGTTTTGTCAATCGTTGTGCAAATAAAATAATTGACTGAGTGATTGATTTATACCGATACATGTGAAAAGATGGTGTGCCACAGGTCCAATCGGTAATACAGGTTCACCACGTGCGACTGGTGCGACTGGACCTGCAGGTATTTTGAAATAATTTTATCCATTGAATAAATTGTGGTTGATTTTATACAGTGATTTATTACCATAGTAGTAATAGGTTTAGATAAAACATGTGATCACTGGTCATGTCATGATATAAGAACATCGATTGTTGTTGTTGTTGTTGTTGCTGCTGCTGCTGCTGTTGTTGTTGTTGTTGTTGTTGTTGTTCTTCTTCTTCTTCTTCTTCGTCTTCTTCCTCTTCCTCTTCCTTTTCATCTTCCTCTATCACTTCCTCTTCTTCTTCCTCTTCTTCTTTATCCCGTTCTTCTTCTTCAATCAACATTTTGCATCTAAATAGGTTACGCAAGAGATCTCTGGATCTGTGTCTGTGGACCAGTGTCACTCTGTTGGTTTAACGATCGATTTGCAGCTGACCTAATGTTGTTAACATAATGTTTGACTATAACTTGATGGTGGATCTTCTAAATCCGAGTTTAGGTCCACGTTTGTTTCTGTTCGAATCTGAATCCAAGTCCAAGTCCAGTTAAAATCGACCTCTCCCTCCTTCTTAGGAGACTACTACATGCAAAAACTTTTATTGCTATGTACACGCGAGCTTTCTTTCTATTGTTGTGTCAGCGCCGATCGATCAGATTTCAGTGGACAATGTGTGGCCATTGTACGGTCCTTTGGCCGGCGGTACTCGAGTGACCATCACTGGTCAGCATGTGAGTGCGTCCACTGTAAGAGCTGTGTACATTGGTCAATACGAACTATACCCAGACAATAACAGGTGGGTGCGTTCACGAAATGACTATTTTATTGCATGGACATCATTTAAAGGGTACGGGGTTACGCGGTACGCCTTCCCCGCTTTGATGAGTGGTGATCTCCTTCTTTGCTGTGTCAAATTTGTCCATTGGTTCATTGCGAATGTCACAACAATCGTTCTCTGGATAACATCATTAATGGCTAAACGGCACCAAATTTGTTTTAATTGGCGCTGCGTCCCGGAACCCACTTGTGAGCTTACAGCTCTCCCCAAATTCCGTAGCTAGAAGTGATAAAGGTGATGAAGATAAGGGTTCCCCCGTTTTTGCCTATTTGACGCTAGTTCTTTAGTATCATACAATATTTAAGTTCCACATGTCTCAGTATTAAGGCTATTATTAATGCTATTATTACTATTACTTACTTGTTTGCATGGTAGAAATATATGCCCAAACTAAGGTATCTCCGAAATCTGGGAGTTTGGAAAGTTACAAATGCTAAAATATCAAGGGGATAGACGACGAAAAGGGGACAAATAAATTAGGCTTAACGCAAATAACATCAGTGGTTGAACTGTTTACAGCGATGATGAAAACTCGTTGGTAGTGACGACTGCGAGAACAAGCCACTCAGCCATCAATCAGGAGCAACCAATTTCACTGATACTGAACGATAGATCAAGAGTTATCACTCCTTATAAATTCCTCTACCGACTGGATCCAATAGTTACGGGCGTCGAACCGAAAAACCACCTTATCGTGTACGTATGTGTACAATATCGATTTACAAGTTTTAAAAATCTACCTGGAATTCCCAATTCTAAGAAGAAAATTGCACTGCAATATGTTAACATAGTAGGCCTACATTGTAGTATAATTATGCAACACAACAGCACTCGGAGAACGCAGTTCTCCTCCAAAGTATATCCGCTCCGCATTTGGATGACTCCCGACATTTTCTTCGGACTTTTTTGTCCAAACCTACATCCGGGAAAGAGAATGTTATGACGATCCGCTCAGTTTTACCGGAGAGGAGTCACTATCACATTGCAGAAAAAGGCGATATTTTGCAATGATAAAAATTCTTCGGTATTTTCTAGACCATATGTGAATGACTTCCAAAATCTGATCAGTTCTTCCTTGTCCAAATATACGTCTCTGTGAAACTTTTCCGCTCAGTGTAGTTTTCACGTAAAGTTGCTAACAGACAGTCAGAGAGAAGGAAAAAACAGAATAACAAAAAGACAATTATTGCTAAATAAAACGAGGTTACAACATCTACATTTACCCAGTCTGGAATTAAGGCGTTTACATCAGGGAGGTTATGGTTTACATGCTGATCTGGTGTGGTGTTACAAAATACTTGCTGGCATCGCTGAGACACCAACTGAGAATTTTTTTTCGTGTGCAGTACGTATGCTTCAACTAGAGATCACCAATACAAATTATTCAAGAAGCCCTTTGTTTCACGCACACCGACAAACTATTTAGCAAACCCATCGTAAATGCATGGAACCTTCTCTCAGACGCTGTTGATGTTAGTTCCCTCTCCAGTTTCAAGCGCTCAATCCTCAAGGTCAACTTTTCTAGATTTTTCAAGTATTTTTAGGTGCTTTTATGATGTGTTTTATACTCTGATTGTTTAGTATATTTTGTGTATTTTTCTTAAAGGCCACCGTAAGAGCTTGTTATCTGAGCGTGGTGAGTCTTGTTTAGAGTTCATGTTCTTGTTCTGTACTGCCCACTGTATGTCTATGTCTCTAAACAAATTAAATGAATGAATGAATGAATGAACCTCATTGGCGGAGGTAACAATCGCTGGATAAAACGAAACCTTATTGACGGAGATAACTGGTTATACTGTAGACATAATGCTGCATTTTCAGTGGCGGTACATTGGTGACGGTATCTGGACTTCATCTCGACTCGGTTGCTGCACCAAGCATTACTCTCACCGTGGTTGTCACCAGCGTTGACGACAGCAGCATGCCGGCAAATGCCCATGAGTTAGAAACCGTGAAGGTATTGATTCAGCTACATTAATTTATTCTAGGTACGTGTCGCGACGTGGGGGAGGGGTCCGCTGTTTTTTTTTCTGTTTATGGCTCATGTCTACTTTTATTAGCTGGAGTGTTAGTCCACGTTTCCGCGGACTACAGTGTATGAATGGATGTTGTAGTCGTGTTACTTCCAAGAGTCATGATTCTGGTTAACAGCTGACACAATCAGACTCACAGCTTTCCACCCGCTACAGCATACTATCAGCTCAGGCACCTGTGGTAAAATGGGGCAAGATTAGCTAGAATTATTACTCCACTCCATAGTGTAATAATGAGCAGTAAGCTGCAATTAGATTGAGGTGGTGGCGCCATCTGGTGAACGCTTACGAGGTAAGGCAGGCATGGTGTTTGTTGCAGGTAAAACTGTGATCCATGCGTGAGCGCTTTAAAGTGGTTTGTATACCATGCAAGGCGCTATATGTACGGTGTACCCTAATGTCGTGAATTTGTTGTAGTCGTGTACGGTCCAAGAAACTGACCGAGACGGTAGCACGATGCAGTGTCGAATGCCAGCTGTGAGTCTTCCTGATGACTTGGTTGAACAACTGGAGCAGAGTGACAGTGGTCAGATCAACAACCCAAATGGATCTGGAGTCGCTGTCTACTGGGCTTCTGATAGACGTACTCGCGCTGACATCTACCTTGGATTCCAGTTGGATGGACTCACTCTTTACCGGAACATCAGCGTCGTCGATCGAGACACCAAGATGCAATTTGCAGTGAAGCCTGATGTCTTTTGTCCGTCTGATGTCTTCACATTTAAAACCAATCGTGACAGCGTCATTGCCATAAAGGTAAAGTACAGGTGTAAAACCTAGTGTTTTTGAATCGGCATGATCTCTGTTTCTTTTTCCTTTAGATGAGTATTTGTAATATTCAGGTAAGCAATTGTTACACTCCATCGCTTCTGTTGTTTGCGGGAGGCAGGTCTGAATTAGGCCACTTGTACCGCCCACATTGTCAAGATTTTAAAAAAATTACGACAAACGATCCACTGCAAAAAACCAATACACGCACTCAGGCCTAAGTAGTCAAATACTAGTCCAGATTGGGTCACTATTTTCTCACTAGTGTCATAACATCTCCTGCCGCCAGATTCCTCACTTTACTTATTCGTGCACGAAATATAATTATTTCGGCTGCTCTGTCATTACTGCCTCCCCCGTGGAAGCGCAGGTTTTTTGCAGACCCCCTATATCGCTTAAGGAAGACAATGAGAGGAATATTGGGGAAAGAGGTGGCAAAGCTTTAGAGAAGCGGAGTAAGTTAAGATCTTAGAAATGTGCGTGTTACTGTCAATATTATTATTAGTATGTCATACGGTGAGAAAGGGTGGGGATCTAGAAGGAAAGTGTGAGCGAGGAAATACGATCTATAGAAGCCTGACCCGATGCCCGCATGTTTTGCTGTATAAGGCCAACTCTAATCATAACAGTAGCTGAGACTGACTGATTTCTTTCATTAAGCTGTTACTGGCTTTTTGGTTCATTCATCACCTTTATTTATTTGTCAAGAAACAATGCAGCAGAAGCACAATATCAATAAAACGGCCTGTTCTCTTAAATATATTTTCGTAAGGTTTAACACATTTGGCATGTAACCGTATGTATTTGCGTCTTGTTTCTTCCAATATTTCTGATGATTATGTTGTTTTTAGGGACGACATTTGCTGCGAAGCAGTCATCTTTCGGACTTTGACATAAGACTCGGTGACTCTGTGTGTGTTCCTGTGTCACTGACTGACAATCAAGTCGACTGTAGACCTCCCACGAACAAACCCAACAGAAACATCAATGATACGATCTGCCAGGATGATATGCTGTCTCTGAAAGTTTGTACATATGATTATCCTTGTTGAACAACTGATGACAGTACGTTAATGCACAATTTTCACAAAATTAAACACACCGTTGTACTTGATTACACGAAGTGCAGTTTTGGAGTACCGGGTATATGATGGTATTTAAAGACTTGGTATAAAATTATGCCGAGACATTTTGAGAAACTCACGGTTTCGAAGGTCCGAGTTTATGTGTAAAATGATAACATTTTGTAAGCATGATTCTGTTTCATCGTTATTTATAAGCAATTGGAACAGTGCGCAGCATAACTTCATCTTTGAGACGTTTTATATGGACACTGGTATCCGCGATGGCTGTGACTGTATCCGAATGTTACAGGTGGACATCGGAAACGCTCACTATAGCTGTTCATGTGGTGTACGTTATGCAACTGACCATACGACATTAGCTGACCACAGTCTCATTATCGGCCTCGCAGTTGGACTTGGGCTCCTGCTAATCATCATCATCGTCCTCATCATCATTGTCGCGGTCGTCTGTCGAAGACGTCGCGGTAAAGCAGCTGAAGAGAGAATTGCCTACTCCAACAACGGTACTGGATCGATACGTCTTGACCAGGATGGCGGAAACTACTACAATGCGGCGTCTGCTCCTGAAAACAAAGCAAGCAAAATGTCCTTTTCTTAGAGACAGGTTCCATAAAGCTCGATGAAATAAATACACCGCTCGAAGCTCACCGAACAAGACATTAACGAATAGTTATAAAGTTCCGACCGTAAAATTATGATTGTGCCACAGGTCTAGCGACAGGCGTAAGATGTAGAATATACGCTGAATCAGCAGCTGAACTGATGAAATGATTGCAACAGTAGAACTCATTTAGAATAGCATTTGAACAAATTTCAGTTTTGGTAACATTGGACGTTTCTACCCATCTCTCAGTGTTATCTCCTTTCAATTGTGTCCAAAACCCATCAATAACGTTTCTTCTTTTTGCAGATACCTTTTCAGAAGTTCCTTGGTCGTCCACTTCTTTGCGGTATTTACTAACTACAGCGGTACACGTCCGGCTGTCATCTCTTTACTCAGCATGTGTCCAAGTTATTTCCTTTTTTCAGCTGGTTCAGCTCGGAATCGTGGTCAATTTCCTTCACAGCTCTTTAGCAAAATGATGTTTTGTTTGCGTCACAGTCTAGCTTCGATGCTTTATAAACATTTGCTGCTAAATTCTTACAGTTGGATTACATGCATATAATGGTTATAATGATAATGCACTGTGCTTGATACAATAACATGGAATATAATAGACGTCTCGTGCCACTGCAACGAAATATGTTACCATATACGAACATCGTTTATTTTTCAACGGCTTGTGTTGTTGTTCCAAATAAATGTCAACTACACCCACGTGTTGAGTAAAGACCATGTAGATTGTTGTCTTAATCATTTTGGACCTATGATGGTGTCATAATGCTAGCTGATTGCCACAATCTATAGGTTTTGTCTTAATCAGTTCGAACATATGATGGTACGAGAAAATCACGAAAAAAAATAAATGTTGGGCTATCTTTCCGTACATATTTATAATTTGAGTACTTTGTATACTACTATGCATAGAAGTGAGGAAATAAAAACTACGGATATAATAAAGTCAACGATATCGAAAAATTACAAGACAGTAATTGAGCAATAATTTCTGCCATTAAACAGCATCTGAAACGACAATAACGACGTTTGTGTAGCCTACAGTGATACCTCAACAGACGGCGAAACATGGCGGGATCAACCCTTACTGTTATACACAACTTTATTTCACCCTAAACATAGCCCTACGCAAACCACTGATAACTTATCAGGGGTGTATTCGAGACAAGGCTTTAACTAGGGGGTGCTTTGGGTGTTAAATAGCTCTGAAATAATATTTACAATTCAAAGAACACGCATAAAGTTGCTTTATTTTAAGATTTTAACAGAAATAGAACATATGAAGACACCAGATGCGTTACCTTGAAGGTAATACACCAAAGTGCTTTGCAGCCAGGTTTTACCCCGAAGCCTGCTGGAGAAGCTTACAGGGCTCGCCACACTGCCAGACTCCTATCTATAAATAAGGGTAGGCCTATCGCTTAGCCGGGAACTGAAAGGAAGCGAAAAAGGGAAAAAGACGGCAGGAAAAAGAGAAGAAAGAGATAAATGGAAAAATAAATCGCGGAAATCAATTCCTGGTTACGGTTTGTATTCGAGGACAGCATTATCATCATCATTCATCATCCACGAATTTCGTGGCGATACAAGCCTTGAAACAAAACTTCAGAGCCGCAGTAAGTGTTAGAAGTCAATAGCCTTTCGCGTTCGTTATCACTGGTCAGCTGCAGCTGTTGTCCATACATGTAGGACATGTCGGTTGAAGAGAATGGTATGGGTCTATGATTAGTAATAACTATCTCATGACTCACCCCGTGGTGTAAGTCTAATGCGGTCGTGACACGCCGTATCTGTCACGAATGTCCATTAACTACTAGAGATGTAACTACAACAGATTTTCACAATCGATACGTGATCTAGAAAAATACAGTAACTCGATATCGATAGGATATTGTAAGATTTTCCAAACCAATCTTTTGATATTTTTTCAAAATATTATTTCAATATTAAAATACAGCGCGGTCCAAAAAGTAGAACCAATGCACATTTTTTCCTTTTCTCTTTGAAACGCCTTAACCAAATGTGCTATTTTTGGAACACATAAGTAGCGGCAGTAAATACTCTGCAGCAAACTTTAGGTAATTAAAATATACTGCGATAGGGGGCGCCACATAGAATAGGGCGCATAATTTCTGCTCCTATAAACTGCAGATCAAACCCTGAACGACGCCTCTGCTGTGAGTCGTGCTGTCAGATTTCGGACTAGTACCGCTACTAGGACACCTGCTAGTCGTGTCATGGATATCATTTTTGGATGAGTCGGTCAAGGCTGGTTCTCAACCACCCATACTGTGAGAATTCTTGCACCAGACGCCGTGAGTTCCGCGCGACTTTTCAAGTTGCGATGTGTATATATAGTAACAGCTTTGTCTTCTTTAGAGATTTTCCCATTTCATTACAAACGGTATTTCAGTAATATTAAAATATAAATGTGTTCGCGAATAAACAATAAACCAAACGACTACTTTATTTTCCGCAAACTTTAATTTAAAAGACAAGTAGGTGAATCAAAGTGACCGGATAAATGAACGAAACAGGGACCAGTTGTTTCATTTTTGTCGCACCCTTTAGTGAATGTGATTTATATGTGATTCAGCAAAGCATTTGACATAAACTATTGCTTAAGTGTGCCAAAAATTGTCAGATTCGGTGAAGGCTTTCGAAAGACACGAGCAAAAAATATGCAGCTGGTCCCGCTTTTTTGGACCACCCGGTACATTAGATCGGTACTACATGAGACGGTATCGGTATAGACACGACGTACTGTATCGAAGACATCGATACATTTGCCCTTCGCTACATTGTGTTGTCACGTGCAGGTCACAATACGGGACGGAATCGTGACAGAGCGGTAACCAGTAATGTGCGAGGAGCTTACCCCAAGGGCCTCCACAACAAAATGTAATGTTTGTTTACTATTGCACCGTGCACACTTCACCCGCATGCGTCACGCCCTGGTATATTTAGAAGGCTTGGACCTACATCAAAGCACTGCGCCATAGACAGCCAACACGTCAATTGATGCGTGCGTCATCGCTATAGACTCTATACAATAGAAATACATAGCCTCTCACCGCCGTAATACCTCAGCGATCTCCGTTTTCGTAGCCATCACCTTACTCTTCGAGACCACCATTTATCGCCGCCTTACGGTGTGTGCCTCTATATTTCACAGCTCAATGGTACTCATTTTTTCCAACCGCGGAGTAACGACCTTAGTTGAACTAGGTGGCCGCTTCCATGCCGAGATTGTCGAGCCGAGGACGCATTGTGTTACGCAAGCAGAAGATAACATAATAGCGGAAATGTAGCGTTTAGTACAGGGCAAATCAAAAACAGTCCCTCCAACTTTTGTTGATATTTTAGCAATGCGCGCAAATTTTTGAATGATTAATTTTCGACTACTGTTGGGCGATAAAATCATTAAAATGTACACTTTGTGACCAAATTTTGTTGAAAAGTATCTGAAAATCACGTAGCCTATATGCATATCGAATCACGAAAACCCCCACTTTTCAGTCACGCAGGACTGGCTGCAAGCGAACGGTCCTAGGTCATTGATAAGAATCAGTGGCCCTCAAACTCCCCAGATTTCAACGACTGGACTATCACGTCTCGGATGTCATGCTGGAAAAGTACTATAAAGACCAGCCAATGCCCAAGACGATTGATGAGTTGAAAGTCGCTTTGCAAACCATAACATCTAGGAAGAGCTGCCACATGAACACATCAACAAGGCGGTGGTAAACTTCACCATACGCTTAACTGCCTGTGTTGCTGCCAGTTGTGGTCACTTCGAGCACCTGCAGCAAACGTGTCCATCTCCAAATGTGCGTTCTCATTTCAGCGCCAAAGAGTTGGGTCTTTTCAGAGCCAGGCACCCACATACTACCGGAGGAAACAACGTTTGAAACGTTGAAAACTAGAAATTATTTGTTTCTTAAGATAGTGCAGCAGCATTATGTAGGTGAGGTGGGCAAATCAATAACTTTTATGCGGCGCATTCTCTCAGTATAGTCTGTGTCATATATTGTAGAAATCGGTCCATATGTAGACGCTACGCTACAGTATAATAAACTAGGGCTGTTTTTTTTGACTCACTCTGTAGATTACAATATCGTGCCATATCGAGTTGGGTCTGGCTTTCAGCACAGCTTCAGACACCAGCTCATGCATGACAGTGGTGACTAAGCCTTTCATGCAATTGCATATTGCATCCTGCAGTATAGCAGCCGGGACGAGACAGTGTGCACGCGGGCGGCGTTCTGTGTTTGTGAGTTGAATTTTGCTGCGGACATCTTGGGCTGCAGAAACATACCCGGTTTTATTTCCCCAAAACGTGATACCAATTTTCAAGTAAGTTATTCACCGTTCTGTACAGTAATTTTTTGTCAGAATCAAAGACTATATCACACCAAGCATAGGCCTACCAACTTTATGATTATGAAATTAAATCCCAAGTGGTCAAGTGTGTCTGGCACACAATGTATATAATAAAGATGAGAGATGAGCGGCTGTTGCAGATTATCTGTATGTACATGCAACATCTGTGCATGCAACGTAAGCTTACATTTTGTTCAAAAGGTATATGTTTTGCATCTTGACATGTATGACAATTTTTGACGTAGCATGTCTTTGAAGACTGTCATTGCATCTTCTTTTGTAAACCCATGTTTCAACATGCACTAGTTTGTATGATCCATTCACCCACTTATTTCACAGTTGGTCCGACATCCGTACACTGATTATATTTTTGAGTTACAGATACATTTCTAAAACTTTTCGCGTACTTGTATAGTTAATATTAGTTTGTTTTGTTTGGTAGATTTCACTCTCTGAGTCTCAATTACTCAGACGGACAACAGCAAGATGTCAGCAACAAGACTGTTATCAGTTGCACTGCTGTTAGCAATGATAGCGCAGCAGATACAATCACAATGGGGTAAGTTGACTTAATGTGTCAATAAAGTGACTGTACCTTTATTACAAGGCTATTGTACAAAAAGTCATACTAACTCAATTAGATATACATTGTGTATTGCAAACTTTATCCTACAAACTATAACATTTTATGTAGGTATACATGCATTGTAAATATTAGAGCTGCGGATTTTAACGATTAATCTAGCGATTAATCGTTAAAAAACTTTTTAACGATTAAAACTGTTTTTAAAGATTAATCAGCAGTGTTGCATTATTTGCTTATTCATTTACTTTATTTCAGCTGACGCTGTTTTCCATAATAATGTAAAAAGGATGGCGACAGTGCAAGTCAATAATGATAGCAGAGCTGAACATAAGGCCATTCCAGGCCGCTTGAGTGATTATTTTGGCTTCAAACTGAGTGAAAACGGTAGTTTTTTTTCTGTTGAAAACGTTTATTGTATGACTTGTCATAAAGCTTTCGCATATCACGGATCTAACACTTCGTTAATTTACCACTTGCAACGTGCACATGACAGCACATCCAATCCATGTGTTTTTTATTTTTTAACTAAAATTAACTATTAAGTAATCGTTATTTTTTTCTAATTGTAATTTCATTTGCGGTTTGTCAGATGTCATAATAAAAACACTCAGTCAGTCAGTAATTCAGTGCTGGTGAGGTTGAACGTCATGTTTGACACACGCTAGGTCATTTCCAAGACGATCTTCTCATCAAGTCATTTGACTGATGCAAAGTCCCGGCACAAACGTAGTCAGAGTGGGTGCTGGTCCACACACACACAGCACTAGAATACCGGGCAAATTTGTTCGGTTTGCTGGCTTAACTTTCTGCCGTTACACGCATATCAAAATATGCACCAGAATAGGGCCTACAGGGTGGCTCAAAATAAAATACCCCACTAGAAAATATGTAATATCTCCGCAACCAGTGGTTCGATTTTCAAAATTCTTGAAGCAGCTTAATCCTGACACTTCCCTGAATCTAACGGTATACAATGTATTCACTGCACCTTAGTTATTTTCAAATTCCCATGCTTTCGTTTGATTTCGATACAAGCACTATGATGAAAATTGTAATTTTCATAGTAATTGTTTTACACGGTAGTGTGGTTGTATAACTAAGGTACAGCGGAGCGGATACATTGTACACCTTTAGATTCAGAGAAGTGTCAGGATTAAGCAGCTTCAAGAATTTTTAAAATCAGACCACTGATTGCGGAGATATTGCAATTATCTTGTGGGATATTTTATTTTCAGCCACCCTGTATATCACTTCCAGACGAAGGAACTCAATAGTTTTCTGGAAAGATGGCGTAACCCTTGCCTCAGACCCCATCCCCTTTAATATGCCACACTTCAAAATGACACCATGCATGCCCATGACTGCACTCCCGGAGCAAAAATCCAATGAATCGCTTGGTTGGTAAGACTGGTGGCAATACTGCGACCTAAATACAGCCAGTATTATGGTTAGATTAGGGTCAGAAATGCAGACAATGTAATTTTTATGGAACATAAAGACCATTCCTTCTTGTCAACACCGACCTGACCCATGCTGACATACATTCTATGATGAACACAGGGCCAAAACCTCTGGAAGTAATTTGTATCGATGCGCATGCACGCATAAATTAGACAACCGATCTATCATTTAGAGTAGCTATTAAATTATCTGGTAAATTATTCGATGCGACTGCACCAGGAAGAAGGTGATCTTCTTTGAGATGAGGCCTCGAAGCTTGGAGAACAGCACATTTCCGTGCAGAAGCTTGTCTTGAGCTCTCGAAACACGTGTAGTCTCTTCTTTGCATTGACAGTTGTGGCTGACCGGTGGCTGGATCGTTCCACTGGTTTACAACCCTCTCAGAGAAGAAACACTTTCGCAAATCCATACGGCTCATGTGTTTCCTCAATTTTAACGAGTGAACGGCAGTAGTGTATGGCATAATTTTGTTGTATAACCGGTGGCGTCACTAGGAGTATCGCCCGGGTGACACCTTCCAGGGGGTGGCACCCACCTAAAATTAACTTGTTGTGGCTGAATTTGAAAAGAACACTGGATAAACGACGTGGGAAGATGGGAGTGGTGAGGAGACGATAGCTAAAAGGTCATCACTTTCAAAGGTGATGACTAAAAAAGAGCGTCAGATTTTTTTCAAGAAAAATAGGGTGACACCCATCAGTTGCCGCCCCGGGTGACACCAACCCTAGTGACGCCACCGTGTACTGTTGCAGGTTGTCCGTATAATTATCGTTAAACGCTTGATTCGTTGAACGAATGAATGGTTATCATACTGTAACAGGACCGCCAGGACCGCCAGGCGACACCGGAGCTACTGGCTCTACGGGACAAATTGGTCCGAGAGGATTTCCAGGATCTCCTGGACCTCACGGTCCGCGCGGTTCAGTTGGACCGCCTGGATCGCCAGGACCCGCTGCTCCAGGATCACGCGGTTTACCAGGACCGCCAGGACCCACTGGATCCCCGGGACATATCGGTCTACATGGTCGCAGCGGTGCAACAGGTATTCCGAACACATAGCCAATCAAAACGAGTAAACGGGTAAAGATGAGACAAGACGAGATACGCAGATATATGGGCAGATATTTTATGTAGGCCTACTTTCGCAAGCTGACAGTAGTCAGCCCTTACAAAACTATCCCATGGGATTTGTCGGTTTTCGCCAAATTGTGGGGAGGTAATACCCATCGGTATCCCGTAAGATTTCGTGGAATTCCACGGGATTCCTATGGAATATAAATCGTTCTCCGTTGTGATTGAACACCCATGATGCACGGGCGTATCAAAATCCAATACAATCGGGCAATTAGCCAATTGCCTAATTAATTCATCGGCATTCGAATATGGAATTTTATTTCTGTTTATCTGTGCATTCGTTTACTGACTAATATTTTTCTGACAATGACATTGTACCCTTAGAAAATGTCACTTCGATTGACATGATCAATCTTCTCTGCGTTCTTTTATTTTGCCGTTTTTATTTTGACTAATCAAAGTAGTATTTTCGAAAGGTACAATGTTGTCAGTGTTAGGCAAATCTGATTTCCTAAAAGGAGCAATAATTTGTCGATCAGGCGACGCTTACAGCTGTTTTTATTCTACGTAATAATAACTTTGACAATGTATCAAATACTGCGCTCAGCACTAGGATAATCTGCAAGTTTAAAGTCTCTCAACCTATCCGCTCAGAACATATAATATTTTACGGCAGTACCTCTTGTCAATTTTTATCGGCTGTCACTGGTAAGAATTTGGTAAATAAGAATGTTTTAAGTTGTCTCTTGAAAGATGGCAAAGAGGTTAACTCGGTGATGCCAGTATCATTAGTGCACCTGTGCACTCTGTTTATAATAAAAGTTTACACGTAGAGCAGTTGTGTACTATGTTCAGTGGCTTGTTCTCCTGTTCTGCTGTCTTTTTGTCTGGTCTTTTAAACAAAACAGATGACGTTAACGACGACGACGACGATGGTGTTGTTGTTTCATTCATTCATTCATTCATTCATATTCATTACACCATAAGGTAGCCACAGAATGCAATAAAAATCATAAAACATAGACCACACAAAGAACGATAACTAAAACCTACATACGATATACAGTACACAGAACATTAAAACACAAAAAAACACAAAATCAAAGCATAGCTAGCAGTTCAGTGTCTCTGCAAATGATGTCCATACAGCAGAGTTGATCACGCCTACAGATTGCAGAGGACAGAATACGCCATAACAAACTAGCAACCGCCGTAAACCGATCACGAACATGACGAGAAAGTGAGTACAAAATTATCTGTTACCGAGAGTTGTTTTATTACTTCAGGTCCAACAGGTGAGGCAGGATACACAGGTGTGCCAGGTGTGCCTGGACCGACAAACGCAGATTCACAGTCTCCATGCGATGGACCTATTGGTGAGTTACGATGCGTCGAATTCGCACTTGTATGTTGCATCTACAGTGTGAGCCAAAAAAGTACCCATCCACTAAAACTGTTTGCGGTATTTTCTCTCCCGGTGAACCCGTGTAATTGAAAATAATCTTGGTTCTTGCCCAAACATATTCCTATGTCTACACCAATTTTGGTCCATTTGTCTACATATTTGTGTGAAATGCATTGTTTTACCGGTGTGACCCCTCAAATTTTAAGAATTCAATTTAGTTTGTTAAAAAATTCGTCAATTTTTCCCATAAACGCAAGTCACGTCAAATGATATTTAATTAAATATAACAATTAGTATATGTCATATGAAATGTCACATTAGATGTTCAAAATTTCCACCGCTGGCTGACACACATGCCTGCAGTCAATTGCGGTTGTCTTTCACAGCGTTGTCAATGGCTTTCTCCGGTAAGGCAGTGACACGGGACGACTTCAGAGAAATCGCAGATGACCGGTCACTATTGAAGATCTGTGTCGCCCAATGTGGCTGGACTGAAGGCCTAAGCATAAGGT
>Ga0209562_1000396_pt1 | contig 14999 bp, 7 predicted proteins | sample WorMetvacBELIZE2_FD_187399 | JGI IMG/M metagenome (GOLD analysis project Ga0209562, IMG submission 187399) | Marine gutless worms symbiont microbial communities from Max Planck institute for Marine Microbiology, Germany - Olavius vacuus BELIZE.2... | ecosystem: Host-associated > Annelida >... | reverse complement strand
GCCGTGGCCATGGTAGTAAGCAGTCAGCTGTGGCTGGGGCAGCACTTACTTTGAAAGCCGATATGGCCTCAGCTGATGTAACAGAGTGCCATCACCGGTCCAATGGCAAGGGAGAAAGGACGCCGTGGGACATTAATTACTGCCATCAGAGCCGTCATCATTCTCTCCTGGGCCAACAACATCCTGTGCTGTGTCTTTCTGCCCGGCCTGGTGAATTATCCACGTCATCTTCTCTGTTTCTGTTGCACGTTTATGCGTAAATTTCGACATCAATAAATGCATTCCAGTTCTAATTGGAATTCGTTTGTTCATTTACCACTTTTTAAATAGGCACGCTGGTGGTGTTGGGGTCAGGTATCAGCCACATGGGGCCGGGTTTGTTCAGCTGAATTTTGCACCCCAGTCTACATGCTGTCAATACATGTAACGTCGTACCGCTGCACTGCAGAAGGAGTGGGGGTCGACTTATATGTGGGTCTTGAATTTTGCACGTTTTTTCAGTCTCAAAGTCGGGGTTGACTTACATGCAGATCGCCTTATATGCGGGAATATTATGGTACATGGTTTATTGAGAGTGTACCAATCAGAGTTTATTGTCGTTGATGATGTATGTTTGATTCTAGTCTTTAGTTGTTTTTGGCACAGTAATCCTGCCCTGTGTGAACCATTGATTGGCAATGCATGTAACTGAAAGCATGCACCCATTATTGCTAATTCAAATCATACTTGTTGTTGGGCATGGGCCGTGCTTCTTTGCTGAGATGTAGAAGTAGCAGGATATCCACTCACACACAGGTGTGTAAGTGCTTTGGCTAATTTTACCTGTCATTAGTATGTTGCAGTAGCATCAGCTAGATGAGCTGTGTGTGTACAGGCTGACGCCACTGCTGGGGCATGCAGTGTACCGTGTGGCTCAGATTCTGAAGTCAAACCTGACATCACAGACAACTCTGTGGACGTGGCAGTATGTATTAGTGTTAATTTCTTTACGACAAAATGTCTTCATCCGATGTTATACGTCCTGTGCACAGACTGCTCTGTAAAAACTACACTTTGGCTGTGGTCCATAACAACATGGTGGTCAATAACTCTGTCAAATCTTGAGTAACTGTTTTCAGTGAATTTTGCACTGCTTTGACTGAAACTGAATGTGAAAAATAAGGCGTACATTTACGTGCTTATTATTTTACACCTTATTGCTGATGACATCATCGGCGTGTAGTTGGCTGCTAATGACATTTACAGACTGAAGTGTCGGCAAAAGATTTTTTACCAAGTATTGTGCGCACACATTTAGGGCAGTTTTAGTATGAATGCAGTGCACATGATGTTCATTTGTGTTTAAAATGATACACAAATTATAAAAAATGGTTAAAATTCCACAGAATTACATTCAAATATAGACTGCTAGAATTTTATGGCCGTTAGTGTGTATCATACAGTCTTTGACGATAAACACAGCCACAGAGGGATTAGATTAGAGCCTGCTGAGATGTCGTGCACAGCAGTCAGGCAGGTTAGACTTAGTTGCCATGCTGGTGAAGCAACCATGCACTCCCTTGTGTGGATGAAGAATGCCGCTGATGTATCGTTCCCATCATTTGTTGAATATTTACTGTGGTCATTAGATGTTATGTAATTTTTAGTTGTGTTATTATTATTATTATTATTATTACGACATGAAGATTAACATGGCATAAGCAAAAGTCTGCAAAATGTGTTTTTGATTATAATGTACAAATGTGTGTCATTGCAGAAGTTGGAGTTCATGGCTTGTTTACAGCTCATCACTCTGAACAGACTCAAAGGTCTGGTAGTCTGTTGTATTTCTTGTTTCTGTCATTTCAGCTTGATTTAATTTATTGTTGTAAGCACTCCCCCTGTAATTGTACAGTTTAAATTTTCAATCTCCTACACATTATACATGTACCTAGGCCTATTAATGTGACTGTCAGTCATAGATTTATATAGCCCATTATCACTCTATAACTTCTGATGTGCTGCATATGCTTGTAAATGGCAGTTATGAAAATCGTCAGGACCTTTTAAAAACATGTTTATACTACCTCAAGTATGAGCATATTGATCACTGTGGACACGAAAAGTAGATATTTCAGAATGCATTCAGCTGCATACTAGATAATTCGTTGCATAAAACATGCCTGTGAAGCTGCCAACATTTGCGGCCAACATGTGGTTATGTATATCTGTATCTAATGGTGATGCTGAGTGAGAAAGAAAAGCATAGCTGTGCATGGTTTATTGCATGCGAAAAACGTCTGATTTGTGTGTTGTTTAGAGCTGCAGAGCAAAAAGCAGCTGGAGCAGAAACGCCGAGTGAATGTGCATCATTCCATTAGCTATGGACAGTTTCAACCAGAGGTCTGTAAGATGAGATATAGTTGTGAAATGTGCAGTAAACTGCTGAATACATGAACTGCAACAGTTCTAGATTTAGATTATGTTTAACTACAAGGTAGAAGGTAACATAATTTGTAGTGATCCATTTTTGTTGAGGTGTGACAAAAAACATCGTCGGATTGCTTTGCACATGTCCCTTTTTGAATCAAAATGATCTAGGTCACATGGCCCGGTTTCCAGACCATTTTGTTCCGAAAAAGGACACGTAAATCAGTCGGAGCATTCTGACAGTGTCTTAGACACACCCGATGTTGCAAGTATCATGTTTGTTGCAGATGGAGGTGCGTGAAGACTGCTGTTCAGTGTGCCGACGTAGTGGCGAGCTGCTGATGTGCGATGTGTGCAGTCTCGTCTACCATCTTCAGTGCCTTGATCCACCACTGTGTTCAGTCCCAGTCGGACTGTGGTCTTGTCCCAAGTGCCAGGTTCGTCTGTTGTTGACTCAGTGTATCGTCTGCATTACGAACGTGAACAACTGAAAACTCTGCTGTTTAACTCACCAGACCTAGGCATATCTGAGGGTGTTTACTTTCTACTGTAAAAGTCTGCTTATTATCACTGCCATTACCACCACTAGCATGAATATTATTCCCATCTCTCAAGATCACCTTTGATGTTGATGCTGCCAGGAGGGGCGTCCAGCCTGTAATAATATAATTACAGCACTTTCTAAAGGTCAATGCAAAAAGTCCTCGGAGTACCACTGGCTAAGACAAAGCGACAAAGCTAGGTGACCCTGGTAAATGGCTATATATAGTTACTTGGTATACCAGTGTACAAAAGTTTGTGACACACATGCTTGATGTAAGCCAGTCTGTGTATAAAGGGAGACTGAACTTCAGACAGTTGTGGCTGACAGTGTGAAGCGTTCAGCTTTGCACATTGCTAGCCATGCGTGATTCACGTCAGATGATTAAGATGAGCTGATCAAACTGAACTAGCAGGCTTGATTGTCTCATTTGTTCAATAAACACTTGGCTTGAGAAGAGCATTTTCAGACTACTCGCTGATGATCTGAGATCTGAGCTGAAGCTCTTGATAAGCTGCTGCGGTGTCGTGTAACTGGCTTCTCTGAGTATTTCTAGTTCTTGTCATGGAAATGTATCTTACAGAGCTCGTGGTTTCAATTTCTTAAGTCAGAGTTTACGTTTCAGGGTACATATGATAGTCCACTGGTGTGTTTGATCTGAGCAGATTTTTCATGGTTAGTGCTGTTGTGATTTTGGGTTGTAAGAAATCACCGAGGAAGTAACCGTTTATTGCTGAAACTGTGTGATTAGGCTCTGGGAAAGTTGTGTGGAGGAAACGACGACTGGCCGGGTGCTCTAGCACTTGTACATTCCTATCTTACTCATAAAGCAGGTAACTGTGTAAAATTGTGCTTTATATGATTATATGTAGATGCACATCTATGTTAAATTGGATATCATATTCCCCGCATTTAATGTACTTTGCTGCTACTGTGTATCTTGTGATGTGAGTCTTGGCTGCAGTTACTGAGCTAAAGTGTTGTATAAATTGTATTTTGTTAACACAACTTAAGCTTTACATGTGCAGATAGTCTGGCACTGCTGTCTCACTCTTCAGTCACACGAGGAGGCTAGACTCAGGAAAGCTAGATCAACTTTCTAATCTATGGACAGACTGTGGAAGTCCCAAGATAACTGGAAGGGCCTTACCTTTACCTTTACCTTTACCTTCGTGGAGGACAGCATGCTCTCCAGCGCTGAGGCCGTAATCAGGTTCGGCCCAATGCGCAACCCCGAGATAACCGTAAGGTTATATAAATCTCTTCGAGGCTTTTGCAAACCTCAAAGGAGTGTGTGGTTGAACTTGTTTAAGTTCTGTGTTATCCATTAAGTATGATCAAAATATGGAATAACGAGCCATCATCATGGCACTGCATCGACCTAAGAAGTGATATATGGTAACTGGAAGGGCAGTGAAAGCAAAGATTTTCAATTTCAATGTGAAGGCAGTGTTTATACATCTCAGTCCCAGTCATCTCATCTCAATACAGTTACTTGAAGGCAGGTTACAAGTATTTGTGAATAAATGCCTGCAAAGAAGTACAAATATACAGTGGCTGGACAGAATATCCAAACAAGGAACTTTGAAAAACTGGTGAAGAGACAGTGTTGGAACAACTAATAAGAAATAGATGGAACTGGCTTGGGCTCACATTGAGAAAAGTGGTGACAGCACCATCAAGTGGGCACTACTACAGTGGACATCAGAAGGCTGCAAAAGAAGAAGGTAACACAAGAATACTTAGAACAAGGATCTGGAGACAGAAATATGGATGATGAGCTTCAGACACAGCTGGAGGAAGATGGAGGTGGCAGCACAAGACAGAGCTGGATGAAGACAAGCGGTCTGGTACCTGTACTGCACTGGGAGTGATAAGACATAAACAGGGATGAAGAGTCCTTATTTTTTTGAGACTCCAACTCCAACTCTGACTCCAGCTCTGGCCCTAAATAACCTGGACTCCGACTCCGTGCCCAAAATCGGACTCCGACTCATCGCAGTTCCCTCTCACTACTGCTCGAACTATATGTGATTATGTGTGGCAGGAAAGTGGCACAATGACAGGACACACTTAAGGTAGCACGAACTGTACACCGGCCAAAACCATGTAGTACTAGGCTCAGTGTACAGTCAAGGAGTAGTATGTGCCTAGAGTCAAGAGTCTCCATGAAAAGCTTTGACTCCACATCCCTGGACATAAGTCAAGGAGGTCAAGTATCATACAAGTTGCTGGTGTATGTATCTGTATATTATTTCTTTGTGATCTTGATAGTCGCCTGTGTTGTGTGATGTCTAGCTCGAGAAGAAGAAAAGCTGAAGGTGAAGAAGCAGAACGAAGCGTTGATTGCTGAAAGAAAGCGCTTGGAGCAGAGGGCTGCGCAGTTAGCTGAAAGTTTAGCTGTGAGTATCCGTCTCTCTCCAGTATTGTAATGTACATGATTGTAACATTTAGGGCGGGTTTCACCAACACCGGTCAAATTGTCGGTTTACTGAACTCCAGTCATTTCTAACTGCCAGTTAAATCGGACTCACGTTTCACCAACAAAAGTTAACTTTTGCCCAGCTCCAGTTAGCTGACTGCGTGGTTAACCTACTTTCTGATGCTGCTATTGGCTGAGAGGTGTTGTTGTCATCGATGACGTTGGCTGCCGTCTGTGTCACTTTCATCAACCATTTTTATTTTCTAACCTGAGATGTAACCGGCGATTGTGGCTCAGTTAAATCTAACTGAGGTTTAACCTTAGATTAGTCGCTAACTAGCATTGGTGAAATGGATTTATGCTAACTGGAGGTTAAAGTGCGGAGAAAACCGACGGTTAAAGTTAACTGTCGTTGGTGAAACGGGCCCTTAGTGGTGAAGATGATCGTGATGTTGATAATGGAGGATGCAGAGGCAGTGATGTTTCAACAGAAAAATAATTTTATTTCCCGACTGCTGTAGTCACTGTAGTCTCCCGCCAGTTGCCCTGTGGAGTGATTGTGAACTGCCTTCAGATTTTGTTAATGGACATGTGTCCACCATGTGGTTCATGGTATGCTGTTTGCAACATTCACACATGGCTAATCGCTGGCGGGGTCTAGTGTTTGTAGGTATGCGGTACATTGCTATACCGAGTGTCCCAAAAAAAGTGACACTCAGCATTTTGTTATTCAAAACCTTGTATTGCTAAAAGTGCCACAAAATTAGGCTGAAAAGTTGTACAGGGTTTTGAACAAGTTATTAAATGTGTCCACCATGAGCTGAAGCATGAATTTCACGAGGGCTTTTGCGACTATGTGTCCTGTCGGCCTTGTCATTCCTTCCACCTGTTTGATGTTATCAGATGTCCGTGACCTCCGACGTCTGCTACCACACTTTCTGTCACAGATTTCATCATTATCAGTGTATTTAAGTAATCTAGAGATACTAGCCAGATAGCAGTGTTTATTGTGAAACTCATTCCATAGTCATGTAGTGCCACTTTTGTCTTCGTGTAAACTCCAAACCAGAATTAGACTGTTTTTTGTTTCTTCAGCCCATATCGCCAAGCAAACTGCAACAGTTCTAGATTTAGATTATGCAAATACAAACATAATTATAATAATTAAACAAAACAACTCTTGCACACATATTACATCATGTGACATCAACAGTATAAATAACTAAAGTTTAAAGGCATTAAGTTGACAAATACAGAAGGACCGAGTTCTCACTGTTTAATGGACCATCTGAGCTGTGATGTTTCTCAGAAGGTAAGAGGGAAGATTATCAGAACTGTTCTGTGTTGTACTGTGTACTGAAGCTGTGCACAGTCAGAAGCACACTTAGATGAGCAGTTCTTACATTTCTCTGGATTGGGTTTTGTCGCACTGGGCCCATTTCACTGTGCATAGATTGATTTATTTGTGTTTATCTCTGTGTATTTTGTGTGTTTTTGTTTCATACTGCATAGTTGTTGTAGTATTGTGAGCACAGTGGGGTGGACCTGATGGGATTAAAGCCTAATCCTTTGGACCTCTCTTCCTTCAGTGCTTTGACACTGTTGGTTGGGTCATTTGACCCGTAAAAACCCGTCGCCGATATGACGTATAATGTGTTTGGTGGGACTTTAAGCCTTACTCAATCAATCAATCAGTCAATCACTCTGTACATACAACCTGCATAGAAGTGATTTAGCAGACGCCATGTGCAGCAAGGTAGTTCAGAACCTGGCTCTCAGGCAGTAGGGCCAGTTAGTATTGTGGTTGACGACAGAAGCTAACAGCCAGTGTTCTGTCACGTATCATATCACATCAGTAAGATAGTGAATGCAGTCTTGTTTCCTGTTATCGTCCATGTCTGTATTGTATGTTAATTGATGATGTTTTGTTGCAGCAACGCCTGCAGCAGAAGAACGAGTTGTTGGACTCGTGTGCAGTAGCCGAGAAAAACTATGAGTATCTGCGGAATTTTGTACTACAGATTAATTCCATTTGAATCATTCCCCAAGATGACAGTGGTTTTTATTGTTTTTCCCTATCATTTTATATTTGTATGTAATGATGTTATGATATTTATGTGTAACTGTGTTGCACTCTTTGTACGTGTATTGATTTCAGACACTCACTGTTATGCACACCATCACTGGATCTCATCTGTATTGTGGCCTCAAAACTGATTGTGTGTTTATTGATGCACTCAAGTATCCTTCAGAGGGCACAGATGTCAGTAAGTAAGCATTTATTACGTATGACAATCGCACATGTTTACAGAATAAAATAAAAACTGCACAGTGACAATTACAGTGTGCAGCGGTGTAGCCAGGAATTTAGGGAGTCTGGGGGACGAAAGTCCCCAGCTGGGTCCAGGGGCAGAATATGGAAACCCTAGAGCACAACAAGGGGGGCATGACAAAAATTGACCTACGGTGACGGGGGGGACATGCATCCGTGTCCCTCTCTGGCTATGCCCCTGACAGAGTGTTCACAGAAAGAGACCAAAATGTTTTTAAGTTTCACAAGGTAGTTTAGAGACATTTTTCAGCTAAGGTGGAAAACGTTTACATGATTTTGCAGCAAATTTATTCAGGAAACTATGTACTAAATTTCATCAGAATCGTCCAAGTTTTATAGAAGATATTTCAGAAAACAGTTCGGTCCCTTTTTTTCCGGACACAGTGCAGTATGACAAGGAGAAAGTCACACATAATTAAAGCAAAGTAACAAAGTTTTGTTTGTTAAATTCATACTTGATAGTTGGGCAGTTCAAAATCACGACCATGTATTCTTAACCTTATGGCACCAGATGGAAGATGTGAATGAAGTTCAGTTGTTTAATAAATTGCTGAATTTAAGCGTCTTACAGCTGTTAGTGTCCACATGCTGTCCATCATCCTCACATTCTTTTTTGTTGGCTGATGTTTTGCACTAAAAATGCAGTTTCAGTTTATCTGTAAATAGTTATTTTACTGTCGACAGTTTGTTTTGTGCTACTTTGTGTTGCAGCACAATAAAGAGCACTTGTAATAGTTACCTAAGTTACGTGTACATGCTCTGCCTCTTGATTGTAGCATGGCATTGGCTTGTCTCATTTAGTGTTTGGTTTGTGCTGTTACTGATCTGTGTTTCCAATGCTACACCTGTATACTAGACTAGTTCTTCCTTATTAGTGAAGGTCAGACCACAGAGTCAGCGCCTTGCATCATTGTGTTTATCCTCATGCGTTGAGTTAACCAAAGTCCTGTCCGATCTTTGATGTCATGATACCAGTATCTTACCACTGATATGACTGGGAGGATTGTATTACATTAGCTGTAAGCTTGCTATAATAATAATAATGCATGTCGTGGATTATGAAAATGTCAGTAGTGCTGTATTTGCAGGAATGTTGTTCTGTAGATGATTATTCACAATCACCATGACACTAGAAACGTGGCAAAGATGGCTGTTTTGGTCAGATTGACTGACTGAAATTACTGTTTGAACTTCACATTTTTAAATATTCACGTAGTTCTGTCTGCCTGACCTATTTGACAGTATTTTATTGACCATTGTTGTGTTGCTGCATGGCATGGTGGTGCTGTCAGTAGTGTTGGACTTGCAATCGAGCAGTCACAGGTTTGACTCCTGTCCAGGGGCTGCCATAGTAAATCATTCACACACATGTGCCTCTTGTCAGCAAGCAGTAAATTTGGTACTGACCAAGGGTGGTGATGCACTACTACTAGTTAGGTAACTGCACCTGGTGGAAAGTAAAAGCAACCTTTTACTGGGTTAATGAGTAATATAACCCGTGGGCTGACTGTGTGGATCAGCTGTGCACATATGTGTAGCCAGGGGGTGCAGTGGGTCCATCTGCACCCCGAGGGTGGTGAAAATTTTTTTTTCAGGCGTAATTTACAGGGAAAATGTGTAAGTGCACTCCCCATGACATGAAATGCACCCCCAGCCAGAGCAAGAGTCAATTTTTAGGACATTTTTTGCTGGGCAGGTTAGATTTGTAGGTATATTTAGACCGTCTTTTGAGGGTGACGACTAAAAAAAGGTAGTCGACTTTTTTGACGAAATAAGTTCACCCCAGACAAAATCCTGGCTATGCCTATGGCTCTGCATCCCCTTCCTAACAGTTGACCTGAGTGTGGGACCTTTGCTTACTCTGTTGTATTACTTGGCTGGCCTGGCTTATTGTAGGCTGCCATTAAATCTACATACATGATGTAATGTGAAACATTCCACCATTGGTTTCTGTTTGCGTTAGATGTTAATGTATATTGTCGCTGTGTGGTAATTATGTATTATTGTAATATTTATTTTATTTAAATTTATTCTATTATTTAGATACTTATTGCTCGAAAGGTGTTGCATGTTTAGCTGCGGATGTTGTTGGCATTTGATGCCTAATTTTAGAATAGGTATTGAACTTTTCAATTTTTTATGTTGATCTCCATTTAGATGTACTTGTATTTGTACACTTTTCTTCTTGTTCAGTTTAGACACAAACCAACTTTTATTTTTGATGGTACTATAAACCATGCTTGTCTCCTGTGCAGTGTGTGTGGGAAAGGAGTCTGAAATGTCACTGTTTACTGTGGTTATAACTTGTTTGTTTTGAGTCAGAAAATTGATGTTTTCATGCAGACTAGTTTTGTTTGCCATTATTACAATGTGTGCTCACTGACTGGTTTTGTAGCTGACAGTGTAAATGATAGATAACATGGTTGCAGAGAAAACCTGTAGGCAGTAAAGAAGTATTGTTGGCTCAGAGTACATGTAAGTTCATAAAAGTTCATGAAGTATTGACACTTACAGCTTGAAAGCATGACCAGCGCATGTGTACAGAAGTATGGAACAAAAACTTAGAAAAATGAGACACTAGAGCCAAAAATTTTGCTGAAAAAGAATAGTTCTGAGGTGATGTTTAATATGCTAACATGCTAAAAACCAAAGGCTGCAATACCATGTCACTGATGGAAGTTCCGTGGAAATGCAGGGTATGGGGCATCACAGAGGCATGAGGTGTACGACACCTCAAAGATGGGCCTACAAACACAGCTGTATTTGAAGTATCCACACCCATAATATAGTTATCAGCTTGGTCCTAGTATCCATCAACACATACTGGTGATAATAACAAAATTTTAAATAGTGCGATATTGATTGCGGAGTTGGCACCTTTACTGGATGATGACTTGCTGAATTAATTATCAATAAAATGAGTCAATGAACACCAGACTGCATAATACTTTTATTAAACTTTAGGCAAATCGCCATTATACACACAATAGCCTGAGTAACTACTTTCTGCTGCTTAGAACATCACACATACATTGAAAACCGGGAAGAACTCTGCCACTTTGTAAAAACGAGGCTGAGCACACGTACCATTAACCAAACGATTTGATTTTCACTTAATAACACAGTTCAATGACAGGCAGGCACCACGGAATGATAGCATCACACAACATTCTGGTAAAATAAACAGTTATTCAAGTAATTACCTCACCAATTTCTAAAAAAAGAATATGTTCTATGGAACGTGTATCTGCTAAATGCTGTTGCATCCCATATACCCAAACACTGCTTTGTAGATTTTGTTATGCAAGAATTCCAGCAAAAACAACACAAAAATTACAACTGGTGAAATTTGCAAATGATATTTGCAGCACCATGCAATATTCCGCGGTGAATTAAGATATCGTGGAACGCACAAGTGAACGCAAACACTCAGAGACATGACATGCAGTGCTTTAATTCTTGGCACTGACATCTCTTTGGGGTTAACAACAGAGGAACAATACCACAATTAGAAGTGACAACTGACAGGCTAGTTTAGTGGCACCTTTCATCTCCCTAAGTTCCAGTATCTGTGGTGTAAATGATGCACAAAATAATGCGTTTCTAATTGCAAATAATGACTTGGTATGGAACCTAACAACAAACATACAACAGTACAATTTACAATAGCATATACAAAACAAAATACAATAAAATGAAGAGTATAAATGTAAAAAAAACTGACACATGTGGCACATGCATAAACAGTGACAACTGATGTGCAGACATCTTCAAAAGATCACAGACTGAGATGACCCAAAGAACTACTACGACATACCTTATCCAAACTGTATAATTATTAATGAGGCCATTTGCTTGCAAGACCAAGGTCGGAGTGAGTGAGCAGCCTAACATCCAGTTCACACATAACGGGTCATTTTGGCAATCAGCTGCAATGATACAACCAAGCTCACAACAAAAAGTAAAATACATACAAACTCAAACTACAGTAAAAGGTCTTCAGCAGTGAACCACAAACTGGTATTCCTTCACTCAAAAAGTGCATTTTTATATTTATCTTGTCTGTGACCTTGAACTTTGAACCCATAACCTTGAAAATGTCATCAGTGTCATATGGACCTGTTAATGGTAATTGTGATGAGTCTCAGTGAAATACATCCGTGTATTCTGCACACAGGTGAGAAAACGCCCTCAAGTTTCTTACTTGACCACAGATGGTCTCACTGTGACCTTGACTACTGACCTTTGACCTCAAAATCTGCTCAGTTCATCTTTGCACCCAATTACATATACAATAAAAATTCGAATATAATACGTGTACAAAACCACCCCAAACTTTGATGGAAGAACCGTGGGAATATGTTAGCTTAGACGTACAATATGCACCTTTTCTATGCTACCCAATACAAACTTGTTCACTGACGTATATTGCTTTACTTAGCAAGTTAACTTATTCTATTGTACACTTTTTTCATACAAACTAACAAAAATGGACGTAGGCTACTTGGTCTGTTCCAGTGTTAATGCAGATCTGTTACTGTAAGCTGAGGCCGCCAGGCGTAATGTTATATAAATGAAAAACTCTAAAAATTATGCATTTTTAGTTAACATGTATTATACGAACTCTCTATTTTTGGTAAAAATTTTGCGTATCATATTCAAATTTTTACAGTAGTCCCACAAACAGTTTGTAACTGTTAGTATATGATCATGGACACATGGAGAGCCCGAAAACAGAATGCCTTCAGCATTATTGCAGGCGAAGGCATAAAAAACTAACTTCAGACAGATAAACGGGGTTAGTCACGAAAAACACATAAAACATTATGAGAAACAGATAGAAACCTGATAATAAGCACATATCTAAACAGAGCCTACTTCACCTGCACGAACTTTTCACATAAGTGTGCATATTATTGTGCACTAACTAATCAACAAAGAAGAACTGACACAGAAACATAGCCTCCTTGGCAGAGGCAGCTAAGCTCCAATAGTCTGGACTAATACATTACCCTAACACAATTTTTTAAAATGCTACACAGCATGTTGTAACTTCATGTCAAAACATAGATGAAAATGTCACACTAAACATTAACAACATGCATACTAAGTCACTGTACAGTGTGTAGTGACAGTCATTTTGCGAGTGCTGTCGTCTAAAGCAAGTTGTGTTGCACTGTCCTCTAGATGTTATGCAGTGTTTCTGCAACTTGTGAACAATCAAGTGCTTGGCTGCAAAGAGACCTCCAATTCAGCTGAAGCTGCAACAATGAAAGTCATCAGTCCACACTTCTTGACCAGTGCTGGAGACTTGTCTGGGATCCCACTCTCGGATTCAGTCCTCAGATGGCATCATTAGTTTCACCACTTAGGCCAGAACTGGGTCTTGTAAGAGAACCATGTAGCTGTGAAGGCTCATGTCATCTTCTCATCAGATGCCATGTCAAGTGATCACCAATAACATTGCATTACTAAGATTCAGTGCAATTTTCATGCAAATACCTTGTTCATGGCACAATTTCACATAACCTTATAAAAGTCAACTGATGAATAGCAGAACAGCAGAACGAAATTGTAATTACTCATCAAAACTAATTCTCAACATCATGGTATTGCATGTATATACAATCATCAGTCATCGTTACAAAATCCATAATGTGATGCCAAGTAACCAGATGTCGGTATTATTCTTTGCATGCATCAACATCCACTGTTTCCAACATCAAACAAATATTAAACCTATTGTAGTCTGCATGAGGAGCCATTCAGACAGGGGCAGGCAGGTGCCACGAAGAGATGAAGAACTCCGATAGAACTTGGAACACACCAGCATGTGGAGTAACACTCAGTATAAGAGTTACAGCGGTGGAATGGTCAATTTATACCACACATGATCACCACAATATCAATACATGCAGCACACGACTATGAAAACATCATTATACCATCACGCTGCAACTGAACATTCATCAGCAGTCATGGAACACACAAGTTAGCTGGCTGGAATGTTCGACAAATACACGGTAATACTGACTGACACACAGACATATCAATACAGACTGCATCACAGGATTTGACTACACAGTATGATAGGTCAGCCTAGCTCACCTGTACATCTCGTACTAATGACACATCAGATCTCATGCTCAGCTCAATTAACAATGAACAATGCAAAAAAACTAAATCATAAGTGGACAATCATCATCATCATCATCATCATCATCACCAACACCACCAACAGTAACCCGCTGGAGTCTGACACCTCTGTAACTTTATGTTATCATTGAAATGAAAACATAAAGTTACAGAGGTATTATGTCTTGTGCATAGTAGTTTAGCTCTTGTAGGCTAGCTTGCACTCATCTATTTGAAATCAGACAACAATGCAAACTGCAAACTAATGGCTTAGATGGGTGCATCTGTGATATGGGAATTTTAAGTACAGAAGCAATTTCACTGGATGCCACTCGCAACACCAGCAACTGGAAATGGGTTGCTGGGGTCAGAATCTATAGCTATATGAACTAAGATACGGCTGCTGATAAAGATAAAGTGATGAAACTCTGACATCCAATGAAGAGACAATAACACGATTATTAGCACATAAATATTCATGATTAGAACCAATGTGCATTATGCACGAACACTAGTGGCATAAAACTTACTGACACAAAAGTGCAAAAGAAACAAGATGCTAGGACAGTCCTGGGGATCAACTGTTATGGTTTGCATGGATTGATTTCTCAAGAACTATCATACTGTTTATGAATTTAACTGTTGTTTAGAAAGAATGCACACAAATGACATGATTATGAAATTATCAAATCTCTTGACCACAATTTGGCTATAAACCATAAACCACACAACCGCATGAAAACAATTACAAGTACATAAACCGTACCAAATCATTAACACACATATAGTAACAATAAAATTTAAGAATATTGGCAACAACAACTCGACAGATGGACATTCCTCTCATGCACCAAGGAATCTCGAGAACTAACAGATGTGGACTGCAGTATTGAGAATAACATATGACATACTAGCTTACACATCAAATGTCACTGTGCCACTCTATGTGTCAAATGCAAACTATACTTAAATTGTGAAGCCAAAATTACTGGCAAATGTACTGCAACTTAATGATGATTGTACTAAGAAAAGTCACAACTTGTGGACCATAAGGCGGCCCGCACAACTGCAACAAGAAGCTCAGCTATTGCAGAGAGACCGCGCTGCGGGGGGGGGGGAGCTTTGGCAAAATATAAGCGCGAAAATCGTGCATCTAATAT
>Ga0209562_1000392_pt1 | contig 15136 bp, 11 predicted proteins | sample WorMetvacBELIZE2_FD_187399 | JGI IMG/M metagenome (GOLD analysis project Ga0209562, IMG submission 187399) | Marine gutless worms symbiont microbial communities from Max Planck institute for Marine Microbiology, Germany - Olavius vacuus BELIZE.2... | ecosystem: Host-associated > Annelida >... | reverse complement strand
GTGTAACGAGGTGTACTCGATGTCATACGAAGTCTACTGGAAATCGAAGATTTCAGTCGCAAACGAGTATAAAATGAAATTTTAAAAGCGTTTGAGTATAATAGCTAATTTGGGCCCAATCCAAAAAGACGAAGTCCGTTTTCGTATAAAATTTCCGCCGTTTCTTCGACGGGCAGATTCTTTATTTCTGCAATACATTCCACTACTTCTGGCAAAAAAGCGGGTTTATTTTTTTTCTCTCCTACTTTTCTTTTTTTATGCGGTACCAAAAAAGGAGCATCGGTCTCCGTCACAATCCATCGAATATTGGTTTCTCTGATTGCTTGGCGAATTTTTTCCGCGCTGGGATAAGTACTGGTTCCACCGATTCCCAAATGGAAACCGAAACGTTCGGTGTAAATTTTTGCCTCTTCTACTCCTTCGGAAAAACAGTGCACCACTCCTGGGATTTCTGGTCTATTTTTTGCTTCCCAGTAGTCGATAAAATTTTTGGCTGCTTCTCTCAGGTGTATTACAACGGGTTTTTTCCATTTTTTTGCCAGACGTAGGTGAGCATCAAAACACTTTTTTTGGGTTTTCAAGAGCTCTGGCGTATGGCGATGATACAAATCAAATCCCGTCTCCCCAAACCCCATAATTTTCGCGGAATTTTTTTCACATACTTCATCAATCCAATCAAAGAAAATTTCCGCAGTACTGCACTTGGGTACATAATTTTCCCACGGTGTGCCGTGGTGGTAGTTGTTTTTTTTACCAAATCTATCGCTGTCGCAAGGATGAACTCCAAGTACAGCATGATAGGTAGGAAATTCTTTTATCATCTCCATCATCGCCACAATAGAAATTTCATCACACCCAATTTGAATCGCGTGTTTTACTCCTGCTTGTGTATTTTCCGCGAAAATTTTTTTTCGTTCTTTCCATAAATCGGGAAAATACAGGTGGCAATGAGTATCGATAATACGCATAAAATTCGTATCTCAAGGATAACAGAAATTTATATATTGATAAATAGTGGCATTTTTTTATCATCAAAACACTATGCAGGATGTGAAAATTTTTTCTGGCTCGAGTCATCCGCGCTTGGCACAAGAAATTGCTAAAAATTGCGGAGCTTCTTTGGGAAAAATCCAATTAGAAACTTTTTCTTGTGGAGAGCGATATGTGCGATTTAAGGAAAGCTTCCGAGGACAGTCGGTTTTCTTGGTACAAACTGGAAGAACGGACCACATGAACGATGATTTGATGGAGTTGTTTTTTATGATCAACGCCGCCAAACAAAGTTTTGCCAAAAAAATTCACATCATCATGCCTTATATGCCGTATTCTCGCCAGGATAAAATCCACGAACCCCGAGAAGGCATATCGGCAAAATTGGTGGCCGATTTACTCATTGCTGCTGGAGCCGATCACATCATCACTGTCCATCTTCACACCGATCAAATTCAAGGATTTTTTTCTGTTCCAGCCGATAATCTCAATCCTTCTAGATTACTAATCGAATACTTCCAGAAAAAAAATATTGCTGATGCGGTAGTAGTTTCTCCTGATGTAGGAGGAGCAAAATCCGCGAAAAAATTTGCCGACACCCTAGGGGTTCCGTTGGCAATTTTGCATAAATATCGACCAGAACACAATAAAAGTCGGGTGTCGCACGTTATCGGTGATGTAGTGGGAAAAACTCCAATTTTGATCGACGATATGATCGATGGAGCGGGTTCCGCTTGCAACGCTCGAGAGGCATTGATTGCAGCCGGAGCCCGAGAGGAATCTTTTTTGTGCGCTACTCATGCGGTTTTTTCTGGTGAAGCACGAGAAAAATTAAACGCAGCAAATTTTTCAGAAATTATTTGTACCGATACGCTTCCGATCGAAAATCCGCCGAAAAATTTAGTAACTATTTCTATGGCGCCACTTTTGGCCGATGTGATCGATCATGTGGTAAAAAACCAATCGGTATCGACTTTGTACTGAATTAATACGAGAAAAATAATTATAAAAATTTTATGTCGAGACATATTCCAGCAACTATGGCGACGCAGCATCCAGACAATGCTTTTCCTTCGATTTTTTCGGGTAAAGCTTTTGTATCCACTCGAGAAGAGACAGAAGAATGTTATCGATGTTTTTCAGAATTAGACGTAGAAGAATATATGTGGGACTGGGAAGGAAAATTTGTAGATGAAGCAGTGATGGAGCGACTTTTTATGGAATATTATGATTATTTTAAAACGCATCCCATTGGGAAAGATAAATTTTTGACATTTCGTATACCTAACATTTGGGAAGAACTATCGGCCAAATTACCGAGATCCTTTATGAATGTGGTTTCAGCTGGACAGGTTGCAGAAAATTATAAAATGCATGACACCCCCTTGTTTGAGGTCATTCATCCGATGACAACCTCTAGTGATCAACTTAAATATTTACAACGAAAATTTACTCGTATTGCTGAAAGCTCGGCCAATATTTTTGAACTTAAAAAACACTTAAAACATATAGAATTAATTCCACTTTTTGAGGCAATAGAAACCATGGCCACATCGTATAAAATTTTAATGGAATATGTCGACTTTATGCAATCGGAATATAATTTCACTCCAGAATATATGAGGGTTTTTATCGCTCGTTCAGATCCAGCTATGAATGCGGGAATTATTCCAACAGTTTTAGCTGTAAAACATGCCCTCTCGAGCTATCATAAATTTGGTACATCTCGAGGAATAAAAATTTATCCCTGGATCGGGGGCGGAAGCCTTCCGTTTCGTGGAGGAATAAATCCTAATAACGTAGAATCCACTCTAGAAGAATATCGCGGAACTGCTTCGGTTACAATCCAATCGGCATTTCGTTTTGATTATCCGATCGAAAGTGTCAAAAAGGCAATTAATACTTTTAATACACAATTGCCTAAGATGAGAACTACTTATCGACCGATAACCTCCGAAGAAGGTAAAGTGATAGATAATTTTAATGCCAAAGCTAAAACTTATTTTACCGAAACAATCGAATCTTTAGCACCATTAATAAATCAGGCATCCAAACATCTTCCAAACAATCGCGAAAGGATTCAACACATTGGAATTTTTGGTTATGCTCGAGGATTGGGAAAGATAAAACTTCCTCGTGCCATAAAATTTTGTGGAGCCCTATATAGTCTTGGTATTCCACCAGAACTAATTGGAACAGGACGATCCTTGAAATTAGCAAAGGAACAGGGGTGTTTGGATTTGATTTTGGATTTGTATAAAAATATAAAATCTGACTTAATTCATTCAGGATATTATCTAAATCGTGAAAATTTGGATTTGATTACCACTTCCCTCGGTATTACAAAATCAATCCAAGAAGATATTGAGTTAATTGAGAAAATTTTAAATATTTCCATCGGCCCAAAATCAGCAGAACATTTGATCCATCGGAATTTTACTTCCAATATTTATCATAAGATGAATGTTGGTTATAACCTGGAGTTTGACATTTTAGAGGCAGCCAAAATCCGAAGATCTATTGGATAAAATCCCAAAACATGAAATCCTTCTGTGATTTACAACTACTACCAACGGATTCTATTTTTCAACTTATGGCCGAATATGCTCAAAATTTAAATCCAAAAAAGATAAATTTGGGTATTGGAGTATACCGGGATGCGGATGGAGTTCCGTTTGTGTTTAAATCTATACAAAAGGCAGCTAAAAATATTCAAACTGAAAATTTTGAATATATTTCCATTCAGGGACGAAAACTTTTTTTGGATGAAGTTGTAAGGTTGGTATTAGGAGAAAAATATATGAAAACAACGGCTGTACAACAAACACTGGGGGGTACGCATGCGTTGAGAATGGTGGCAGATTTTTTTGAAACGGGAAAAGTACTTATCGGTATTCCCACATGGAGCAACCATTTGAACATCTTTCGACAATTTGAGGTTCTAACATTTCCCCACATAACAGATCAAAAAAGTTTTGATCTAGAGTCGTATCAAAAAAATATTCAGTCAAATCCTGGTTCGATTTTAATACTACACGGAGGAGCAACACATAACCCAACAGGTGTCAATATTTCAAAAAATCAACTAGATGAAGTCATTGAATTGGCTAATAATAATCAAATTTTTACATTAATTGATGCGGCATATCTCGGTTTTGGTGAGGGCATAAGGAAAGATGTTGCATGGGTACGATATATTTTTGAAAAATTGGAAAAAACAGCTATAGCTATTTCTTTTTCTAAAAATGCATCGCTATACAATCAGCGCCTGGGTGTATTGTGCTGGAAAGCAAAGGAGGAATCACAGAAGTGTATTTTAGAATCCCATCTTCAACAAATGGTTCGCACCACGATTTCTAATCTTCCAGATTTTGGTGCCAGTATTATGACGGAGGTTTTTACTAATAAAAATTTGCGCAATGCTTGGCTGGAGGACTTAGAAAAAGTCCGTATGGATATTAATTTTAGGCGAAAAAAGTTGATATCCCTACTACCTGATCGCTTTGGTTTTTTAAAAAACACCAAAGGATTATTTGGAATATCAGATATGAATCCAGGTCAAGTGGAATTTCTAAAAAGAGAGTACAGTATCTATATGCCATCCAATGGACGTATTAACTTTGCCAGTCTTCGAAATCAAGATTTTTCGATACTAAAAAAAGCTTTTAATATGGCTTACTTAAAATCCGGTAAATAAAGGAATTATTAAGGAAACGCCGATAAAAAACGACTCACAAAAAATTATAAGATTTTTGTGATATACTCGAACGCTTTTAAAATTTCATTTTAAGCGTTTGAGTATAACATCTATTTTCCTTGAATTAATCACTCTAGTTTTATATCTGGCGATCCCACCAGGAATCGAACCTGGATTTCTGGTTCCGCAAACCAACGTTCTATCCGTTGAACTATGGGATCGAAGATCACGGCGATTGTAGGAGGAAAATTTTCTTTGCCAAAAAATTTTATGGCGAAGATTTTTTGAACGGATTTTCCCAAGTCATTACGGCTCGAAAATCGGTATCAATGAGCGCCTGTGGAATACCGATATTAAGTGTTTCGGCGACAAAATTTCCTCCATCCGTAGCAGAAACAGTGGTCATAAAGCGAGTTTTTCGATCACGCCCTGGTGTACCCCAGAGCTGTAAAAAATATGGTCGCCAGTCAAAAGTTCCGCGATTTATCGGTGTACTGTATTGAAATTCGGCCTCTAATTTTTCCCCTGGAACGACAAAAAGCGGAACCAAAAAAATCGCAAAATTTCCACTATCACTCATCGTTTGAGTAATGCGACCAGAAATATTTCTTTCGCTGGTTAGCCGTGCACTTCGAGGAACAAAAACTCGAAGCATTACCCGAGATTCACCATAACCCAGTACCCATAATAATTTTTCTGAAAGCCACGTGCGTTGTTCTTTTGGCCAGTTTTGACTCTCCAGCAGTTTTTCGATCTCTCCTGGTAGTGCACTATGGATTCGTTTTATCCGTACGGTATTTTTTACTAGTCCCTTGTGATCTATAGCCGAATGATGCTGTATATCGGTCCATAAAAATTTTTCCGATTTATTGGCACCAATGGAAACAAAGTCAAAGCCCAAAAAATTATCCACATTTTTTTTCATTTTCATGCTTCCGTCCAGTCCCCATTTTTCCGCCAGCTTTTGGACCAAGTCGTGCTGGGAATGAACCAGTAAATTTTTTTGATGCACCAAGTTTTTCCAATCAAAAGACCACACCTTTTCCGGGTTAATATGTCGTAAAATTCTAGGGCGAAAAAGCAAATGAGCAAAATCTTCCACGGGTTTTTTTACTTGCATTCTTCCCGCCAATTTTCCTTCGACCAAAACCGAAAGCCCTAAATCAAAATTATCCGAATTAAGTGAAAGATTCCACACTGGAAATTCGATTGGCTCCACTGCTTCCACGATCGGTTTGATGGTGTTGAGATTTATGGCAATGACGGTATCGGGTCTTTTTTCACCAATAACATCAAAAAAATCGCGGATTTTTTCGGCACTCGTGGGAAAGTGAGGCCAAAAATTAGCATCTCGGAGGGAAATTTTTTTACTGAGATCGTGAAAAAATTTGGGAGCCGGGATTTGTGCAGAATCTGGAACCAATCGATCGAGTGCGTAAACATCATAAAAAGACCAGCGGATTTTTTCTTCTCCCGCTTGATCAGAAAAAAAATCCAGCATCACGAGCGAACCAGTGAAACCACCAGTAGACCGAGGTTCATTATTATTTTGCAAAAGGATCAAAAGGCGACTGTTTTGCCGAAAGAAATAACGCAAACTACTGCGAAATCCAGCCAGGTCTTGGGTGATTTTTTTCGCGACCAAAAGTCGATCGGTGAGTGACAAAAAAGTAGTTTTCTGATCCGGTGCCAAAGAATCTATCGGAACCCAATTCAAATGACGTTTAATTTCCTTCAGTCGAGCATGTATGTATTCGATTTCATCAAAAAGCGCGTAAAAATTTTTTACCGAAATTTCATTATTTTGGGCTGAAAAATCCAGCTTTTCTACTCGGTTCAATGAGGCCTGAATTTCTATAATTTCCTCGACAGTTCTAGAAACCAAAGAAAACGGAAAAAATCCCGGTATGGTTTTTTTGGTTTTTTCATGAAAATCTGTCCACTGCGAAGTATCGAAAAAATTTTTTGGAATTTCAGCAATCACGTTTTCGGTGGCCGTAATCCATCGAGGAGCTTGCCAAACCGCATATAGTCCGATAAGCACCAGAAAAACCACGACACCAAGAAAAATTTTTTTCACTCTTTGATACTATAGGAACCCCCGATAAAAAAACCAAAAAGTAAAGAAAAAAGGGCGACAAAAAGTGACCAAAGAATAGACTCGGGAGTATGCAAAATAGCTTAAAAATAAGCTATTTGATAGCCCAAGACCCCACGAAAAATCTCCAATTTTTTATTCATTACTTGGGTATGTGAATTTATTGGGAGTTCCTTTATTTGTACTCCGATATTTTAACTTCTTGAGAATCTTGTTTTTTCAGTGGTTCCCATGCAACTAATATCCCACTAAGCTCCCAACCCAGTATGCGATAAGGCCGGCAACGCCACCTAGACAAACCACTTCCAAAATGGCAAAAAAGATATTTTCCCGTGTTACTTTTGCGCGTAAAACTCCCAATACCCCCAATGCGATGGCAGAAGTAATAATCGATACGGAGAAGTGCTGATGAGAACTGTCGAAAAATAGATAGGGAATGAGCGGAATAAAACCAAAAAAGAGAAACGATAAAAAGGTAAAGGAGGCAGAAATTATTGGATTTTCCTCGGGTTTTTCCATTTCCAGCTCATAGCGCATCATAAAATCCGCCCAAATTTCTGGATATTTTTGATACACATCCATCACTGCTACGGCATCATTTTTTTTCATTCCTTGGTGTTCTAAAATATCTACACATTCGTCGTATTCAAACTGATGATCATTGTGAATTTCTTGAAGCTCTTTGGCTCGTTCTCGATCGTACAATTTTTTTTTGGCTCGATGGGACAAAAAATCTCCCATCGCCATGCTAAATCCGTCGCCAAAAAGATTTGCAAGACCAAAGAGTATCACGATGCTAATGGGCAAAAGGCTATCGGTGCCAGAAATACTAACCGTTGCACCAGAAAATCCCGCGACTACTGCAAAAGTGGTTATAATTCCATCTGTGCCACCATATACAATTGACTTAATGTTTTCGCTTATGGGGGTTTTTTGATGCTCTTCTTTTAGATGAGTTTGAAAACGATTTTTTCCCATGTTTTTTTCATGTTATAAATTTGGACTATGTTCTTGGTTTCGGTAAATACCAAAAGAATCGTTAAAAAGTTACACTTTTTTTGGATGGTCCACAAGCTCTTGGGGATTATAAATTCTAAATTCTAAATTTTGAATTATTTGTCTTCTCTCTTTAGACGGCACAGGCCTACCACTTTTTTCTTTCCTGTAGACGGCATACAGAAGTGTTGAATACTGAATTAGGGCTAATAACTAGTGGCTTGTTAGTTTGCGCCTTTTTGCCTTCGGCAAAAATCGCGGGGATACTTTCGCGGTTAGAAACCCCCCCCTGACCCCCCTTTGTCAGGGGGAAGTAGCTTAAAGCTTCTGGCTTTTGGATTGCAACTCATTAGGACTAACCACTAATTACTAACAGCTCGTAAGCTTGTCAGCCTTTTTTATCTGTTTTTTCATCGAAGATTTTTTAAGTCCATATTTCCCTAATTTTTGCACAAATTTTGCACTGCCAAAAGATTCTCCTTTTCTCTCTATAGTTCTATTGTTTTGTTATAAAAAATATTTCCTATTTTTTTGTATAAAAAATTTGACCATAGTGCAAAATTTTCATACAGTCAGCGGTGAAGTTTTGATGCTTCGATAAATTTGTATTATTTTTTTCTCATGCTCGATCAATTGTACCTCGCCCTGACCACTGCAATAAATCATAATGCTTCCGAAGAGCTCATTGCTACTCCAAAAGAGAACCCAACTGTCATAGAAAAAATAGTAGAAGTGCCAGCTGGTATTTCGGATATTGAAACGGATTTTGTCTGGAATACGATCGCCGTGGTGGCAAAAGATGAAGCTATTCTGGATGGTCTTCGGTACGAAAAAAATGGTCAAATGGTAGAATGGGAAGCCGCTGAGGAAAACGAGCTAGACGGGAAGCGCATTTCGATGCTGCTTTTTTCTTCACAACCAAGAAATACCCTTAGGATCGAATCCGATGGACCAAAAAAGTTAACCGTTACGCTTACCAATGTCGAAACCAATAATCCACTAGAAAATTTAGTAGCCTTTAGCGAACCCGAATGGGGAGGTTTGGGAAGTGGTATAAAAACTCCGAGATATTTTACTCGTAGTGATTGGGGGGCTGACGAAAGTCTCCGTGTTTGGAGATCTGGACAGGGGCTGGTACCTCGAGGATTTAGTGAATCACTCCCAGAAGCCGTATGGGCGGATAAAAAAGAATATCCAGCCAAAGTAACTGATGTAAATGAAAAGGGCGAGAAACTTATCTGGCCAATCGAAAGAAACGTAAAAATTGCTAAATTTGTCATTCATCACACTGGGGAATACATCGATGAACATCGTGATCCAAAAGAATTAATGCGCGCTGTTTATGCTTATCATACGATAACGCGTGGTTGGGGTGATATCGGATATAATTTTGTGATCGACCAGCAAGGAAATGTATATGAGGGACGAGCTGGTGGACCAACAGCTGTGGGGGCTCATGTAGCGTTTTATAATTTAGGGACGATCGGTATTTCGCTGATGGGAAATTTTGAAAGAGAACCAATCATTCCCCAACAAATACAGGTTTTGAAAATTTTTCTCGCGGATTTAGCACGACGATATGATGTTGATTTAACCGCAGAAAGTAATCATTTGGGCATTACAAGCCCTAATGTATCAACACATCAAGAAGTGGCACGAGACGGCTGGGGGACGATTTGCCCGGGAAAAAGTATTGCCCTTATTATGGAAGAAATTCGTCGTAATGCCAGTGTTTTCAAAAAACAACTTATCCGCCAGGAGCAATATCAAAAATCCGGTCGAGACTTTTTGGCTTATAAATCTCCATATTGGAGTACAAAAACTGCGGAAGAAAATATCAATAGTGAGCCTTTTAAACCATTGATAGAGATCGAGCAACTACCTGACCCTATCGTTTTTAATCGCGGAAAAAAGAAGATTTTTTCTATAACTGTGAGAAATGGTAGTCAGTATGTTTGGCCGGCGGGAAGTAGTTTTATTGTGTTAAACGCTCCAGAAGGAATGAGCACTTCTCGGATAAGAAATAGAGATATTATCGAACCTGGGAGAGAAGGAGAATTTTTTGGTGTGGCAAAAATAGACAACACGCCCGCAGGAGATTATCAGTTCGAGATTTTTCCGCTCATGGTGAGCGTACCGATAGAATTTCGACCGACCTTTTCGATACCCATCCGAATCAATAGAGGCATCATGGATTTATTAAAAGTTTCGATAATGGATACTCCTACGGTAGTAAAAAATGAAAGCGAAAGAAATATAGCTCCCGGCAGGCAGAGTGATTCCGTAGAAATTACGCCAGCAGAATCTAGCCAAGAGCCTCAAAAAACTGGTTTTGATAGTCCCTTGGTAAAAATAAAATTATCATTTTTGACGCAGAAATTTTTGGAACTCGATGCAAAGGAGGAGCTTTTTGTATATGACCGAGATCGATTATTGGCCAATGTGCAACCCGAAAAAACTATAAAAATAATTCCGCAAGAATATGAGGGAAAATTTATCGTTCGAACCAATGGTCGGGAGTGGACTATCGAAAAACCACGCATAAGAACACACAACGCTGAAGGAATTATCCGAATAAAAAATTATGATCGTGGACTAGGAAAAGTTCCATATAACCGGTTTCATTACGAAATTTCTCCTCACATCGTTACATCTGAAAAACCAGAAATGATTGTGGTAAACACCCTGCCAATAGAAATTTACTTACGAGGTTTGGCCGAGGAGCCAAGCAGCGAACCGGATGAAAAAAAGCACGCGATTCATATTTTAGCACGGAGTTATGCCCTAGCGTATAGTGGAGAACGGCGGAAATTTAAAACCGACTTATACGACCTAGAGGATTCTCCTGCGACCTCTCAATTTTATCTGGGGTACGACTGGGAATATTATCATCCAGAACAAAAAAAATTACTCGAAGAAACGACAGGAAAGACTATTACCTACGGAGGAAAAACAGTCGTAGGGCCCTACTTTACCCAGAGTAGTGGAGAAAGTTCGGGTAAATGGAGCCACGCGTATCCCTGGACACAAAAACAGCTACTGCCTTACGATCGGGGACTACCACAAAAAGGTCACGGGGTAGGACTCTCAGGAAATACTGCTCGAGAATTAGCGAAGCGCAATTATTCGGCAGAGGATATTTTGCATTTCTTTTTTCGAGATATTGAAGTGGAGAAGGTGTACTGACAAGCTCACAAGCTATTGGTCATTAGCTCTTTTTGTGGATCAATAAAGTTCTCCATAAGTCAAAATTCAGAATTTTTCTGAAAACTTGCAGCTTGCCCCTTACAACTTGCCACTTCCCAAACTAATTCTCATCGAAAGTTTTCTTGTTAATTTATAATTATTCCCTAGGATTCCGACTGATTTTTTATTGATGAGCATTTTATTCGCCGTTTTCGTTGCTTTAGTTATCTTCTCTTTTTTGGTGCTTATTCATGAGTTCGGGCATTTTTATACTGCCAGGAAGTGTGGAGTAACGGTAGAAGAGTTTTCTATTGGATTTGGTCCGATACTTTGGAAAAAGCAGAAAAAGGGCGTGAAATATATGATAAAAGCTATTCCTTTTGGGGGGTATGTAAAAATGCTGGGAGAAGAAAAAGCCTTAGCAAAAAAAGGGTCATTTAGCATGGCGAGCCTTTGGCAAAGGATGGCGATCACGGTGGCAGGGGTGGTAATGAATTTAGTATTTGCCATTGTGGCATTGACAATTGTTTTTTCGATAGGATCCGATCCGATTTTGGTTTCCAAGGCAGATTTACAAAGCGCTTTCAAAAATGGACAAGTGGTTTTTTTGACCCAGGAAGGAGAGAAAATTTCCCACCGTACAGAAGATGGAAAAGCACTGATAAATTTTTGGCAAACTGGTGAACCGACAAAAAATCTTTCGGGGAAAAAATTAAAAATTTCCTATGAAGAAAAAATTAAAAAATCCTTGCTAGAAGCATTTTTATTTTCTTGGAGTGAATCGTTGCGGATTTCAAAATCGATCGTACAAAAAGTAGGAGAAATACCTGGAGAAATTATCCGAAACAAGCAATTGCCAAAAGAATTACAAGGACCAGTAGGCATTACCCGTATTACCGAACAAATTATTCCGCAGGGATTTTTGGCGCTATTTCGTTTGGCGGCACTACTTTCATTATCACTGGCGGTGATGAATTTACTTCCCATTCCCGCGCTCGATGGAGGCAGGCTTCTTTTTCAGTTAGTGGAATTAATACTAAAGCCTTTCAAAATCGGAATTAATGAACGAATCGAAGATGGCGCCCATATTGCTGGTTTTGTGCTTTTGATCGGCTTTTTTATCGCTATCACTTGGCGAGATCTGGTGGTGTGGATTTGGGGATAGGGGAAGGTTTTGGGTTAAGTTGTACGTTACAGGGTTATGAGTAGTGGTAAGAGAAATGGATGTTAGATGTTAGCCGTCAGCTATTAGCCCTAACCGTGATTTTTTTCGTCATGGATATAATCGTGTTACAACTTATGTATTAATATTTCCGCACATATTTTCCATTACCAATATTTTCGAGGACACCACTCATTTCTAACGTGGTAATCGTAGGAATTACAGCGGTATTTGAGAGTCCAGATTCACGAATCAGATCGTCTAAATCTGTTGGGGTACCAATTTCCAAAAGTTTGAGAATTTCGGCTTCTCTTCCCATGGTGGGGAGTTTCTTTTTTTGCGCTTTTTCGATGGTAATGTTTTGTATTTTTAATTGTTCCAAAATTTTTTCTCCACTGATCGCCAATCCCGCCCCCTGGTCTAAAAGTCGATGACATCCAGCACTCTGAGGTCGAGAAATATCCCCTGGAACAGCAAAAACTTCGCGGTTGAAATCTAATGCCCATTGTGCCGTAATCAAGCTTCCAGACCGTTGACTCGCTTCCACCACGATGGTTGCTAAACTCAGTCCCGCAATCGTTTTATTTCGAATAGGGAAATTCCCGTCATTTATAGGTGTTTCTGGGAAAAATTCGGAAATCAATGCCCCTCGATTTCCGCGGATAATTTCTTCGGCAAGCGATCGATGGGTTTCGGGATAAATAGTATCTAACCCATTGCCCAGCACCGCAATAGTACGAGCATTATTTTTCAATGCAGTTCGATGTGATTGACCATCGATTCCCAGAGCTAGCCCAGAGACGATGGTAATTCCATTTTTGGCAATCGTTCCAATGATATTTTCTACTGCCGACTGGCCATAGTGCGTCATATTTCTAGCTCCCACCACCGATACGGCAGGAAAATCTTCGGGTAATAAAGAACCTTTTACAAAAAGCACCGCTGGTCCCTGTTCGGTATTTTTTAATGGCTCGGGATACTCTTCATCTTCATAAAAAATAGGTCTAATTTCATATTTTTCCATCAAATCCCAGGTGTCTTCTGGCGTGTGTGTGCTCCGAAATTCCAAAAATTTTTTTACTCCTCGGCTATCAATATTTGCTGACAAAAGATCTCTTTCACTTGATTCCCAGACCTTTTCCCAATCCCCGCCAAAAAAAGAGGTAAGCAGTTTTCTTCTTCTGGGAGTTAGTGGCAAACCTTGATGCACAGCTAAGAAAAAATTTCGTATATCCATTTTTCCGCACCAAGATATTTCTTTCCGCATTTTTTTAAAGCCCAAAATTTTTTGACATCATTTCCTTTTTCTCTAACCTGACGTTGCTTTTTTGTCAAAGACCCCCAGCATTTTTCTGAAAAAATTTTTTCAAAAATTATAAGCCTGGCCGAGACAAATGTGTCGTTTTCCGCCGATTTTTTCGCGGAAAAAGTGACAAGGTCGATTTGTCGGTACACGTCTTTGATAAAAAACGCATGATCTTAATCAAGCGTTAAAAATGACTATTACCAAAGCCAAAAAGCAATCACAATTAGAGTTGCTCAAGCAGCTTTTTCAAGGCGCCGCTGGAGTCGCTTTTGCGAGTTTTTCTGGTGTGACGGTAGAGGAAGCACAACACGCACGACGCGCACTTCGCAAGGAAGGCATGTCGTATTTGGTGGTCAAAAAAACCCTCATGTCGCTCGCAGCCAAAGAAACTGGCTTCCCGGATTTCAATCCAAAAGATCTTCCAGGGGCGGTCGGGGTAATTACTTCTGAAACTGATGAAATTGCTCCCGCTATTGCCATAAAAAATATGGTGAAAGAAACCTATGATAAAGAAACAAACACTGCAAAATTTAATTTTGCTGGTGCGTTTTTTGAAAATAAGCTTCTCAGTCCCGATGAGGCAAAAGCCCTTGGAAATATCCCAACTCGCTTGGAGTCGATTGGGAAAATTTTGGGCGCACTCCAATACGGTATTGGCGGAATTGTGGCAGCACTCAAAGACAGCGAAAAAATTGCCAATGCCCGTGCTAATACATAATTATTATTTATTTTTTAATCTCTCAAATCATGTCTGACGAAAATACTAATCCAGCTTCTGCCACCGCTCCTGCTGCAGACGGAGCAGCAGAAGAATCTAAACCAACAAAAGAAAGTGCACCAGCAGAAAAAGCCGCAGAAAAACCAGCCGAAGCTCCAAAGGCAGAAGCTCCAGCGGAAAACACTGCTGAGCCCAGCGTAGAACTTACCAAAGAAGAACAGTCGGTGGTAGATAGCATCGAAAAACTTTCTGTGATCCAAGCGGCCAACGTAGCTAAATATTTCGAAGAAAAATATGGTATCACTGGTGCCGTCGCCGTCGCTGGCGGTGCTGCTGCTGGAGGTGACAGCGCAGAAGAAGCCAAAGAAAAAACCAGCTTTACCGTCGTGCTAAAAGATGCCGGTGCTCAAAAAATCGCCGTTATTAAAGCGCTTCGGGAAATTACTGGCCTCGGACTCGGTGAGGCAAAAACGCTCTCTGAAAGTGGTGGAAATATAAAAGAAAATGTGAAAAAAGAAGAAGCCGAAGAAGCGAAAAAATTACTCGAAGAAGCCGGTGCTACTGTAGAATTGCAGTAATTTTTTTCTAATCCTAAAAACTCCCCGATCAATACAATGTTCTACATTTATTTCGGGGATTTTTTTACCTTTTTTGTAAAAAATTTTATAAAAGAAATATCCATGGAAAATAATTCTAAAGAAAAAATCATAGTAGTCGGTCGAGGGCCATTTGGTGATACCATTGGAAGTATTATGATTAATACTGGAACAGAAGTAGAGTATCTGATAAAGTCTGACGCCTTGTCCAAAAAAAGCGATGAAACAATCGATATAAATATTTTAAGAGATGCTTCTGGCATTATCATTGCCCTACCGTCCCAAGCAGTAGAAGGCTGGATAAATACTTTTCCGGAAACATTAAAAAGAAATGTCAGAGAAACAAAAACTCTCGTTTTAACCAAAGGTCTTGCGCCGACTAATAGC
>Ga0209562_1000391_pt1 | contig 15167 bp, 12 predicted proteins | sample WorMetvacBELIZE2_FD_187399 | JGI IMG/M metagenome (GOLD analysis project Ga0209562, IMG submission 187399) | Marine gutless worms symbiont microbial communities from Max Planck institute for Marine Microbiology, Germany - Olavius vacuus BELIZE.2... | ecosystem: Host-associated > Annelida >... | reverse complement strand
AATATATATATATATAAATATATGTATATATACATATATATATACATATATATATATATATATATATATATCTCTAAAAATAAAATAAAGTTTCCGACTTCCAGGGTTGGTGTTTTGCGTAAACTATTTTTAGGTTATTGATCAGTTTATGAATATTTAGCATGAAAGGTTAATGTATTATTTTATACTATCAATAATAGAAATAGGAAGTATTTACTGTAAAAAAGTTTTACTTATTTTATTGTCTTCAGCAATATGTTTTATATAAACTATTTTACTTAGATAGGCTTATTATAAAAGTATAGTAATATAATAGGTCTTGCTATAATAGATATGGATAGTAGATTTTTTTGTGGTATTAATATAGGCATAAAATTTATAAATGATCTTCTGTTAGATAGGCTTATTGATGGTCCCATTGATAGTATTTTTTCTAATCATGACTGATCAAGATATTTATAGAGGTCTATTGATATTTTTAATAGAGTAGGCGGTAATAGTTGTGTTAGTAGTTGAGTAGAAAAAGCTAAAGAGATTAGGAATAGTGTTATTTGATACTTAAGGTTATTTTGAGTTTTATCTAGTTTGTTAATTTTTATAAGTAAGATAATAATACTGAGTAGTATTAAGCAATTAATAGTTGTAGATTGTATTTTATTAGATATAGGTTGGTGCATAGGAATAGGTTGTATAAGTCATTGAATATTTGTTGCTATTATAATTCTTATTAAAGATATAGATAATATCGGATAATCATTGTTATTAAATGATAGATTAATATGTATAGGGTTTTGTATTAATGGAATAATTATTGTAGTAAGAATAAGGCGTATAGAGTAGTATGATGTTAAAAAAATTGATATTGTAATTAGTAACGAGACTAATATATTTATGTTTGGGGATAGTGATCATTCTATGATTGCGTGTTTTGAATAGTATCCTGTTATAAATGGTATACCAATTATTGTGAAACTAGCAATAATTATTGAGGAAGATGTAACAGGTGATATATTTATAAATTGACCATATAGGCGTAGGTCTTGGTTATGGTTGTTTAATGAAATAAGACAGCCAGCAGCAATGAAAAGTAGTGCTTTAAAAATAGCATGGCAGATTATATGAAAAAATGCTAATTTAAATATAGCTAGGCCTAGACATAGGGTTATTAGTCCAAGTTGCCTTAATGTAGATAGTGCAATAATTTTTTTTAGGTCATTTTCTATTATAGCACTTATTCTTGCTATTAATATTGTTAATAGTCCTGTAACTGATAAGATAATTTGAGTTATTATTGAGGTGTAAATTAATATCTTAAATCGAATTAAGATAAAGATTCCAGCAGTTACTAAGGTAGATGAATGAACTAGAGCTGATACCGGAGTAGGGGCTGCTATGGCAGCGGGGAGTCATCTTGAGTAAGGTAATTGAGCTCTTTTGGTTATAGCAGCTACTGTAATTCCAATTAATTGTGGAACTGGTACATTAGTTAGTGCTATATTAATTGGTAGTCAATTTCTAGTTTTTAATCTAGAGATAATTGCTATTAATAAGAATCTATCTCCTAATCGATTAATCAGTATTGTTAATACGCCAGCTCCTAATGAACGAGAGTTACTATAATAAATAATTAGGATGAATGAAGTTACTCCTAGCCCATCTCACCCAATTAATAGGCATATTATATTTGGAATAAAGACGAGTAGGTTTATTGATAGGATAAATAATAAAACAGTATAGGTAAATCGATTAAAGTTATGATCATAATATATATAGTTTTTTGAAAATTTTAGGACATTACCAGAAATAAACATGATAATAGATGAATATATTATTCTTGTTCATTCTAGGATAATATCAAGTCTTATCCTTCTTGAAAACATGTTATAGATTTCTCATCTAATAATAGTTGTTGAATTAATTATTATAATTAATACTGATGATAGTGCTAGTATAGTAGAGGTAATATAGCATATTATTGGAATGGTGTTTAACATTGGAATATAGATTATTTAATAATTTTGATTCCACAAATCAATAGTTTTTTTAACTTACTATATTATCTTATTTTATGTTAAATTATCTCAGAAGTTAATTATAGAAGGATAAATAAGAAAGTAGGAAAAGTACAGGATTGTAAAGATTTGACCAATAATAATAAATGGAGCTTCTACCTGACATATGCCAATTCATCTTAAGATTAGTCATGATATTAATAAAATAAAGAATCATGCTTGTCTTACGGGGTAGTATCTTAGTGATATTTTATTGTTATAATATAGAGGTGGTATGTATAAAATAAAAATAGCAGCTAGTAAAGCGATCACCCCTCCCAGTTTATTTGGGATTGATCGTAGGATTGCGTATAGCCATAGAAAGTATCATTCTGGTTGGATGTGTTTAGGTGTTATTATAGGATTTGCCTCTGAGAAGTTTTCTGGGTCTATTAGTATGTTAGGGGAAAGAAGAATGACTATTATGAAAATTCTTGTAAAGATTAAAAATCCTAGAACATCTTTTATAGTAAAATATAGGTGGAATGGGATTCGGTCTGAGTTTGAGCTTATTCCTAGAGGGTTGTTTGATCCGCTTTTATGAAGTATCATTAGGTGGATAGTTATTAAGAGTAAGATAATAAATGGAAGAATAAAGTGTATAGAAAAAAATCGATTTAAAGTTGGACTAGAAACTGCAAATCCGCCTCAGAGTCATTGTACTAGATTGGTTCCGATATATGGAATAGCTGAAAAAATATTTGTAATAACAGTTGCGCCTCAGAATCTTATTTGTCCTCATGGAAGAACGTATCCCATAAAAGCGGTTATTATTGATAAAATAAAGATTGTTACTCCAATGTTTCAGGTTTCTTTTAAGTTAAACGAGTTATAATATATTCCTCGTATTATATGAATATATATGAATAATATAAAGAATGAGGCTCCATTTATATGGATGTTATGAAGTATTCAACCTCAGTTTACATTTCGTATAATATGGACTATCGAGCTAAAGGCCAGTTCTATGTTTGGTGAGTAATGTATTGATAGGAAGATTCCACTTGAGATTTGAATTATCAAGAATAATCCTAGTAGTGAGCCGTAGTTTCATCATAGAGAGATATTGATTGGGGCTGGGAGATCTATTAAGCTATTTGATAAGATCTTTATTAAAGGATGAGTTTTTCGTATTGATAACATTTATAAGTATATAAGTGACTTTAACACTTTTATTAGTCTTTCAAGGACTAAATATTTAAAATAATATACTAGGTATTAATACAAATACTGGATTTATATAAAATCATGATTAACTTCATCAGTGTTATCCGTTCTACCGGCGCAATATTTATTTAGCTTAGCAGTGAGATTAATGGAGTAATAATAACTAAAAATATTAATCTTAACGGTAATATTTTTTTTCATAGAGTAACTATTAGTGAATCGTATCGAAGACGAGGTAGTGCTCCGCGTGTTCAGATAAAAATTATAGACAAAATGGATGTTTTTAGGATTAGTTCTCTATTATAAGTATTTCTTATCGTTACTATAACTGTTATTATGCTCATAAGTAAAATATTTATATATTCTGCTATAAAAATTAGAGCAAATAGAGATCTACTATATTCAATATTAAATCCAGATACTAATTCTGATTCTCCTTCCCTAAAGTCGAATGGGGCTCGGTGAGTCTCTGCAAGAATAGAAATTATTCATGATAGAAAAAGAGGCAGAAGTATAATTATTACTCATGAATACTGATTTTGAAGAATTCTTAATAGATTTATTGAAGTTGAGTGAATAATAAAGCAGATTATAATAAGAGATAGGGTTACTTCGTATGAAATTGTTTGTGCTACCCCTCGTAATGCGCCGAGTAGCCTTCATTTAGATCTTGATCTCCATCCTGCTATAAATGTTGCATAAATGTTAATTCTTGTAACAGATAAAAAGAATAAGATTCCTAGTTTTATAAAAAATAGTTGGTATAGATGTGGAAATAGAGGTCATATTAATAGTGCTGTAACAATTATTATTATTGGGGCTATTAGATAATGTTTTATATTTCTCAGAGTTATAAATTTTTCTTCTTTTATAAAGAGTTTGGCTGCATCTGCTATAGGGGTTATTAAGGCTATAATACTTGGTTTATTTGGTCCTTTACGATATTGAAAGTATCCTAAAAATTTACGTTCCCTTAAGGTATAGAATGCTATAGCTACTATAGCGGATAGTATAATTATAACTAAATTAACTATTAGTGCTAGTTTGTACATTTGCAACTGATATATTTTTCGCTAATTAGGTGCAGATTAATTGTTCTTTAGTTAAACTAAATTGCAAATTAGAAATAAAATATCTCTTAATTAAAAGTTAAGTGCTTTAAGGTGTTTTAAGCTATCTAATTATTAAGAAAATTTATTTATTTTTAGATCTTAAATCTAGTGCATTTTTTCTGCCATCTTAATTGATTATCTTATAATCTATTAAATCCTCGAAGTGGACCGTTATCTTTTTTTACAGCCATAGTTACGATAATTATTATTAATAATAGTGTTATAGTAATAAATAGTAGAATAGTAGTGTTTTTATCTAAATATAGTTGATTAACATGTGATTTATTATATAAAGGATAAAATATTTGAAGGTTAGTTCTTTCTATAATAACTACAGGTAAGATCAAAAAGTGTAGGTTCGATTTTGATATTATTGAGTCATTTGATCTTAGTCTTACAAAATATGAAAATATTACTATTATACCACCAATGTAAATTAATAGTAGAATTAGTGCAAATCATGATGATATTGTTAAAGCAATAATAATAGATGATAGAATTGTTAGCAATATAATTCATAGTACTAGATTTATGGGATTGTTTGATGATAGTATTATTCAAGTAGTTAATGATATAGTCATTATTACTATAGTTATGATATTCATTTTATAGTTTTCAGTTTAGGGATCCTTCAGTTCATTCATATATTAATCCCTTAAATAGTACTATAATAAAGATTAAAAAGAATAATATTCTTAGCATAGTAATTTTAAGTACTAGTAATGGAATAATAATAATAATAGCAATTTCTACATCAAAGATGATAAATAGGATTATTAATAAGAAGAATCGAATAGAGAATGGTTTTCGCGCACTAGATCTTAGTGTTATTCCACATTCAAATGATGATTCTTTTTCTAGTCATTTTTTTGTAATGACTGATATGAATAATGGAATTCTTATTATTAATATGGCCATTAGGCTAATTATTATAAAGTATAATATTAATCTTAGCATTTAATTTATGAGTGGTCGTTGGTGTATAATGAGATCAATAGACAAAAAATATATGCTTGAATAATACAGATACCTAGTTCAAATACAATGTATATTCTAGACAGAACTATACAAGAGGATAATAGTTTTAAGTTTATGGAGACTGAGAAAGATGAGATTAAAGTAAGGACAACATGTCCTGCAGTTATGTTTGCGGCAAGTCGAAACCTTAATGTAATTGGGCGGACTATAATCCTAATAGTTTCGATTAGTACTAGGAAGGGATTTAGTCATATAGGAGCTCTATCTGGTAGTAGATGGGCGATTCTAGATTTTATGGAGTTAGCTATTCTTCTAGAAATACATAGTAATCATATTGGTAGGCCTATAGTGAAGGTGAAAATAATTTGTCTGGTTATTCTAAACAAGTATGGTAGTATTCCTAATAAATTTATATAAATAATAAAGCTGAATAAGGATCTTGTAATAAGTGATAGTAATTTTATGGATTTTAGTTTTGTTTTGGTGAGCTGTAATATAATAAATGAGATTAATGAAAATATAAGTGTTATTATTGTTCTGTAGTTTAGTCAAAACATTATTATAATGAGTAGAAGTAAGATAATGATGCTTAATGTATTTTTATAGCATAGGTTAAATCATATTGGATCAAAACTAGAAAAAATATTTATTATCATTTGCAAGATTTGGCTATATTCCAATTTTGGCTTTGAAGGCTAGTAGTTTTTTTAACTTAAAATCTTGGATTATAGTACTAGAGAAATCTAGGCTTATAGGTTCAAGGTCTATTGTTCTTATTTATACTATACTATAAGGACCCTCATCAGTAAATGCAGATATATAATAAAATTCATACTACGTCTACGAAATGTCAGTATCATGCGGCTGCTTCAAACCCAAAATGATGAGTTCTTGAAAAGTGTGATTTTATTATTCGAAACAGGTTAATTATTAAAAATACTGTACCAATCATTACATGTAGGCCATGAAAGCCTGTGGAAACAAAGAAAATTGATCCAAATACTCTATCTGCAATCGTGAAGGAGCTATTTATATATTCTTTTAATTGTAAGACGGTAAAGTATATTCCTAGTCCAATAGTAATTATTAAAGAGATTGTTGCTTTATTTCGTTTTTTAGATATAAGGCTATGATGTCTTCAAGTTACTGTAAATCCTGATGTTAGTAAGATAGCAGTGTTTAGAAGTGGTACGCTTAGTGGATCGATTGCTGTAATACCTTTAGGTGGTCATATGCATCCTAGTTCTATTGTTGGGGCAAGCCTTCTATGAAAGAAGGCTCAAAAAAAGGCAAAGAAAAAGCATACTTCTCTTATAATAAATAGTAACATTCCTAGTCGTAGGCCATGTTGGACATAAGAGGTGTGCTTTCCCATAAATGTAGCTTCTCGGATTAGGTCTCGTCATCATTGTAGTATGGATATTAGCAATATAATAATTCTAATTAATAGTAGTTTAATGTTATTGAAGTGAAGAAAGTTAATTAATCCTATAGCAATAAATATTGATCTTAGTGCGCAAGTTATTGGTCATGGGCTTAAATCTACTAAGTAGAAGGGTAGTCGAGTCATTTATACCTTTATTAATTATATAATCTTTTATTTGGAGGATAAATGTATTTTGGTGTACTAAAGGTATTTTCAAGAGAGTTGAGTCTAAAATAAATTTACAGTTTATTATATTCTTGAAATCATTTTCATGAGTGTGGGCATTGTTTTTTGTTGTTGCTTATTTGTGGAATATTGTTGTTATTAGTGTATATGATTTTTGTAAAGATAATAAGAATAATTATTCATAGACTATATAATATAGTAGTTCATTTTATAGGTGATAGATGTGGCATTTTATATTTATTAGTTCACTGATCTATTAGTAATTTAGACTTGACTGGTCTATGTTATTATTTAACTAGGACTAATATTGAGCTTATTTAAGTTTTAAGGAGTTTGTTCATTTAATAAATGAGTTAGTGTTAATTGATTCTATTGCAATTGGCATGAATGAATGGTTAGCTCCACAGATTTCCGAGCATTGTCCGTAGAAGATACCAGCTCGATTTGCTGTAAACCCTAATTGATTTAGTCGCCCTGGAATAGCATCTACTTTTATTCCAAGGCTAGGAATTGTTCATGCATGAATTACATCTGACGATGTTACAAGTAAACGGATTTCTGTATTTATTGGAATAATTAAGCGATTATCTACTTCTAGTATCCGAAATTCTCCTTGATTTAATATGTTTCTTGGGGTTATAAATGAATCATAGGAAATATATGGGAAGTCTCTATATTCATATCTTCAATATCATTGATGACCAATAATTTTAATTGTTAGTGATGGATTATTTAACTCATCTATTAAGTATAGTAATTGTAATGATGGGATTGCTAATGATAGTAGAATTACTCTAGGCCTAATTGTTCAAACAAGTTCAGTTTTATGTGCTTCTGTTAGTTTTCGGTTAGATATTTTATTAAATATTAAGAATATGATTGAGTATGAAATAATTCTTAAAACTATTGCTATTGTTATTAGAAGTATATCATGAAATGATGATAATAAGAATATTTTAAGGGATAGAGGATCTTGAAGAGTAAGTTGTGATCATGATCTCATCTAAGTGAACATAAATGTCTGTATTAATCTAGTTAACAAATAGATGCTTTAGTGTTTAAGCTATCACTTATGTTATATTAGTTTATGGTCTGGTAATAATTACTGTTTCTTTATAGTTATGATAGTTTAAAGGTAGAGTTTGTTCTCATTCTAGTGATGATGGTATATGATTTGTACAGATTACTCTTCGCTTACTTGATAGAGATTCTCATATAATAAAAATGAATATGATTAGAGCAATGAATGAAATAGTTGCTCCTAATGATGATAGCATATTTCATGATGTATATCTATCTGGATAGTCAGCATATCGACGAGGTATTCCTCTTAGTCCTAGGAAGTGTTGTGGGAAGAATGTTAGGTTTACGCCAATAAATATTGTTATAAATTGGGCTTTTATTCATCGGTTATGTATTGTTATTCCAAGAAATATAGGAAATCAATGGGACATGGAGGCAAATATAGCGAATACTGCTCCCATACTTAAAACATAGTGAAAGTGGGCAACTACATAATATGTGTCGTGTAAAATAATATCTAGTGATGAATTTGATAAACAAATTCCAGTTAATCCCCCAATAGTGAATAGGAAAATAAAGCCTAGTGATCATAATATTGATGGGCATATTTTTATTTTTGATCCATAGATTGTCGCTATTCAGCTAAAAACTTTGATTCCTGTAGGGATAGCAATAATTATAGTTGCAGCCGTAAAGTATGCGCGAGTGTCAACATCTATACCTACTGTAAATATGTGGTGAGCTCATACAATAAATCCAATAACTGCAATGCTAATTATTGCGTAGATTATTCGTAGTGTTCCAAATGGTTCGTTTTTTAAGGTATTATGTGATACAATATGTGAGATAGCTCCGAATCCAGGAAGAATAAAGATATATACTTCAGGATGACCAAAAAATCAAAAAAGGTGTTGAAATAGAATTGGATCTCCTCCTCCAGCGGGGTCAAAAAAGGTGGTATTAATATTACGGTCTGTTAGAAGTATTGTAATAGCACCTGCTAAAACTGGTAAAGATAATAATAATAGGATTATAGTTAATAAAATGGCTCATACGAATAAGGGGATTCGTTCTAATTGTATTCCTTTAGAACGTATATTTGTAATTGTTGTGATAAAATTAATTGATCTTATAATTGATGATGCTCCTGCTATATGTAGAGAGAAGATAGCTAAGTCTACCGAAGGTCCTCTGTGTGAGATATTTCTAGATAGTGGAGGATATACTGTTCAACCGGTACCTACTCCGCTTTCAACTATAGCAGACAAGATTAGTAGAAGCATAGATGGAAGCAATATTCAAAGTCTAAGGTTATTTAGTCGAGGAAATGCTATATCTGATGTACCAAGTATTAATGGTAGAAGTCAGTTACCAAATCCACCAATAAAGATTGGTATTACAAAAAAAAAGATTATTAAAAATGCATGTGCTGTGACAATAGTATTATATAGCTGTTCATTACCAAGAAATGATCCTGGTTGGGCTAGTTCTATACGAATAATTATTCTTATTATTGTTCCAATAACACCGGCTCAGGTTCCTAGAATTATATAAAGAGTTCCAATGTCTTTATGATTTGATGAGTATAGTCAACGCATGAAAGTTAGTTTTAAGTTAATATAATTAATATTATTAAAAAGTTAGTAGCTAATAAGATATTGAGTCTACTTACTTTTATTTTTTGTTTTACTAGTTGTGTTCTTATTAGAGTATTTAGGATAATATTAGTATAGAAGAATAAGTTTATAATTGATCCAAAAATTAATATAATAGTAACAATTACTGAGTTATTTAGTAATGCCTGTACTATTAAGAATTTTGGAATAAACCCACTAAGCGGTGGTATCCCTCCTAGTGATAGAAGTATAGTGGATATGATGATAATTTGAGATGAGGACTTATTTCTTCATAAATCATAAATTTTATTTGTTTTTGTTTTACTAAAGGATATAAATAGTGGGAGAATTATAGTTGAATATATTAGTAAATATGTAATAAATAGGCATGGAGCATTAATGATAGATCTACTTAGTATTCATCTAATGTGTGTAATAGATGAATATGCTATGATTTTTTTTATTGACGATTGTGTAAGTCCTATTATACCGCCAATAATTGCATTTATCGATACGACTGTAGGAATAATAAATGGAGCCTTTATTATAGGGAAAATAATGTATAAAAGAATAAATAATGGTGCAATTTTTTGTCATGTAGATAAAATAAAGCAGTTTATTCATCTTGCTTGTTCTATTGTTGCTGGAAATCAGAAAAAACATGGTGCAGCTCCGCTTTTTAGAAGGATAGAGATTATTATAATAAAAGTGGGCATTATTATTGATTGAGAAGATAGTAATATTATTGATCTAGATAAAAATAGTATTGATCCTAGGGCCTGTGATAGAAAATAATTTATTGAGGCTTCTGTTTCATTTGACGTCATTTTATTTATAAGAATGGGAATAAAGGAAAATAAATTTAGCTCTATTGATAGTCATATTATAATTGTATTAGAGGATGAAATGGCTATTAGGACTGATATTACTATAATATTGTATATTAAAAGTTTCATTAAAGACCTTGAAATTTTTTATTTCTTATTTTATGATTAGAAGTCATAGTTATAAAAGATCTACTAATAGTTGATAGTGCTATAGTAACAAGTAGGTTTATACCTATTTAACAATTCTAAGTTATTTACATTTTTCTGCCAACTTGTTTAATTAATAATTATTATTTAGTTTTGGCCCTTTCGTACTGAAAATTATTTGTATTATAGATAGAATCTAACCTGGCTTGCGCCGGTCTGAACTCAGCTCATGTAAAATATTAGGGGTTGAACAAACCCATTTTCGCAGTTTTTGCTCCGAGAAATATAAATAAGCCAACATCGAGGTACTAAACTTTTTTTTTAATATGTACTTTGGAAAAAAATTAGTCTGTTATCCCTAAGGTAGCTTATATTCTATTATCATTCAAGATGGATCATTTGTGAAGTATGTGATATGATGATCTTTATTTATTGAGATTGTTTTATTTATATTAGTCGCCCCAACCAAATTTTGCCTGTAGTAAGACTTAGTCTAAGCTATAAGATTTTAAAGTTCTTAGGGTCTTCTTGTCTTATAAAAATATTAAGATTTTTTCATCTTAAGACAAATTTTTATATTATTTTATGAGACAGAATAAATCTCATAGTTTCATTCATTCTAGCCTATAATTAGTAGGCAAGTGATTATGCTACCTTAGCACAGTTATTGTACTGCGGCAATTTATAAGATACATTGTGCAGAAAATACTAAAAATAAGTTTTCTTTTAGCTATGTTTTTGATAAACAGCTGGATTTATAGAATTTGCCGAGTTTGTTATAAAATGGTTTTAAAGGTTAATACTTATCTTTTCATATTTAGTGTAATTAGTAATTTAATTATATTATTCTATACTTAATAAAGGCATTTATTTTTATATATGGAATTTTTAATAGTAATATATTCTAAATTAGTTATTATTAGACCTATAGTGAGTAGTAGAAGTTTATAGTATTTATAGCATTTTTAATAAGGGCTTATCCTCTTATTAATAATATTCTATATTATTATATAATAGATATTTTATTATGTAAAGTTTTAGAATGACCAGATATTTATTTATGCGAGCAGGTATGTAGCCCCTGAAAGATTATTTTAATTAATAATGTAACATTATATATATGCTCCTAGCAATAATAATTCAGCTCATAAAGTTTCGGGCTTGTATTTTATTTTTTTTTCTTGAAAAGCCATGATGCAAAAGGTACATGTATTTATGGTTTTTGTATTTAATAGTAGTTCTTTCATTTGATATGTATAGAATATATTAAATTAATAGGAGGATGTTTGTTTTATATGATAATATTTCATTATAGAATAGATTGTCTATCATTTTCTTATAGTAAGTAAGAGGCATTTTAAGTTTATGCTATATTCTGTTATATTAATAGACACAGCTTCCACTACGTCTGCTTTGTTACGACTTATCTCATTTTTCAGTGAGAGTGACGGGCGATATGTGCATGTATTATAGATTAATTGATAAAGTTATAGTTAAACCTTATTACTTTCAAGTTCTATATGTTTTATTTAGTGTTGTTTTATAAATTTGACATAATTGTAACCCATTAGTCTCTATATTGTTAGCTGCACTTTGGCCTGAAATTTTATTGTATTAGTTTATTTATTGCTTAAGCTATTTAAGTTTAACGATAACGGTAGTATACAAGCTGAAATTTCTAAATATAGTGAGATTTTTGTGGATTATCATATTAAGAAACAGGTTCCCCTGATTATATAAAACACCGCCAAGATCTTTGGTTTTATAACTGTTGTTAAGAGTCGTCAATTAATAGTTTTATGCTATAGATAGAAGGGTATCTAATCCTTGTTTCGGTGTATAGTTTTAATTTAATGGTTATTATACTATGAGTCTGCATATGTAGATTTTATTCATTAATTTATTTATTTTATAATGAACTAGTAAGGTTTAATAAATTAATTTGAGCTTTTTGTGTAACCGCAACTGCTGGCACAAATTTTGTTATCTCTGTAATGTTTAGTAATATTTAATTCTATGTTTATAAATAACTTTAATATCTTTTACTGAATACTTTATTATTATTTTAATGGATTTCATGTAGATATTTACTTTAATTAATATTATAGCTAGAATCAAACTTATAGATATAGGTAGTAAGAGATATATAATAATTCATTGTCGGGGTATGAGTCCGATAGCTTAGATTAGCTTATCTTACTATGTTGAGAAGAAAGCACTAAATTTTAGAGGTATCTTTTAAGTTTGCAGTTTAATGTTGTTTATCAACTATAGTGCTTAGCACTATATTATTATTTTTATTGGAATAGTTGTTATAATAAATAGTGGTCATAAATGGGAAATTGTAGCAGTTATTTCAATTGACTTTATCTGTATAGAAGAATTAGTAAATTTTAAGGAGTTGCCGTGATTAATTATTGAGTATAGAAATGTAGAATATGACGCTGAAGTTAGACTGCAAATTATTAATGGAATAATTAATAGTTTTATAATAAAGAAAGATGATATTATAATGATAATTTCTCTTAAAATATTTAATCTTGGAGGAATTGCCATATTTACAAAGATAATAATAGTTCATATAAGGGAATTAGATGGATTAATAGATGGTGATCTGTTTGTTAGTATAATATTTCGTGTATTGAGTTTTTCATATATAATATTAGTTAGAAGGAATATACAAGAAGATGAGAGACCATGTGTAATTATAATTATTAGTCTTCCATATTGTCCTAGTTTTGAATTTGATAGATTTCTAATCACTAATAGGCCCATATGTCCAACTGATGAGTAGGCAATTAGTGCTTTTAAGTCTGTTTGCCGGAAACATAGGATATTAGTAATTATTGCCCCGATTACTGCAATAATTATAATAGTAAATGGAATAATTTGTACTGTATTTATAATTAGTTTATTTATTCGCATAAAGCCGTATCCACCTAGTTTTAGTAAAACTGCTGCAAGAATTATTGATCCTGCTACTGGTGCTTCTACATGAGCTTTTGGGAGTCATATATGTATTGAAAATAGTGGTAATTTTACCAAGAATGCTAATATTAGTATAATTCATATAGTAGATTGATTTATGTAAAGTGGTATAGTAGAAAAATAGTTATTATAAAGTATGAAGTTTATATGAGAGTTTGAGTTTCTAAATTTTATAATAATAACTAATAACGGAAGAGATGCAGTAATAGTATATACTATAATATATAAGCTTGCTGTTACTCGTTCTGGCTGGTATCCTCATATTATGATTATGAGTAAGATTGGAATTAATGAAAATTCAAACATAACATAAAAAATAAGTAAGTTATTTGTTGAGAAGCATATTATTAGTCTTACTAAGAGAACAATAATTCTAGTCTTAAATATGTTGTTATTTTTTGTATTTTTTAGTTTATACCTAGCTAATATTATAAGAGAAGAGATTCATATTGATAGGGAAAATATTAATATTGATATAGAATCAATTCTATAATTACTATAAATAAAGTATTGAGCATTATTCATGATTGGATTTATTATGATTAATAGGAGATTTATTATTACAGTTATAATAATTATTCTTTCTCAAGAAGATTTTATGGGACGTCTAGTTGTTGACAGGATAGTAAATATGCTTGATATTAGCATGAATATATATTTTGACTTGTTCTACAATCATTTCCTTCTTTTCGGCTTGTTATTACCATTATAGCTATCCCTATTCTTGCTCTCGATACACTTATTGTTAATATAATGATGATAGATGATCTTATATTTATAAATTGCTTATTCATGGATAACGGAATATATGTAACTATGAATAATATTAATCTTTCTAGAATAAGAAGTGTTGGTAAAATATGTTGCTGTCGTGAAATTAAAATTATTACAGTGAAGACAAATAATAAAATAATTATGTATGTTATAGGTTTATTCATGGAGAATTGAGGAAACCTATCTTTGACTTACAAGATCACTGCTATTAAATTAGCTTTCAATTCTATATTTAGTAACAAGTGCTCTGGTTGAGCGGTGTTTTAGGTCGAAGCTAGAATTGCATTTGCAGAACTTGTTTGTAGTTATATAAGTTAGTTTTATGTTTAATGTAAAATTTTTGATAAAATTTTATGCTTAATGTAAAATTTTTGATAAAATTAGAAATTATGCTATGTTTGTGGGGAAACCTTACTGTATATGCACGTTTTTTACCATAAATTTTGCATAAAATAGGCCTATGAAAAATCCCTGTGAAATTTTTCGCGTTCGGGGCTCTGTCGGAAAACTATAATTTTGACCCTATAAAAATCTGTATAGAAAAAATTTTAATTTTTTCTAACTGCAAATTTGTCGGAAAATATTCACACTAAATTTATCTAGTGACAATAAAGATATTAAATTAAACTTGTTATAAAGTGATTATTGTTACTAGATAAATTTAGTGTGAATATTTTCCGACAAATTTGCAGTTAGAAAAAATTAAAATTTTTTCTATACAGATTTTTATAGGGTCAAAATTATGGTTTTCCGACAGAGCCCCGAACGCGAAAAATTTCACAGGGATTTTTCATAGGCCTATTTTATGCAAAATTTATGGTAAAAAACGTGCATATACAGTAAGGTTTCCCCACAAACATAGCATAATTTCT
>Ga0209562_1000390_pt1 | contig 15174 bp, 11 predicted proteins | sample WorMetvacBELIZE2_FD_187399 | JGI IMG/M metagenome (GOLD analysis project Ga0209562, IMG submission 187399) | Marine gutless worms symbiont microbial communities from Max Planck institute for Marine Microbiology, Germany - Olavius vacuus BELIZE.2... | ecosystem: Host-associated > Annelida >... | reverse complement strand
GTGTTTTGATTGTCTTTAGGCCTCGTTAAAAGTTGAGATTACTTGTGATTTTTGTCGTTGTTTGTTGTTACTTATTTTTAGCTGTAAAAAGGGTGAATTGTTCGATTACCTGACAGAAGTGGTTACATTGTCCGAGAAGCGAACAAGGTTCGTAAATAATATTACTACACTTTGAGGCCACAAATGGACTTCTTTATTTTTGCAATAACTTGTTATGGGTCATTTGCCTTTGACAAGAGCAGAGAACTCTGACTTCACAAACTGTGACATTAACAGTAGATGATGCAAGAAAGTTTTATATTGGAAATGAAGCACATATTGTGCCATGTTCAATCCACCCTTGGTCGCTCGATACTAGTGCATTCAGCACGTTTGAGGTTTTGCGATTAATGCACTATATAAATCTACTTACATACTTACTTTGCTTGCTTACTTTTAACCTCACGTGGACAGAAGGCACTCGTCAGTTTTTCTATCAAGTGGATAAAGCAAACAGTGTAACTGCAGGCAAATGGCCACTGGATTCATCAAACCCCATATCATTGGCCTACTCGGTTCTTAGTTTGTCATATGCTGTAGCGGCTCCAGAGACAAAACCCCTTTGAAGTGTGTGATTTTGTTTTATCTGAATTTACATGCGGTAAGATAAAGATGAAGGATATGGTAATTTAAAGGTTTGGGGACATTTTTTTGTGCACTGTTGTGAATTGTGCTTTCTATGACAAATGTTGTCGTCGTGCTTTAGGCAAATAATGCGTCAGTTACTTAGTGCAGTGGAATTCATTCATTCGCGGAATATTGTTCACCGAGACCTGAAGGTTTGTTCATGTATACTTGAAGGCTTAGTTGCATGGCTGTCTCTCCAGAGTTCAGTAACACTTTAATCCAAATTATGCAGTTTATTGGCATGCGGAAAAGTTCCAGAGAGTCCAGAATTTTCTTTGGCATTTAATGCATAAAATATTCGTCAGTATGTTACTCTATAAGCATTTTGTGAATCGTATCTTTACGCAACAAAATTAAATTTAGTGGAGATATTACAGTTACTTGAAGATGGCTGGTACTTAGTTAAAATGGCAGTTTAAAGTGAAGTTTTGTGCAATGAACCCTGTATCACATGTACATTGAGGAGTAAGTCATTGTGGCTAGTGACAGTTCAGTTGCGTTCTTGTAAAAAATCTATATTACTATTCTGTCTTATTTATTTTTCATTTTGCTAAATTAAGACCTGTTCCATTCTTTCTGCAGTGTTGTTTCCCGTTTCATTTTCAGCATTTCGATATTGTAACAATTTGTCATTATTAGAAGTGAAGAGAGTCCACAAGTTTCCAATTTGCTGCAAAATTGTTTCATTTAAATATATGTGACTGTCAAGACAATATTCTCCCACCTGTAGTGTAGTAGCTGCAGCCTACTTTTACAGAGTTTCGTATGTTTCACCAAACTCTGACTAATATCCTTGCTTTCTAGATTTGCTAGGAGAATAGCTATGAAAAACAGAGTTGTTTAGTAGAAAAAAACTCAGGCGGGAAGGTTTAAGATTGCCATTATAAAATGAGATGGCCAAAGTGTCGATGTGATGTTGCTTTGATATGGATGTAAAACTTTGACCTTGCGTAAGCTAAAGAAGAAATTGACAGTTTGACATAGGTTTGGAGAAGAGTTATGAATATACATTGGTCAGAGTGCAAAAAACCTGAAGTATTTACATTGTTGGCAGCAGTACAATGAAGGCAAACGAAAGCTGTTTTTGTAGATTAAAAGTGGATCGTACACTCTAGTGATTTTTGTCAAATTTTGACATTTATTTGTTATATGCATTGTTAGCTTTAGTTTGCCGTTTCCATGGTTTATAATGTTTCTATGTTTTGTATTTTATTGTAGCCAGAGAACATCCTGATGGATGATAATTTGAATGTAAAGCTCACTGACTTTGGCTTTGCGACAGAACTTGATGATGATGAAGAGATGTACGGTGAGTGGTATACGTTCGTGCGTTTGTGCACTGTACTGTGTGATCAGTGTAGTCTTTGTTGTTATTAATTAGTATTGTTAGTATTCTTATTACTAATTAGGGCAGCAGATTTCAACGATTAATTTATTAATTAATTGTTTAAAAAAACTAATCTGTTAAAATTTTTATTAATTATTAGCAGTTGTATTATAAGTTGCAGTGATGCTATTACGAAGACAGTGCAGGAACACTTTATGCAGTCAGAATGGAAAATGTGTCGAGGATGTTGATATACTGATGCAAAGATGTCAGTACAGAGAGCAGAGTCAACTTATAGTGGTCGCTGAGGCTTGATCTGTGCAAAGATGTCTTTAGTTCTCAGCATGTGGTGGTCAGTGATAGTGCAGACTGAAGTGATGCTGGCAAGCCATTCCATGTCCGTGAAGATGCGACTGGGATGTGGTTGCCTGTTGTTGGACGTTGAGTAGGCGAGACCGCGAGTGTGTCGTGTTGTGGTTTTAGTGAAGCTTTTCGTACATGTAAGAGTGATTTATGTGGAAGATTGATAGATGTATAATTATGAAGTAAGTGAAAGGAATTGGTAAGGATAACGTGGACTGATGTTGAAGGAAAGTTTGAAGATAGATTCAATTAATAAGGAAGTGTGAGATCTGTCCCTGTACGCTCACAGCTCCATTCCACCGACGTTTGGCACTTGCTGCTGCCAAGAACATCTACAGTAATGCTGGGTCCACGAGCCTTTTACTCATACGGCACAGCGTCCTGGAACTCTCTGCCAACTGAACTTCGACACCCCGACTTGACACTTGGCACCTTCAAGCGGCAGCTCAATACGGTTCTGTTTATGTCGATGTAGGACACTGGATCTGGTAACCATGTGCGCCTGTGTGACGCATTTCGTTAATTGTGTGTGTTGAAATGTCTGTTTACTTGCTTACCTACTTACTCGACCGATCCATACGGTGATCTCAGTTAACTTGGTGAGTTGAAAGTGTGCTCTTGGGCATATGTGTGACTGAGGTGCTCATTACCTTCGGTTTGGTCATTGGGTGTACTGCTGTCTGTGTCCAGTATGATGTCAAAGCTACTTTCAGTTTCCCAGCCACACAGCATTGCCGTCGTTCAGCTGTGATCAAATTGTGGAGTTTAATGACAGGCCCGGGTGTGAATAACTTACGTGGAGTTATTACATTTATGTGCTTCTGAACGGCTGGAAGATGAACACACGACCAGTTACGCTCAAGTTCTCATTACTACTTCAGCACATCACACAGTTAGCCTTGAAAGAGAATCAGTTTATTAGCTACCGACAAAGCAACAGTGATGTGCAAAATGCATATGTGATTTGTTTTGTAGAACTGTGCGGCACACCGGGATATCTCGCTCCTGAAGCACTGAAAGTATCGATGTATGACGACGCTGTAGGCTACGGCCGTCCTGTCGACATGTGGGCCAGTGGAGTCATTATGTATACGATGTATGGAGTTCGTCTGTGATGTGTTGTCACATTTTGTATTCCGTGGTCTTTCATTTCATGCATTTTTTGTTTAGTGATTGATTGCTTATTTGTCATTTATTATCGTCATCATCGCGACAAACAAATGTGATTGGAGTGCCGTAGAGTTAAAAATCTTCGAGAGCACTTAACATCGAGAGGAAATATAACATTGAGAAGAATTACGTGACAGTATAATGCCAAAAAAAACAGTCGGATGTTACAATCCAGCGAACATGTAAAGAGTAATGTCTTCAGTTTTTGCTTGAAGATTGGCTGTGATGTTCATGTAATGACTGATGTCTGAAGCACATCGGAACTCAGTTTACTTTAAACGTTCTTTTTCTGTGCATTAATTGTGAAACTAAATTGCATTGTTCACATTGTTCAGTTCAGTAGCTTGTACTGCTTATGATGTCTGATATTACAAGGCAAATTGAACTTGAGATATTTACAAATGACTGAAATGGCATTTTAAAAATGACGTATATTTCTGGTTTAGGTAAAGGTTTTAGAACTGTAAATATGCATGCAGCTTAGATGCATTTCGTACAGTTTTTAACTTTCAAAACAGGCGTTGTGCAGTTCTACAACTTTGCAGTGGATATTGATGACATGTTAACGTGATGTGTGAACTTAGGCTCGTTGGCTGTCCGCCATTCTGGCATCGCAAGCAGCTGATAATGGTGCGAATGATAATGGAAGGCAAGTACAGCTTCGCAAGTCCAGAGTGGGACGATATCAGCGAGAACGCTAAAGACCTGGTGAGATTGCAACACTGGAAACTGTCGCTCGTTGATGTTTGTTGATATTACACTGACTCATAAGCGAGTTTGCCAATTATATTGTACATATATCAACTTGTATGAAGCCATCTTATTCCCCACCATTTTGCCCCCATGACCTAACGTTAGCCTAGTGCCATGCTTACCCTGCTTGCAGCATTGATACTCAAGGAGCCTCATTGATCTTAGGGTGTCTGTACGAATGTGGAAGGCCCAATATTTACAGGCTGGAACCTTGTGATCAGGATGTCCTAATCAATGTCAGCATATGTGCTTTGACTCTTCATGCATAATGTTTAGAATATCTTATTGGAGAACAGTTGAATACATGTTAGTGAACCAGATAATCACCGACTGGGGAAGTCTTAAGATGACCGTTGCTCAGCACAGCAGTTGCTTCAATGTTAGGGAAAGATACACTTGTATGTGCAAGGCCGTATTTCTCACGGTCATTAATTAAGCAGTCCAAGTTATTGGCAATAGAATAAAAAGCTTATAGTTGTCTTTTGAAAGTGTATGAGTGAAATGGTATCCTTCAATATAAATAATCTGTGACATGACTGTATGCTGTATTAGCTTCTATCATACCATACGTTGTGCAGTAACCAGCTTGTGCCGGTGCCCATGTCTTAACCTCAGCCCTAAGCATAATCTTAAGTGATCAGTGAAAGCATCACTTAGTAAGCTGTGATGTGGTGGCTTGCTAACAGATCTCCAAGCTGCTTGTGGTGGATCCCAAACAGCGACTTACAGCCTCCGGGGCTTTGAATCATCCGTTCTTCAAGAGGGAAGAGGTTTGTATTTGTGTGTGTGTGCTGTGTGTGCTGTTAGTTGCGTAAGTTTTTCAAGATAAGTCAAGCAGAGCTTATTGGTTAAGGCAGTGGACTGTGACCTCACAAAGTCAGGTTTGATTGCTGCCACGAAATTGATGGTGCCAGATTCGGCATCTGGCTGAAGTTGGTGCACTGTGCCAGGAAAGGTCTTATCTTGTACGTGGGCTTGTCCGAGTTCTCAAACTGGGCAGCATATGATGTTAGATGTTTTCCTTGTAGAGATGTATCAATAGAAAAACTGAGACTAAATTTTGTTGCATTTTTCAGTCACAGTGTTCATTGTAAGGCACTGTACTCATTGTGTGTAATATGGTTAGGCTGCTTGGGGCAAGCGGGCATTGGATTCACACACTTATAGAACTCGCGGATACCATTCCTTGCTGTTCTGCTGTCATGTAACAATATGGGCAAGTTGTTCACACACATGTGTTTCTGTCCTAAGCAGTATAAAGTGATACTGGCCAAAGGCTGTGTGGTTGGGAAGGTAACCATGATTTGGCACCTGCAGCGTGATGCTAAAATAGCATCAATAGCAGCCCTGCAGCCTGTATCAAGAACCGGTCTATGTCTTCACTGTGTTCATTCTACTAATTGACTGACATTTGAGGTGTCTGAGACGCAAAATTTGATTCTCATGTATCAACGTATGAGCCGTGTGGACTGTATTTTTGGTTGCGTGATTTGGAGGGTTTGCATGCGTCGACATCTCTTGTTAAAAATTAGTCCGAGAACCCACTTGCAAACAGAACCACATACAATTCTACAGGTTTTTGTTGTGAAAGATATTTGAGTGTGGTTCGTTATGTTTTTGTAGAAAGTTGTATACAAGTTCATGCCACGGAGGAAATTTAAGGTATGGTTGCCTATAATGGTGATCTCTGTATTTTGATACTGATTACTGAATGCAGATTCTTTTGGAGAATTGTTGTTCGGTATAATTGTGACATAAGATCTGTCATGTGGACTCGCAGTGTTTCCTGACTATCATAACAGGCGACTGCTGCAAGTTTTATTTTAGTGTCATTTAATGGACTGTCAACTATCCGACTGTCTGACCACTGGGCTTTGACCTACCATGCTAGTTGTGGTTCATACTTGACTGTTTCTGAAGAAGTCAAGGTGATATGCTGATATGCACAAAGCATGAATTGCATTATCAAACAGATTCACACATAGACAACCACATGCAACAAATCACACTGTGGATTGGCCAAACTTGCTGACGCTGGCCTTCTACAAGTACATTCTGTGGCGATGAATGCACTTACAAAATGCAGTGATATGAACTTCAGACAGTGTACTGGACTGATTCCACGGACTCTCGGACCATTTAATGTTTTTTATTCTCCTCAACAGCTGGACTTGTTTGCATGGTGAGTTAGACTAAGCTGGCTCTAAGTCGGTTTTTGAACGCACTTTAAATCATTGCACTTTCATTTCATTTCATTTCATGTAACATACTGCAGGTCTGGTGCAAATGACAGTGATAATTTATCCATATCTCTATCAATGTCCGGTTATTCCTGCACAGAACTGACGAATAATGACACATACACTGCATGAGTACAGAATATATGCATATTGTCTGCATTACTGCCTGCCAGTCACTGTTAAAACTGCATCACTTTTGCTTTTGATGTATGATAATTGACTATGTGTAACCAATCGGACTTAAGCACGTCTGACTGAGTGTACTCATTATGGTTATTGTTGATATGATTTTTGACCCACGGTAAATATATTCCCAAGGGAGTTTAAATTAGTAGAAATGTGAAAGTAGGTATGATACTTAGTCTATGTGGTCAGTGGCCGGCAAACTGTCATGCAACAGCAGTGTACAGCGGTGCCAACACTGAAATGCACTGAAATAAAAATGATCTTGTCTGTCTGGTTTGGCCAGAGATAGGAGTGATTCTCTTACGAGGTTATTGTTGTAGGTGTTTTTGTTGTTGGTCGTGTTGTTGTTGTAATAAGATGTGCATTGAGTGAGTTAAGTGATTGGCTTTGAAAAAATTGTTGTCCCTAGACGTCCTATTTTATATCCATTTATCTCCACGTATCGTCCAGTTCCAAATGCATAGAATATGTCTTATGTATGCATTTGATGCCTTTCTGCAAAGCTGTTGTTAGCTGCAGTTTTTTGTGTTGTTTTCTCACCAGGCTGGTGCTTATGTGCTCATGGCAATGAACCGCATTCGTCAGATGCACGCGCAGCCGGCACCGATCAGCGTTGCGCAGATGTCGAACAATCCATACATTGTGAAGCTGCTGCGTAAGGCGATCGACGGTGGTGCTTTCAAGATCTACGGACACTGGGTGAAGCGCAGCGAGAACCAGAATCGCGCGGCTCTCTTTGAGAGCGACATTAAACGCGACATCAAGTTGTCGACATCGAGGTGATCATCCCATTGCGGTGTTCATCCTCTCCTGCATCAGTACCCACTCACCACCAGTTTCCTGCTCAACTAATCATGTTCCTGTTATTGCTAGACTTCTGCGTCACCTTACGAATTCATTGTTAATCTGTTAGAGGTGTTTTTTCTTCCATTGATGCCACCATTACTCACGGCCTCAGCGCTGAACAGCATGCTGTCCTCCCCGAAGGTAAAGGCCACCGTTACTGCGCTGGGCCCAGAGCATTGTGCTCGGATCATTTGCAGTCAAGAGTGCCATTCAAGCTGGACTAAGTTGGCCGTTTGTATCTGAGTGAATGAATGAATGAAGTTTAGCAAACCGTGTGCAGAAAGTTTATTCCATATAATGCTACTACTTACACGAATATCCTCTACACCCGCTATTACTAGATTAAAACTAATTTGCACTCAAAGTTTATCCTGTATAATACGACTACCAGTGCTAATATTGTTTGCACCCACCATATTAAAATTAAAATTAATTTGACTCGGAACAACATTAATACTAATACTCAGTATACTGCATGATTGTTGATTTTACTTGGTTTATTTAACGAATGTAGAACAAATCCAAGCAGCTGGCTATGTTTAGATCAAGTCAAGCTGCTTCAGCCATGAGTCCTCTTGTAGGCGGCTAATGTCTACATCCATTCTTACTATTTAGTAGTACGCAGTCCAAAAGCTGATATCATTTAACATGCCACGGAGAGTAGAATACAGAGTTGACCTAAGAACTGTAGAAGCCCATCATGCTCAAGGCTGTATATTGGTGTCGTTTTTGCCTCCAAAGCTTCACGTATGACGCTGTACAAATGCGTTTATTATTGTTGTTATTATTATCATCTGCCCGTGGTTGGATTTGATCCTGGGATCTCGCACTCTGCAGTCAGGCATGTTATCACTAGACTGTTGGGACCTGCTAGAATATGCATGGCCAGAACAGACTTGGCTGCTGACAAGGTGTATTGAGTCTATAGATTAGTAGTTCTTAGACTTCTTAGTCTTACAAACCTCCTTACCAGTAATGTGACCCACTATAACAATTTTAACACTTGCTTTGCATAAAAAAATTTAGGAAAATAATTTTGATCTAATTTATTGTGTAACAGGAACTGAAAGGAAGGGGAGGTTGATGTAAGTGATGAGTGGACAGGAGGTAAAGACAGATGGGTGGGTGCAAGAAACAGCCATGCTTTTTGATGCTGCCAACTCTGTCATGGCTCCAAAAACTCCCAAATGACCCTGTGTTGTTACTGTCCCAGATTAGGAGCCGTTGCTGTAGATCTTTAAAAACAACCCAGCCTTACTGTTTTAGGCTGAATGGTACTCTTGAGCAGTGTTGAGATGTTGGTTGAAGTTCTTTGGTGGCGTTTTTTATTGGCATTTGCCATGCATTGGTGACGCGGTTTTTATTAATATTTTATTTAACTGATGCATTGTGTTAGTTTCAGACGCGCGCATGTAAAAGTTCTTATGAATCCCGATGTTCAGTTCGCAGCAGTTCGCATTACCTGGCTGTGTTTTATAACGTTACATGATTTAGGTGGTTTTTATATTTTATGATATGTCTTTTTTGCAAAGTGGGTATCTGTTTTTATTCCTGCTGTTGTTAACAACCTCTTTCAGTCATTGAAAGATGCTAATTAAATTGGGTGTTATCCAGTTGGCCTGAGATTATGCCAAGTTCTGCTATGATGTAATAATGGATCTAATAAATCTGAATGGTAATTTAATACATTCTACATCATACGTTGTCGGCTACCCATGTTTACCTGCATCTTGCTGTTTTGCCTGCAACTGCATGTGTATATAAGATGATGTGATTGAAAAGTGTTTTAACTGTATGCACACATCTAACTGTATGATCGTACGGCTGGAATTATGTGAGCATCTGCGATGTGTTAGTGGTAGAAGGATAGTGTGTAAACCGTAGAAGTTGAAAGTTTGTTGGATACCAGGACTCGTATGTAATTCAGAGTACTAATTACCACCCGCGAGTGCAGCCTGGTAATACGTTCAGTAGCATCTGTCTGTGTATCTGTAGAGCTCTAACTTTTGAAAGCCCAGACCTAGAAAGTTTATTTTTGGTATGCAGGTACATCTTAAGAATCTTAAGTCATGTTCATATATCAAGGTCATTGGGTCAAGGTGTCTGCGTATCTTATTCGCAGGTGGTTTGCATTCGATTGAAAAGCAATGTTGTTTTAGAACTTGTCTTTGGCAGAGTGAGTATTGTGTTTTCCAGCTTAAAGAAAAGATGGGTGCAGGTGTTGTAGTCTGCATGCAAAGTAATGTTGCAAGACATGCTCGTTATTATACTGTGAAATTATGTCGACTTATTCAGTATTAATAGTTACATGTAGTTGACAACAACTAGTAAATTATACCATAGTCAACATCATGATTTACAAGTTCATTTCTGTCTGCTTCAGAATCTTTAGTTGCAGCATAGTGTTTTATGTTTTTGGCAAGGAACTGAGAATAGCTTCTTAGCTCAGCTGGCTGAGCTAATAGTATAACTGGTCAGAAGCTGTCTGCTTGTGTGTCTGTGTGCATGCTTGACAGCCAGGGTGGCACAAAAAGCCAAGGTGGCATAAAAACTCAACTGCTGAATTTAAAGACTTGTAAAATCTGCATACACTGACTTACTCATGAAGTCTGACCATTCTGACTTAGTTTACTGGGTTTGTATGTCATAGAAAATGTTTATATAGCTGTGCTGCCACCTCAGCGTCACGTCTTATTATTTTCTGTTGCTGTCCTGTGCAGTTCTGTCAATAGTTTCATTGTCTGTTGATGATTAAATTTGATAATCTTCACTGAATGTTCCAAAAGTTTTACTGTTTGTTAAGAAAAATGAGTGCTGGATATTTGAGTGTTAGCATAATGTAGTAAACGAAAACTGAGCTCTTGGATAAAAAGGAATGTCTGATTAGACTTATAGCAAGTTGAGATCATCTCCACAGAAGAAAGATGTTTTGATAATCTTCAGTATTTCGATGTTATTACGTTGTTGAGCCTATCAGTATTGAAAGTGCTGTTAAACTCCAACCAAGCTACCAGTTGCCTGTTGCTTACTATAATTTGGAACGTGTGCTTCATGATTCATGCTAGTGTAGGGTACACTTTACATTTTCTCTGCAGAATCTCTTGAATAACAAACCATCGGAACGATATATTATGTGCATTTTAATACTATAAATATGTGAGATAGCTGCGTTTGTTGGCCGTTATAAGCTGGTATTGAGTTTTTTCTTCTGTATGCTGTATTTGTTGTGCCACACACGTGGTTCAGTTCTGACTGGTTGTTTGTTTGCTGTTGTGATGTGTTTCATAAATTGCCATTTCAGTTTCATAACGTTTTCCTCCTTCCGTTTATTTTACCGGCTGGAGTTTACCTCTCAGCGTCTTAACTGTTGATGTTTCTTTTAATGAAATAAATGCACATCACATCCTTACTTTGTGTGCTGTTGTCGATTACTTTATTAGCCTTTGCTAACTTGTTTTGTTCTGATAAGTCTTGTTTTAAACTGCGCAGCTGGTTATGCATGTAGTTTCACATCTCACCCACTTTGTTATGATATTTACAATATCCTTTCCAAACCTATCTTAATTAACACTAATAAACCTGAGTAACATGTACCTATAAGCATATATTACCTAACTCCAGATTGTGAATATAGTAATGTCGATAGTGCATAGTATAAATATGACTGCACACGTGACTGCACACGTCATAAGCTGAAATAGCAGCCATTGTTGCTGTGATCTTTGATACAAAGATGCTACTATATGTTGAGACATCATTCAGGTACGTCGTGTGGAAATCCTGCATGTAGCACATTAGGTTTTGTGACCATTTCAGAACACGGTCCATTTGCCCATTTTTACAGAGCCTGCTCCAAAGAATTAAGACTGGGGATGCCCCTGTACCTAACATTAGAGCTGCACACATGGGCGCTCGCAGGCATGGGCAGGGGGGGGGCACTTGTCCCCACCTGGAAATGTTGTAAAATGTTTTTCTGCATTAGTAACTAATAAATGTCAGAAGCCTCACTAGGTGAAGTATTTATGCATTATTTTTAAAATGTGTTATCTGCTGGGGGTTTCGCCCCCAAACCCCTACCGGGACTCCGCCGCAGACCCCTGTGGAAGACTTCCGTCCCCAGACGGCCCAATTTGCGCACCCCTGGAAAAAATTCTGTTGGCGCCCATAGCTGCACAGCGAATGTGTTTCACTCTTGAGTCTGAAACAGTAAGTCGGTTTATCAGTTCTGGTTATTGGAAACATCTGTAGAACGATGAAGCGACATTTTTGGGTTTTAAAACATCGCTTTATTCAGTCTTTGTAATTTATTAGTTTCTATTCACTCACAGACTGACATAATGCGATGCATACACAGTCGTAGGCCCTCTTGATTTTCAACATGAGTAGGCCGAAATTGCTAAAAAAAATGTGGCCCATTCTACTATGTCTGTTTTTTGTTAATGGCATCGTTGCGCATAAAGAGTAAAAATAGTAGGCCCTTCCTTGTAACGATGCAGATGCTAATTATGTGCTACTTACCGTAATTTAATACAATCATATAGGCCCTACCTGAGGACAGTTGCGTTGCCGACGTTGTAATCGAGCACGTTGATTTCTACGGCCGCGTTCACACACACATACACAATGCGTCGTCGTACGTAGACGGACGCAATGTGCCGCACAAATCGCACAGTGGTTTAGTTGTAAGCCTAGACATTTAAACTGCGTCATAAAGAAACTACTCACTTTGTTGAGTTTAGAACATTGGCCAAGCAATTGGCTGGAAAGACTCCTCCAAGTTCCTCCGTAAAGACCAGGTCTCAAATAATGTTTTAGACAGTCAAATAAGAAAGCTGGCAAAAAGCTTTCGAACGACGCTAGTCGATAGTCGATACTCTGTCCCACAGTTGTAGTCTGTGAGTGGAAGGTGGATGTTGTGATGCAGCATCGATGAACTGATCCAAGCCCACTTCGACAAGTTCGCGCCGAGTGTCGTCGTCGGTGACCGTGTCGGCCGCGATCAGTCAAAATTCAAAGTCAAGCCGGGCGGGGCGCCGGCTGCACCGGCCCCACCGGCAGAGCCCGGACCTGCGCGCCCGTCACGTCGTGGCCTCTTCGCCAAGGTGGCCGCCAAAAAGCTCGGCCAGATTCAAGAACACGACGACCAGTCATGAACCACTACCTGTCCGCAAATGTTATCCTGTATTTATCCAAGTTTTGCCTCCAGCCAGCATTCCTCGACTACCTCAATCAATGCGCAGTGAGGCCCCACCGCAACTGATGTCACCATCTAATATCCAGCACACAACCCAACAGAACAGCTTCGTCGGCCGAAGGCAGTGCACCGGGCGACATCCGTACCTTGACTGCTTTTGCGTTCATCTCCGTTTATTACGTTTGATGTTTTGGCCCACTAACGTCCTAAAACAACGGTGCCAAACAGCGTGATCGATGGTTTGTTAAAAACGTATTGTTGTATTCCGTGCTGTATTCCGCACAACTGTTACCGAATGTACCGAATGTCTTCGTTATACTGTACAAATAATATTGTTATAATGCCAGCTCTTCTCCGAGTTTGTTTTACTGTGAAACATTTAGATTCGACTTTGTTGTTGAACGATGACAGTGAGATGTTAATAGTTGTAATTATGTCGGACTCGAGACGTACATGGGTTATCCACGTAGGCCTATCTCATATGCATCCAAAACAATTGAGCAGCTGTTATACTGATAATAGCTCTTCGCCATTGTGGATTCTTTCACTGTCACAATCAGAAAGTCTCTTTTGAAAATATTGTACAATTTCAGCGTAATTATATATACCATATCGCGCTATGGCAGACAGACAGATCTCGGGTACGGTCCAGTGACAGCTGCGGTAAAGAAAGACTGCACTGCAGAAATAAAATAGTCGATTGCTGCGATATATGAATGTACAAGATGATAGGCAGTTTGAACTGCAATAGAACGATGCATCCGTTATTCTGTTAGCAGTAAGCATCAAGCAGTCTGTCGTTCCGAACAAAACCCACCAACAAAAAATCCAATACGACAAAATTTTACTGCCTTAGCCATTTGTGACTCGTACACTGATGATGCTGAATGCTCGGTTGAATAATAAATAAAACACTTGTAACATTCACGCTTATGTTTCTCGTCTATTTACGTACATAGGCGTAGCCAGGGACATTATGCATCTAATCCCAAGAATGTACGTCGTGTCTGCGTTGGAGACGCATGCACTATTTTGTTACTAATACCGAAGTTTGCGCTCGCTTCTCGTCTCTGAATATAACGCGATCAAATTGAAACTTTAACACAATGGGCAAAACGGTCTCAATTTACGGTCAATTACTTTTTTCAATATTATTATTATTATTATTAAATCTGAACGTCATGACAACGTTATAGTCTAGCGACGCAAAATCACAAAATTGCAGCCTTTTGAAACGAAATTACGCTAAAAGCGCCACCTGGCTAATAAATATAAGTACAAGAGTATAAGTGTAATAAGTATAAGTGGCCCTCGGGTCCTTCTGTCATTGATTTTAAATAAATAAATAAATAAATAAATAAAATATATAAATAATTTTGTCGCCTGCCCGCCCCACGCTTGTTAACAGGGTTTTCAACGCGGACGTAGTTTCTTTTCTGTAGAAACTCTAGAATCTATAGTTTTACACGTTGGTCTGAAAACATTGAAAGGTCTGAAACAGGTTCCTTTAGATTAGCTTGATTATATGTTTGAGACCCTAAATTATAATGTTTGGCTACGAACATGGTTACACATTAATTGAGAATTTTGCCAATCACTACACGCAGTACGAGTACAACGTTATTAGACGCCGGCGACTATATGCTCTGACACTGGACTCTACTGGGTAACTATAAAGGTACCCCCTCTATCAGTTTTGTCAGAAATTTTACACAACAGTTAAGCAAGAAAATATACACTTTAACATCATGGTTTGTTAAAATACATCTGAAAATGACAAAAGTATGCTGTTTCAATTAAAACAACCCCCATTTCTCAGCGTTCGAGCATCATGTAGAACTAAGTGGGTTCACTGAGAAGAATAAGTGGCCCCAAACTCTGCAGATATGAATCCGCTGGACTATCACGTCTGGGGCACCATGCTGGAAAAGTACCATAAACTGCTGAAGCATAAGACGACTGATGAGATAAAAGTCGCGCTGCAGACCATCTGGGAACAGCTGCCACAAGAACTCATTATACAGGGTGGCCCCAAAAATGGCACAGTTTTTTTGGTACGCCTTAACTTCATCAAATCTTAACCGATTTTCAAAATTATTTCACTTTCAGAAACAGGAGAAAATTTGTAATAATACTATCACGAAAGGTCCCACCACATCTCAATTGTGTCGCTACACTACCTTGTGAAATATCAGCTGTCTTAAAAGCAACAATTGAAAACGAGACGACTTCTGTAACAACACATTTAAAGAAATTAACGAGGAACAACGCGTTTATTGTCTCAGTTATTGTATAATAATAATAATAAATAATAATCTTCGTTTATTAAAGGCCAACTCCAGCGTAAATTTTTTATTTCAATAAATGAATTGTTGTTGCATCAAATCACAATATATGTAATAAAATCTTTATAAAAAATTAAGTAATTT
>Ga0209562_1000389_pt1 | contig 15185 bp, 8 predicted proteins | sample WorMetvacBELIZE2_FD_187399 | JGI IMG/M metagenome (GOLD analysis project Ga0209562, IMG submission 187399) | Marine gutless worms symbiont microbial communities from Max Planck institute for Marine Microbiology, Germany - Olavius vacuus BELIZE.2... | ecosystem: Host-associated > Annelida >... | reverse complement strand
AATAGAAGAAAACACCACAATCCATCTTAACTAAGGAATACAGATTACACAAATTACACAACAAAACACAAACTAAACCCAGGTTCGGTCGCCTCCTACGACCTCCGGCCTGGAAACGGAGTGGGACTATTCTGGTAGAAAGGGAATGGATGGGCAAAAGAAGAAAATAGGTAAAGCCAATGCAAGAAAGGGAAAAGTAAAAAAAGGAAAAAAGATAAGGAAGTAAATGGACAAGGGGGAAGAGGGGTGCCCCGGCCCCACCCGGGGCGAGTGGCGACGAAAAGACGAGTTCGGTCCTTTCTTCTGAAGAGATGATACTTATGATTACGGCAAAATATTTCCTATTTGTGTTTGTTAGTAATCATGGTTCTATCTATAGTTTTCGTTATGGATATATTGGCGACGTGAGTTATTCAAGATCAAGGCCGTTTCGGAAACTCCCGGTGGGTTCGAGTTCCCGCATGGGATTTCCTACAATTCTATCGTAACCATAATGCCCAAGAAGAACCGTTTTTGCCATATGGGCATGGACAGACAGACGAACGAATCGCTGTATCATCACTTAATGCTGCCTGCCTTACACCTTTGGTGGAAGGGGCACAAATCACTGTGTCAACCTACACACTGACATCGATTTTAGCTATCAAGGTCAAAGGTCAAGGTCAAATTTCAATCACATATAATCACTTGTAGGATTCACCGTACATATGTTCATACTGAATGGCATCAATTTCTGACAAGTGATCAGTAGTTTTTTTTACGATTTATACGAAACTATACAGTATTTTTAATGGATATTATTTAATGTATCGTATGTGAAATTGCATTTAATTCATTTCAGGTCTGCGGTTGTTATTGCCAAATGTTTAGAGGAGTCGCACTATTTTATTTTGGATACACTGTATTATTGTTATTTTTAAAACTTTACTTAGTACCCTCAGGAAGTAAACATCCCGGGGTTAAAAACTAAGATTAAAAACAAGCTGGAATGGCTACATGTCAGCGTCTCAACTGGAAAAGACTCGTGATTATTATTAGATGGCAGCACTTATGACGTCACACAAAGCAAGTGCCCCCTCTCTGATGCTGAGTTCTTGGCTAGCGCCGCAGCAACTCCAAGGACAACGAACGTATTACTCAGCATAGCGGTACTACGCTAGGCCGTGCCTACCCGCCTGCCAGCACACGGCTAGTCAGTAAGGCCCAGCCCCTCCACTCCGCCAGTCATCTGACGCACAAAACATTGCCTGGCACGGGCACCGACACACAACAACGTTCATTATCGCAAATCCGCGCGACCACCCACGATGAATCACCGCCGATAGCGTTAAGCGTCACAGGCCAATGCGGCCCGGGGTTAAACTTTCCGAGAAAGTATCCGCAGGTCCGACGATATGCATTTCGCTAGGAAACCACAGACACGCCGCTGCTGAATCAACACGAGACCGTGTTACATGTAACCATGATGTATGAAGTCGCGGTCGCGAGTGAGATATCATGCCAACAACACTACGATATGAGTCAACTGTTTCGAGTTTCAACCACAGTTCATAGGCGTAGCCAGGGGTGCAGTGGGTGCAGGCCGAGAAAAAAAATTGGGCGTAATTTATAGGGGAAAGTTGTAAGTGCAGCCCCCCCCCCCAGGTGGAGAAAGAAGTCAATTTTTTAATGAATATTTTTGCTTGGTGGGAATGGTTAATTTAGCACTTTTAGCGTGTGTATTGAGCGCGACGACTAAAAAATGGCATCAACTTTTCGAGAAAAAAAATAGTGCACCTCTCCAGAGAAAATCCTGGCTACGCCTATGTCATAGTTTGTAACGCCAAGCTGAACTACATGTAGTTTCTCAATGAATGACTGACTAAAGGTCATTCATTACATTTGGCATCATAGCATTACTTGGTGTGATTTTAGTTACTTAGGCCACTCCAAAATTTACTGAACTGAAATGGCAAACTGCATCAACGTACTTATGACATGTGGTCACCCAGGGTCGACAAACCACACTGTAGAGTTACGCCCATGTGCCAACTTGCTAGAGGACCTTCTACAACTACATTCTGCTGCTGATAACGCTGTCATCTGGATAAGACCTGGTGATATAAACACTCACGAGAAACGGTAGTTTCCTGACAAGGACAAAGAAAATTTAAATAGTGCATTGTTGTAAACCTCTAATGCAGTGCATGCAGTGCGATGCAAACAAAAAACGTCTTAAAGTGTCGTTGGAAAGCAGGCAGCTGGATCATGGTATAGAACATGGAAGAGATGCTGACGGCAAAGTTCAAACTGCATGGTCTTCAATGGCAAACCATCCAGCGCTATGCCTCTGCAGGGAAAGTTGTCTGTGACCATATCTGAACGCATGACTTTTGAAATTCTCGAAGTGCTTATCAGATTATATTTAGTTTTGCTGTGACCTTCACCTCTGACCTTTCGGCCTCAGTTCATTATTATTATTTATTATATCATCGTACTCGTGGTACAACATAGTTAAAAACAAGTGTACAATACAAGTAAGACACATGCAGAGATACCTAACTCATAATAGGCCTAACTAACAAGAAGCCAAGATAGGCCATACACAACGACTAGGCCTAAGGCCTACGTAATGCAAGAATACCATGCTAAAAAGTCACCAACTGCACTTAAGTCGTAAATTTGGTGAAATTCCAACAAGCAGTCTGCAAGATGTGTTTGCAAATTTAACTACCGGTAGCACAAGATTGAACTAGCACAAGATCGTGCATCGAACAGACCGAAAACGGAACGCCTTCGGCAGCCAATTGCCACCAAAGGCATAAAACATGAAATAACCTCATGTACAGGCTAACTCAAAAATAAATATTATGTTCTGTAACTAGCGAAAATGTAACAGACAAACATGTCCAGCAGTCTAAAACATTGTAGACAAAATTGAAGAAATCAACCACAAAAACAACACTCTGTACTGTGGTCTGACAAAATTTTGGGCCACAGTGGCCCACTCCAAATTTTTGGACTGACCACTGTCCACGTAACTAGTGAATGGCTCAGAGATCAGTAGGTTAAGGTCAAGGTCAACTCAAGGTCAAAGAACTTGTGACAGTTCAATGCTGCACATGTGTGCGGCAGTTGTGGGGAAGGTTGATACACGCATGTATTTCCCATTTTCAACAGAACAGCACACAACACAGTTGACAATAAGTAAGTGGTCTGGCACAGCGGTAGCACACTGGTCTCAGTCAATGTAGTTATCCTACGTCGCACTCCATTGTTTACAAACAATTCCAGGGCTTTTCCAGTACCCCAAAAACGTTTTTCCAGGATTCTGTCATAGCCGAGCAATGTTTAAATATACAGACGAACAGCAGCTACTTACTCTGTAATCTGTATATATACAGTACAGTGTAACAACTTCAAAGAAACTGTTTGGTTAGCATACTTTGCATATGGTGTTCTGTACACAAAGGGAAAAAGGCACGTTGGTTAATCTCAACCACAACTAAATTCCAGGACTTTCCAGGACCAAACTTATTTTCCAGGACTTTCCAAGTCCAGGAAATTTTAGAAAAAAATATCTGGGACTTTCCAGGAGGTGTGGGAAAAGTGCAATTACTACTTTATAAACAGTGGAGTGCGACATAGGATAACTACATTGACTGAGACCAGTGTGCTACCGCTGTGCCAGATCAGTGATCACTGATCACTCATAGGTTTGAGTCACATTCATACCATCTTGGTATTCAATCAAGGCCAACTCAGACCAGCCATCATTCCATGGGTAAGAGAAATGACTCCTGGCAACATTCCTGGTAAAGAAATGCCAGGTCCCCATAACAGTGTTGGCCCAGGACCAGGACTACTCGCATACTGACCTAATGGGTTAAAGGTGCTTGCTGTTAACTGAGCTGGCCATCCGATGAACATGGAACATGTGATTTAACCCTCGTCAGCAAAAAGGCTGCAACGGAGATGATTTTCGACAATCAGCATTCCACTTGGACGGCATTCAGGCTGTCTCTCCAATATCAAGACTATTTTAGCCAGAGCCACAAGTTTGAGTTTAGTAAGGTTTAACGTCGCACTCGACACATAATAGGTCATTTCGGGGACGAATCTTCCCAGGCAATCAACTACACTGGTACTGATAACAAAAAGGTTAACTAACTAAACAAAGCATGCACCCACCCATAAACCGAAAAAATAACACAAAAACATGCCCTATCTAACGAGAAAGAAACTAAAGCTACAACTAAGCCCTGGTTTAGTCGCCTCCTATGACATCCAGCCAGGAAACGGAGTGGGTCTATTCTGAGACACAAAACACACCCCGGACCCACACGGGAAACCAGAGCCACAAGATGTAAGGTTTATGATCCTGTTAAGTGTAACAGCCAAAAACTGCCAAACTACAGCTTCCTCCTCACACCAGTAGTCCAGTACAGCACACATCAACTCACCTGCTGACTTTGAAGCCGAGAAGCCATCTCTGGGCTCCAAGTTGTCTCCAGCAGTCGTCCTACATGGGCCGCTGTCATCTCCGAGCACCGGAGGAGCAAACATCTTCACACACAGTCATTCATGCAAAATATATGTATTGTCAATTCGCTGTACAGTTACCATTCTGACCACAGGGGCTGCACTTGATAGAAAAAACACTTCCCCCGAAAAACTTACCACCCAAGATGGCCGCCGCTTTCCACGGTCTAATAACTAATGCTGGTTTAATGGCCGCAGGTATGTCGTATAGCTATTCTTCGCAAAAGCAGACGACATTGTTGTATCTTTACATATGACGTCACGGAAATGGCGGACAGAGTCGCTTAAATAGTTGCGTTTCGCAGTTTAAGACGTGTAATTAGTGTGTAGATAAAAAGTTATCGCGTTTCCGCATTCCGATGGTAAGCGAGCGGACAGTTATATTGCTAAACTGGGCATTAAGCGGTGCGGTTTGGCTCTTTCATCGGCCACTACTCCCGCTCCTGTCCGGAACTTGTCGCCATCTTGGGTGGTAAGCTTATCAATGGCTACATCATTTCACACGATGTCTGTGAGAGGTACGGTATCTAGATTATATATGTGTAAGTCTGTGATTCTGACTGTATGCATATCTGTGCCTTAAAAATACTCTTACTTACTTAGTACTTACACACCTCCCCAACAGTCATCTAAATAAAAATCACTTAAACTGCCACTTTACCACCGTCCACTTATCTTGAAGTAGATGTTAGCATCGTACTCAGGTTAATTTTGTAGCACAAGACTACGAGCTCTAAGTGGATATTTCAGCAGTGGTTATTTGGCACTCTTCAACTTGTTACCACCAGGAAGCTGTGTGTTAATGTTCTGGAGGCTCTGTTTGTCTGTATGTATGTACGTCTGTAATATGGTAACCTTCGACAGTCTCGACCACAGGGGCAGCACTGCTCAAAAATAATGAAGCCTCCGCAAAGCTTACCACTGCAAATGGCGGAACAGTCACTTCGAGCTCAGCTAGACTCAGTAGCCAATCACGTTACAGCACGTTCGATCAGTAACTGACGTACTTTAACACGATTGGCTACTGAGACTGGCTGAGCTCGACGTAAACGTTCCGCCATTTGCAGTGGTAAGCTTATCAGTGTCTACATGATTTGATACGACATGAACAGAACAGAACGTACAGCATCTAGAATACATATGTGTGTGTAGGTCTGTGGCATCGACCTAAAAAGTACATTTTAGGTCTATGGGTACATCTTGAGGGATAAGGGTCAAGTTTGTACATAAAGGTCAAGGTCACAGGAGCAAAACAGTGTGAAATTCCCTATTCCCGCAATCGGCAATAGCTCTGGTTCTACAGAAGATACACCATGTGATTTGTGTATAGCATGTGGTTTTCGGCCATGGAAAATCAAATGGTGCGATCGCCATCTTTGTCACATGAGCGGTAATGACCACAGCTGACCAAATACCCTCATTCAGGGATGGGCTGCCTTAGATTAGAAGGCAATCTTGTTAATAACTTCATTTCCGATAAGTAACAAAACATGCAATTTAATCCACATCCATCGATTCACAAATGCCAAATTTCACATGCATGGGTTAATGACTACTTTTTACTACCACGGTGCCTCTGCTAGTATGACAGAATGCTGTGAGCTACAAACGTCAAAACAAAGCAGAGAAAACGTACTGCACTGAAGTCAAGAAGGTCACTGAGTTCTTTGTCAGGTGCACCAATGCCGACACTTGTCATTCTGTTTGCTCTACACAGACATGGATGCATACAAAGCTCAACAAACCCAGGAAAATTTCACATCTGTTTATGCTGTAAAAAAACAATGTTCCTCATAGTAATTTGAGAACACAATAAACGGTAATCATGCTGATAGCACTTACAGTGAATAACTGATTTCTTTGATAAAATGCAATTTAATCTGGAACAGTTTGGCAACGTCTGAATTTGAACTGCGACTCTTGTTCTTGTGTGTGTACTTTATGTACGATTTCAATAATAAATAATACCACCAGTGATCGAGTCACGATTCGAGAGATATTTTCTCATTTTTCTGACACAGTGACATCTCCTGAGTCACAGCTATCAAGACATTAGGCAAGCCAAGCCATTTAGGATTTGGTCAACTCAATGCAAGCCAAGACCAACATGCTGTAAAACTGCTGAGGCCAAGGAGGTATTTCATCAAGATGTAATTTGATTTCTGCGATGCAGGGCAATGTACTAGTTTCAATAAAGTCTCTGATGCCAAATTTTATGGTTGTAAGTTTAGGGGTTCACCCCAAACAAATGAGAGAGAGCTTCTGCCCTACCGATGGTGAAAATTTGAAGAATAATCTGCAATAACTTGGAAACAAGGTGCGAGACAATGTGCAAGTCAGGAAGTTGCATATTGGCTTTCGTTTGCTATTGCAAATGGTGACCTTGAACAACCTTGAACCACATAATATGTGTGCTATATGCATAGATGAGCTTCTTGTATTTTTGGCTATGGCAGTGTGCAGAACTGTTACTTACTCAATGTGTACAGTGAGCCAGCAATGTGTTCGCAGCTGCTGTCTATCTGAATATGGCAAAAATTTTCATGTGTAACTTAAACCAACTGTATGACTACAGAGACGAGGAGGACAAAATTGATTAGACAGAGCACCGTTATATTTATCCCGGTATCATTAGGCTACATGTTTGATGAAGTACATAACGAAGTATTAAGCTGTTTTCAGACTCTCGTAAACAACAAAGATGAATAACTGTGGCATTGTTCTAGTTACATGCCAAGTTTATGCAAATTTTCCCAGTGCTCCAACTGTGTAATCAACCCTCACATTCACTAGTCACTACTGTTCAAAGCGGTATCATTTACGTAAATGACAGTTAGGCCATCAAAATCAGAGTTTTTGAGCACACATCCACATATTGTATTACTGCTGTCATTAACACAGGCATTTGTTCAACTAGTTCAACTAAAATTTCCAAATTCAAGCTGGTTTAGATGCAGTTCAGCACAAGACAACACGCATCGGTGGGAGTGCCAACTGCCAATATGGCAAATGATTAGAACCGTGGAGCGGGGCACAAAACCCAGGCCCAGAGATTTAACGTTAGCGGAGGTCCCGACCGGCTGACCTAAGGGCACCTTGAGATGATGGCTCTCCTCGGTTTTTGCACACCTCATAAACGCTTCCACACATACAGTTAGGGTCAGGGTTAGTGTCAGAATGGCATTATGTCAGAATTAGGGCGTAATTCCACCGGACCTTCCAGAAGGAGCCCCACCAATTTCTGTATCGGGCCTCTACTGACATAGGCGTAGCCAGGATTTTCTCTGGGGGTGCACTTTTTCCTCAAAAAGTTGACTTTTTAGTCGTTGCCCTCAAAACACAGGCTAAAACTACTAAATGAATCACTCCGACCCTCTCCAAATCTCCCCCAGCCCAGCAAAAAAAGTCCTAAAAATTGACTCTTGCTCTGACTGGGCCTGGGGGATGCACTTACCAATTTTCCATGTAAATTACTCCTAAAATTTGTTTCTCCCTCGCACCCACTTCACCCCCATGGCTACGCCTGTCTACCGAGCTGTCAAGTGTCAACGGGCCTGGACGTGCCGACAGGCACCGATGCGTTTCACAGGGATCCAACCTACCAGAGCCTATGCAGATCCGCGGTGCAAAGAGACGTAAAGACAAGACGTAATATTTAAATCGGTAGTCGTTGAGCGATCGTTCAGTTCACATACGGCGCATCCAAACCGACATTAAACACCGCATCATCAACACACACATAAACAGCCAGCCACAGCATTCATCCTTTGTTGCCCTACAATCACAACCGTATCGATCCGCAGTAGCCAAAACTAAACGACACATACACATGCAAATCTTGCTACAATCGTCACCAGAATCTAATAATTTGTTGTGTTCGCAAACAAATATAAGTTCTGGGCATTATCTGTTTGCTATTTGCGTTTATATTTGCAGAATATATTACGCACTATTTAGTCAGGTGCTCGACTCATCCGCCGACCACACCGTATGGCAGGCCACCCGACTCTCGACTGATGATGAGAGAGCAATCGGAGCACTAATGTAGTACTAGGGCCTACCAGTAAGCTCCCGGGTATTCGTTTCTTCATGTAGTTGACTTGTTAGGTAAAGAAACACACGCCGGTTCCAGTCTAGATTTTGTTGAACTGACTGATGTTGCAACTGACTCAAATCAAATGTAGCTGTTTCAGAAGAGATTTCGCACATCGCTGAGAAAAATTTCTCACGCATTCGTACTGTAACTGAATAGAACAGGTTTTCTCAAGGCGACGAAGGCGTCCTCGACGATCCGCCTGTAGCTCACAGAACCGTCACAGACCACCCCCGATTCCCCGAACCCCCCGACAGGGGGCACGGGGAAAAAGGGCCCTATCGCGGCGTAAAGGGGCCCTGAAAATGCCTTATTGGCAGTGAAAAGGCCGTACTATAAAGGTCCCTATGCAGAATCTGCAGATGAAAACGACGGTTGTTGTTCAGGACTGTGACGACTAAAAAAAGGTCGCCGGAAAATTGAGGGCCTGTGTTCGGGCGGGGGCTCATTCAGGCTTGCGCAGGCACTGCTAGTTCAGTTTGCTATGTGCTAGAGAAGCCAAATTATAAGCACGAAACTTTTGTAATTAATCGAGCTAAATAAATTATAGAGGGGACTCTTCCATATAAGTTTTTAATCACCAAGAAAACGAAGCGGTAGTGCATCTACAGCAAGAAACAGTAGACAAGAAACTCATCAGGAGATGAGATAGCGAACATGAACTTTTTTACGACGACATTATACACGCACTATAGAAAATACAATAGACACTTGCATAAATTCCGCCACAGATCGTTTCCTGCAACGCAAGTTTATCAAATTCAGTGAAATAACGCAATGTAACGGTCATTACGCCGTTCAAGGTCATTCAAGGTCACCGATTTTGGTACCAATCGAAAGCTCATATACAACTTCCTAATCTTCAACCACTTTTACGTAATCCGCACTCAACGCTACCGAATTCGGTGAAATTACGATCCGGGTATGGCTATTACGCCGTTCAAGGTCATCCACGGTCACCGAGTTTGGTACCAATCGAAAGCTCAGATGCGATTTCCTATTAGTGATTAATAGTAACTTAGCTCCTATCTTGCACCGTTTCCGAGATATAGCGTTGGATAGGTCCAAAATTGCTATATTCGGCTACCCCTCTTGTGTTTAACTCCCCCGACGTAAGGGATCCCCTGGGACGATCTCCGTAAAATTTTTACCGAAAGGTCATGGCCAAGATACCAAATGGCGTAGAAACATTGCCGAAAATTTCAATCGCCTGAGTAGGGCGCACGAACGTTACAGACAGACGTCAGACGGACGGCCGATGACATATAGCGAACATGAACTTGAGTTCACGTTGGCTAAAAATTCAATTGTTAATTGTTAAACTGTTAACGTGGCTCCACGTTAGTCGATCATCTGCTTATTTTACGATGATTTTTTCTCTCTCGCAGTTTGGATTAGCAAAATACGGCATGGGCATACCGTAACGGTAAATACCGGTAGTCCGGTACCCGGAGGCCTACGCTCGAACAATCCATTCGTTTCTTCTTTAAAGAGGTGTGGCTTGTGGGCGTGGTACTTGTTGTTTACATTTTGAAATATTGGTGGTGTATGAGATGTAATTTTACCAATTTTAATAACAGTTTATGTATTTCATCGTTGTTCATTTCGAATTTGTATAAGTTAATTAGTACTGTAAAATCTCAGCCGTTTCGCACCATAGATGCGTGATTTGTCTGCGTATGACTGTTGTGATAATCGCTTGCAGCTCGATTTTAACAAGGTTGTGTTAATACTGGCACTAATTTTGTTAGGGGTTTCATCGGCCAAGCCAGTGCCGATTTTTTTTTACTACCTTACATTACCCGAGTACTTGAAATCCGATTTTTTGGAAGAAATCTGCGAGTACATAGTCGTATTTATAAACATTTAATTGTTAATTAGTCTGTTAATTTTGAATTAATTCGAAATGTAATACCAACACCAGATTACGTTACATTACATTACTTGCAAGAGTAATCAAACCGGTACAGTACATTACACGACATACCCGAAATGGAGTGCAAGTTATCGTCATCAAGCTTTATTAATTATTATTAAAAATTAATAAAATTTTATATGTGTGTGTTGGCTGCAGATTTTAAAAGTTTTAATCTATGAATTTAAAAAAAAAAATTAATTCATAAATTTATCACTAAAATATGCAGCGCAATCTGACAGTTATAACAGCAGAGTTATTTGTGAGTGGAACACATATGTTAGGGATGGTGGAATTATGCTATTATGTGCACGCATAATTTTGCGCATAATTGGGGCACTTTCGCATAATTTGGAGAATCCCGCATAATCCAACGAGCTCGTAATAACTTGTCTTTTTCACCAACAATATTTTGCCATACATCACAAATTCAGCTAATTGTTGCGACTGTACACATTCCGTAACAAGTTATAACAGCTAAACATCAGGCCTACATTTACGGCTAAATAAACATTGTTTGGTGTTGCAAGTAACCGCACGGAAAGGCAGCCTATACTGCTGGGGTATATGACTGAAGCATTCTCCAGGATAGGCTAACTGCCTAGAAACTGGGATCAGAATGTAATACCAAGTGTTGTAGTTGCACTGCTTATTTTGTTAGGCCACTGTATGTCATTAGAATTAAATAATGAACTAAAAATAGTATTAGAATTAAAATTAAGCCGGACAAACTGAAATACTCTTCCAAGTAGGCTGAAGAAGGGCTGGGTTGGGCTTGGCTCATCTTCAACTGAACAGATAGGGTTAGCTATGGTGGGCCCAACTGTAGATGGGTTCGGCCTTTGATTGTGCCAGGTTGGGCTTTATTTTTCAGGAATGACTGAAGATGGCCGGGCAGAAAAAAGAGGGCTGTTCAGACAGCTCGATCTATTGTATATCATGAAATTAGTTATACTGTTGTCACAGGCATAGCCAGGGGGTGCACAGGGTGTACGTGCACCCCAGGCCGGAGAAATTTTTTTGGAGGGGAGGGGGCATAATTTACAGGGGAAAGCTGTAAGTGCACCCCAAGCAGAGTAAGAGTTAAATTTTTTAGCAAACAGGTTGTCAGTTTTTCAAGAAAAAGTGCCTTCCCAGAGAAAATGACTGTAGTGATTGTATTAGTCCACCATTATTCATGTGAACACTTAGACAGTTAAGAGATCAGTGGGAATGGCACAGTGGCGGTAAATTAGAGTTTACTAGTAAATGTTTTAAATAGTTGTTAAAGGTGTTGATTTTTTATATTTTAATTTTTTAAAAGTTTTCTCCACTTTGATGAGAGCTAATATAAATTGCTGTATTTTGCTACCATTCCATTAACGTTTTGTTTAATTGTTTAATGTCTTTAATGTTCTCTTTGCATTTGTTAAACTTTCAGATGACAATTCCCAACTTACTCATCAACTGTATTGACCATCGTCTGTGGTTTGCTATTCTCTGCATCATCTTCAATCCGTTATACTGGAATGTGGTATGTTTATTGATTATTTTAATTTACATACTAAGTGCTCTTGCATAACATGGAAGAAAGTGAATTTTGCTGCTTAACAGCATTACTTCGTTATACTGCTATATATTTTTTTCAGAATATTTCCTAAAAATTCCCAGTCATCTCTGCAATAATTCGGCAACTGCAACCTAGTCATACTAGAGAGAGATGAAAGATCAGTGACAGGACAGTGTATGGAGCCAGCTGCTTTAAATCTCGTTAATTTGACTGTTTCTTTTGAGACACTTCTGAAGGCCATTTTTATTCCATTTGGCCTACATTTGGGAGCTCGGAATTTGCCCACATACTTATTGTATGCAATGCACTGCAAGTGTATTTTTCGTTTTTCAACACATATTCGTTACTGTTAGCTGTTTTGTATTGTTTATACTCCAACTCATGAATTAATGTGTAAACGAATGTGTTAATGCTTTAAGGAGTTAATCAGAATAAAAAAATTAACGCCATAAAAAGTTTTAAAGCAGTGCCGTAAAATAGCAGTGCGATGGCACAACAAAAACTGTCGACTCCGAACAATTTAGGCGGGACTTGAAGACATATCTGTTCGCTGGACACTCGAGGCGATAGCGCATTAGCGGTGTTACTTAATCGTGCTCTATAAATCGACATTTACATTACATTACAAAAACCTCCGTTAATAGTCTAAATTAGTTATAGTCTCAGCACTGCAATTTTTGACTGCCGAATTTGTAGTAACTGACAAATGAACGATCTTTTAACGTCATCTGTCAAGCTCAACTTGGTGAAATTTCACAGTGGCACCAGCACATAAATACCCACGTTTATCTTGAATATGCTCGGCCATGGTCGACACCTACCTGAAGGAAAGACACAGACAAAGTGTGTGTTAATAATGCGTTAACGCACACAACTGTGACTGAAGCTAAAACTAAAATTCGGGAATCTTAGCTGGCTAGACTAGAATGGAAACTAGCATTAAGCTGATAGCTGAAAATATGACAAATCTATAGTAAGGCTGTAAATTTTTCGTGGCTTGAAAGTGAAAAATTGCGGCTGATTCATGGCAACAGTGACAATATTTGGGTCAGTTCGCGGTATAAATAGCAGCATATTATAAAAGCATTATACTCAGGTTGTGTGGTTAAAAATGAACGACACTCATTCACCACTTAGCTACAGCGCAACGACGTCACGTCAAATCACTCAGTTAGTGAACATTGACGTTTTGATTTTAACTTTAACGAGTGTTGACCATGAATTGAATGATGAATTTTTGATGATTGATGATGAATGCTAGGACGAAATGTCAAATTTGAGGCAATTGCGGCAATCGCGGGGCAAAAACTACAATTTGCAGAGGTAGCTCAAAGTCACGAATTTCGCGAATTCCACAGTGCCTGCAAAATATTTACAGCCTTAAATATAGAGTGTAGCTAGAAAACAAACGTAGATCCGTGTTTTATATTAGTTCTGCTGTGTTGTAAGGTGGCTCGGTGGGAGCACAATACGCGGATTCTGAGTCGTATCTTCCGGTCGTCAAAGCTTGCCTGCACGGTGCTAGCTGTCACAATTATTCTGATCGGTATCTACAGAGACTGGAGGTATGGCAACTGAGATTTGATTGGCACACTTGGCTAGCACAGTGTGCGGCAAATGATTATGAACGAGATGTAGGATGTTAACGAAGAGTTATTTTTCAAATTGGATGACATTGACAATGGTAGAAGAGGATGTGACCAAAACTTGTTTAAAAAGAGATTTAGATTTGATGTGAGAAAATTTGCATTTAGTAACAGAGTTGTTGATGACTGGAATTAGTTATCGTCACAGTGTGTTAATTGCTGTACAGTGAATACTTTCAGAAAATATCTGTCAGTTGAATTGGAACCGGAAACTGGTAATTTATGTTAGTTGTGTGTCATTTCAAACAGTAGGCACTATATGGCATCTTAAGCCTATGCTTACTCATGCCAGCTGTGTGATTTTGACATTGGTGGTTTTGGTGAAATCGATGAAATTATGAATGTTACAAGGCATCTGCTGTTGTGCGTGCTTTACTAGTGGCTCTGAAGTTTTTGTAAGACTTGCGTCGCGATGAAATTCGTTGATGATGATGATGATGATGATGTTTGTTGAGCAAAGAGTCATCTATAAAATCTACAAAATAGCTTAAATGAAATGAAATGAAATGAAAGTGCAGTTATTTAAAGTGCGTTCGAAAACCGACTTAGAGCCGGCTTAGTCTAACACACCATGCAAACAAAGAGTGCTGAGAGGGGTGGTGTACCAGATAAATAGTAGAGGACCAAGAACCGAACCTTGAGGGACACCACATATACGGGAATGATAGGAAGAGAAGTTATTATTACATTTAACACGGAAAGAGCGAGATGATAAATATGTTGTGGCTGTGATCAATGTTCAAGGTACAGCACAGTCAGTGCCAGCTGAAACCTGACAGGGTTCCCACGCCTCCTGGAAAGTCCTGGATTTTTTCCTAAAATTTCCAGGACCTGGAAAGTCCTGGAAAATGAGTTTGTCCCTGGAAAGTCCTAGAAATTAAAGTTTAAGGCTTGGAAAGTCCTGGAATTTACCTGTGGTTTAACTTAACCAACATGCCTTATATGTACAGAACACCATGTGCAAATAGACGTATGAAGTATTTCTGCTATGTGCTAACCAACAGTGTCTTTGTAACTTGTGATGAACGTTTTGCAATGGATTGTACTGTCACACTGTACATACAGAGTCAGTAACTGCTGTTTGTCTGTAATTTAACAGTGGGCTACGACAGAGTCCTGGAAAAACGTTTTATGGGTCCTGGAAAAGTCCTGGTATTTTTTGTAAGCAAGAGAGTGGGAACCCTTCCTCTCTTCCTTACAATGTGCGGAACTCGGTTTCCATCACCTCATATAAACGTGCCTTAAAAACATTCCTGTTCCGTTAGAATATGCATCCAGCACATTAGAGACAGTACACTATAATAATAATAATAATAATAATAATAATAATAATAATTTGTACCAGCGGATTTCTGTGGCAATTCAGCGGTTTAATGCCGTATGCCTGGCCAACTCGTTGACTGTTTCCGAGTCCCCATCGTAACCATTCCAGACACAGATCTACACTTTGCTAATTTCTAA
>Ga0209562_1000388_pt1 | contig 15207 bp, 13 predicted proteins | sample WorMetvacBELIZE2_FD_187399 | JGI IMG/M metagenome (GOLD analysis project Ga0209562, IMG submission 187399) | Marine gutless worms symbiont microbial communities from Max Planck institute for Marine Microbiology, Germany - Olavius vacuus BELIZE.2... | ecosystem: Host-associated > Annelida >... | reverse complement strand
CTAGTATTAGGGTTAGTAGGGTTAGGGTCACCCTTACGGTCTGGCCTAAAACACGGCGATGCGTGCTGCTCATGAATATTAATTAGGTGTTAACACCGGAGTTAACACCAGAGTTGACACCGGAGTCAACGCCGGACTTAATCCATTTTATCAAGTGACCCAATGGTACTGGCTGTTAGATGCTTGGAGCTGTGTGGCTATGTGTATGTGTCTACTAATTCATGTGGACATTCGGTATTCGGTGCATTAACTTCTATGGTTATGATTTTGTGAACATGTTAGTTTTTAATGTGATGACTGCTTGTCTTTGTGATGCATTAAAGGCTCTGTATGAACAGTCTTTACACATCAAGTCGGCCATTCCACATCCACTCATTATGGGTGTGATACGAGGTATATCTTAGAAACTTCTGTACTTTAACATTTCAGAGGCTATTTTATGGAGCTTGTGGCTGTTAAAAGTGTAATTGTTAATAATAAAGCATATGTGCAGGCTGTAGTTTAATGTCTGACTGGTTGCCGCAGCATAGCTGTTTTGGCAATCACACACAGGTGTTTGAGGCAAACCCGTCAGAAATAATGACAATGATTGTGATACTGTATGAGATTACTGTGAGCTGTGAGAATGAGTGAGAATACAAATGGCTTTCTTTTAACAATGTAAGATAGTGACAGAAACTGAACACCTGCATATAGAGTAGCAAAGGACTGTGAAAACGTTCGGTGTACCACTTTGAGCACGATGAGATGTTTTGTTTTATTTCTCAGCAGTATCTATGGTGTTTTCTGCCTTTGGTGGAATTATGCCAGGTTCTTTATGTGTGACATTTTCCGTACTTAACCACAACTACATTGTTACATTTTGGTATTGTGGTGTAATATATTTTATCTCAGGCACGTGGAATTGTGTGCAATTAGAGTATCAGATTCAAGATTAAGAGGTGACAGATTCTTTTCCCAATCTGAGCATTTGTTCACACATGTGCTTCTGCTGCCAAGCAGTATGATTTCATGCCGACCAAAGTGTAATGATGCTGTGTGGCTGGGATGGTAACTGCAAGCCTGGCATCATACTGCTGGTTTGTGACTTTAGTCACTTGCATCCTGACTGGCAAGAGACCACTATCGGCTCTGACATGAGTCTTTGTGTAGATTATTGGGCTACCTTTGTCTTGATATGCATGTTCAGGTGGCATGATGAGCAGGTGACCTATTGTTCTGTGTATGTGTGTGTGTGATTGTTTGGTATGTAGAATGTGGTGGTAAAATGCATCTTCGTGAAGGCGAGTACGAAAAAGCACACACTGATTTCTTTGAGGCTTTCAAAAATTATGACGAATCTGGCAGTCCAAGGTACATTTCAGTTAATATTGTAATAGTTGATTGTGTGCCACATGTATAAAATGGTAACAGTTACATGGAACATGTTTGTACTGAGTATTATGTCAGTGTTTACACTTTCGTGAGTATAACAGTATGACCTGTTCTGATGTGTCATGTCAAGTTCATCTTGTGCTCTAAATTGACAGACTGTTCTTTAAATGGCTGTAATTAATTTAATTCCAAATGTCCGTGTGTCCGTACATCCATTCACATTTTTCGGTCAGTTTTGCTAAAGTGGTATTTGAACCCGATCCACCTTCCAGGTCACATGATATCCATGTCAAAGTTGATGAAGATTGCAAATGTCACAACGTTGAAGGTTAACCTGAGTATGATTCAAACTGTATCTCTTCCAAGCCGAGCATGGATTATGAATCTGCAGGTACATTCCTGTAGGCTTGTGCTTACTAAGCCCTTTTTCGATTTTCTTCTCCACTTTCTCCTGATGAGTTGGCTGAAACTACAATGTGAAAATGCACACAGCTGAGCTATCCTCCTTGGCGCCAAGTCCAATACAGCAGTGGTGAGCATTCTTGTCTCAGATATAATGACCATCAGCCTCCATTCAGGGCTGTTTTTGTAGTATTCTGTATGTTGGTGTGAAATAAACGTACGTAATATATGTTTTCCTTAAACTTGCAAGAATGGTAGTAAACTTTAGCTATAACAGGAGCTGGTCATTATCTGTTATCAATTATTCATGGCATTCATGGGAATGCAGAACTAATGATGTTTGGTGTTTGTAATGTGTAAATGTAGCGTTTTACTGATTGATGTGTTCCTCTAGTCTAATTGAGACGATGCACATTGTCATATTGTAGATGACAGTTTTGTGTATGGTTTGGCTATACACTTGTAGAGGTTTCAGTTAGTTTTAACTGAAGTTATAAAGGCAAAATAAGTAGGATTGAATTTGTGTATGGTGTAAGCAATCTTTTGTGTTATAGGCGGACTACGTGTCTAAAGTACCTTGTGCTGGCCAACATGCTGATGAAGTCCGGAATTAATCCATTTGACTCTCAGGAGGCAAAGCCGTACAAAAATAATCCGGAAATTCTTGCAATGACTAACCTTGTCAGGTGAGACTGCAACGCTGTCGATAAGTTACTGAATTTGGAGAAAGAATTTTGTGTCGATATTAGTAAGTGAATATTTTTAATTTATATATACATCATGTATGCTGTTGTTCTCCGTATTTTTTACTCGTTGTCTGGTTAATATGCAGTGCTTATCAGAATAATGACATCACAGAATTTGAGAAAATTCTGAAGACGAACCGCGAGACAATCATGGAAGATCCGTTTATACGCGAGCACATTGAAGGTGAATTAATTACTGCATTTACTCTCTCAGTGCCGCCTTAGCAGAGTCTTTACAAAGTAACCTGTGTGGTGTGTATCAGCTTTCATAAGGGACACTTTTGTGCGCTTATCGACCTAATACTTTACAGTGTTAAGAAATTATTCTTTTTTTCTGATCACAAAAATACTCCATATGGCAGTATCTTTTTGTTACTGCTCTGAATAAGACTGTAGCGTTTTAACTGTGTGTTCTGGTTGAACAGTAAGAGTGAGTGAGTGAGCAGAATTTAACATCCCACTTCACCTGTACCGGTTTGGAGACTAGTGTATTCATGGAGACTGTTGCACTAATATTGGGTACCAGTACTGGTAATAGTCTAATACATAAAGTTTTATTTCACTGGAAGCTGGCAGGTACATTTCAGAACATTAGCTTGGAGAAGTACAGACAGAGACAGTAACTACAATGACAAGTATTCTGCTCATAAGATGAAATGGTAGGATGGTTATGAAGTGTTTTCAGTACTGAGTGTGCAAATGACTGTGATAATGGTTCTCTGATTGAGAGATACTACAAGAAAGCGTACCTTGCCTTCGTAGAGCACAGGCTTGCTAACATGTCGATTATGCTGTTTTATGACAATTTAGAGTAATTACTGTACTGTACTGAAGTTTGCACGTTGCTTGTGTGAAGATCTGCTTCGAAACATACGGACACAAGTTCTTATCAAACTCATAAAGCCGTACACTCGTATACACATACCGTTTATATCTCAGGTAAACCCATCATACACTGTGTGTAAAGAGTTTGGTGATAGTTTATTGTTTGTGACTAGTTATGTCTGCATTGTAGACGAAGACACCATATTTTTTACTGTGAATGCTCTATTCTTTCTTTTTTCTTTCTATTCCACTTCCAACCAAATTTTGAGCTCGCTTCTCCTCCATTGAAACGAATGTTGACTTGCGAACTTTGACACAATGTGCATATTAGCATTAACACACATTCCAGTTAGACTGATTAGAGCTCTTTCTGATAACTCTGTCAGTTGTGTCCGGGGGCAGGTGGAGTTCAAAGTTCAAGGTTGAAAATCGGGTGTGGGTCAGGGGTGCTTGCTGGCACTAGATTCAGTTGCCACAAGCATGGATTGGATGCTGGAAACATGTTTGTTTGGTCAGGACTCTTACACTGATTTACACTTTGCTGATGATGTCTATCTTCTGGCTGAATTGTTTGAATTCCTCGTACCTGTGCTGGAGACAATTGCAAGTGAGGCAGCTTCTCTAGGATTGGCAAAAGACAGGTCCAAGCTTTGGGCAGTAGGCTAAATATGCCATCAACTATCACAGTTCAGGGTCAACAGGTTGCAGTGGTTGAAAAGTTTGTGTACCTTGGCTCCCTCATCCATTCGTCAAACCAAAGTACCCCGACATCATTCGCCACAGCAGCATCACCCGTGCAGTGATGCAGTCTGGACACTCTGAATCTGAAAATGAAATGAGTGTAAATGTCAACACTGCATTTGTTATCTGATCTGAATCTTGCTGAGCTTCAACATTGCCACCAGTACTGGACTGGAAGGCTGTATTTCGTTTACATTGGCAAATAACATTAATTACCATGTGAAACCCAAGTTCCAAGCACTTATTAATTAATTTTTTGACAGCCAAATTGGTACAGACTTATATCTGTAAGACAGAGCACTGCAGTTATAACCTGCAGTGTGTATGTGAATTTTAGGAGCTCAACATTGACGTCGTGGAAGTAGAAAATCTTCTCGTGTCGTGTATTCTTGACAAGTATGTAATTATTTCTGTTGTTATTGCATATTATTTTTGTGCAGTGAATAAAAGTAAGATAACACCGGCTTAGAACACAGATGCTGCTCCACTGTATCATGTATCATGTATGTTTTCCAGCTGTCTTTGATACACATCCCAAGTACTGCGCAGGTCTGACCAGGCTGAGGTTGAATGGTTGTTTGGCTGATTACATACTTAGGTGTTTTACCTGTGGTTTGGTTTTTAGTGAACGTGAACTCACATTCACGTTCGCTATATGTCATCATCCGTCCATCTGTTGTCTGTAATGTTCGTGCACCCTACTCAGGTAATTGAAATTTTCCACAATGTTTCTATGCCATGTGGTACATTGGCCATCCATGACTTTTGGATAAAAATTTTTCGGGGAGCTTCCCAGGCCAACCCCTTCGTCGGGGGGTTAAACCCAAGAGGGGGTAGCCAAATATAGCGATTGTGGACCTTTCGAACGCTATATCTCTGAAACGATATAAGATATGATATAAGTTCGTATTAATCACTAATAGGAAGTTGCATATGACCTTTCAATTGGTACCAAACTTGGTGACCTTGAATGACCTTGAACGGCGTAATATTCCTAACGACTGCGTAATTAAACCGAATTCGGTAGCTTTCTGGGCGGATTACATAAAAGTGGTTGAAGATACAGCGATACATTTTGCAGCAGGAATGTAGGCCAAAGAATGTAGTTTGTAGCGATATATCACTTACTGTGATATCCAAAGGGGATCACCCTAGCGAGAGCGTTAAAGTGAGGCACTCCTCTCTTGCCAGCAAAAAATGGACCATAACTTGGAAATGGTGCAAGATAGGAGGTAAGTTACGAGTAATGACTAATAGGAAATTGCATATGAGCTTTCGATTGGTACCAAAATCGGTGACCTTGAATGTCCTTGAATGGCGTAATGCCCTTACTCTGTGTTATTTCATCAAATTTGGTAAACCTGCATTCCAACTCCCAACCACTTCCTCGAGCATTGAACTTATTGATCAAAAGTCGGCTTCCACTGTGTGTAACTAAATTCATGCATTCACGTGTGGACACGATCACCCGAATCTGCTGGTATCGCTTTACTTTACTTACTTTTAATTTACCGTCTAAGTTTCACTTTACCACAATGTACCACAATGTTTTGCTGTTTGGCTTCTGGTTGTAATTATCAGTTTGGACTATAACTGCGCTTTGTTGTGCACTATAGGCGAGTCGTGTATTGTATTTTATAGTACATATACGATTTTGTCGTAAACAAAGTTCGCGTTCGCTGCTTATCTCCTGATGAGTTTCTTGTATATACAGGTGTGCCTTACAGACAGACAGACACGACCCAAATTATATACCGTATCATGTCATATCAAGTATTATATAATGACAGCACTTGATAAGATAAATTCATATAGAAAAGTCGTTAATATTTCGTGTTATTGAACTGTATTTGCAAATAACCGATGTGTGTAAGAAGAAAACGTTGGCCAACTGATAGTTTTTGGAGGATTTGATCGGTTTAATATCTGTATTTATACTGGGAATAATGCTGTATTAATCTGACTGTATACAGTGGCTAATATTTGTGAAAAACTTCCAGGCACGGACCTTTTCTCCTTTCCCTTCCCTCACTTCCCCTCCCCTTTCCCTTCCATCCCATCTCCTCCGCTTCCCCTCTCCTCCCTTTAGAAATAGGTCCCTTAAATCTAGCTGTTGTGTCTGGGGTGCACTGTAAGCTTCCCCCCCTTCGTGGGTCTGGGGCAGAGCCCCAGCTAAAATCAAATTTGATGCATTTTAGCTTTAAAATATGCCATTTGGTGGCAGCAGTGTCATCTAAAATTTGGCCAGCCAGAATGATGTCGCAATAGTTGGTGATTGTAAGAATCATATCTTTATTGCATTACGTTTAGAAGTGCTAGCAAAACTTGTGATATACATCATATGAAACTCTTCTGCCTAGAACTTTGTCAAATGTTTGAGGCTGTGTGGTCCAGACACATCTGAGGCCATTAATCCCCGAGATGTCTGAAGCTGTTAGACCAAAATGAGCACTGGCAAGCCGTGCCCATTCGCACACTTTAGGAAAGAATGATGTCACAATAGTTGGTGATTGTAAGAATCATATCTGTATTGCAGTACGGTCCACGGGCGAATTGATCAAGTGCATCAGTTGTTGGAGTTGAATCAAGAGTCGACCGGTGGTGCACGTTACAATGGAATGGACAAGTGGAGTGCGCAGATTGCGTCGCTGCACGAGTCAATTATAAATCGGGTCGCTTAGCGTTAATTATTCGATTCAGTTCATTGTACGGCCATATGTGATTTAACTTTGTCTGACTTTGGCACTTTCGGCGGAACAAGTGTTGCAGGACACACACCTAGCTTGTCTGATGGTTATTGCTACATCTGTGGCGAAATAGATAAGTGCACAGTTCTGCTTCGCTTCGTGCAGAAGTTGTGGAATTTTCAGTCGGCCATGTGTCGCTGTTTGAAAGATTTTTTAGCCAACGGTCGTATGTTACTGCTTTGTGATAACTTTGAAATTTTTTACTTTTGAAGAATTGCCGAGTATTTGGCATTTGGTAAACAAGAATGTATTTAAATAGCGGTCTTGGCATGAGTAACGTTGTAGGAACGTTTTTCTTCCATCACCGACAGCTGATTTGCATGACATGACCGTGTATATATTTGACTAGCAGCTTCGGAGAGTCGCGTAAATCTTGGGTTGAGTTGGCTGTGTATGATTGTTCCTGTAATATGTGTGATGTGATATTATAGTGTGAAACATGGCGAGTTCTGGCTCTGTCATTACATTGCACAGCTGCTCAGTGCTCATGTCATTAAGAGTGAGATGTTGGTGTATATTTGTCAATTAGAAGTTAAAAAATTATCCTGCTGTATAGAGGTCATTTATCTGAAAACCTGGAAAAAGTAAAAAGTTTATACAGTCATGGGAATGTCGGGAGATTTTACAGGACAAAAAACTTGCATGTGTAACTCATTAACTAATTATTAACTACATTAACTGAAGGTAACACATCTGAGTCACTTTATCAAATACGCACTTCCATGATTGAGAACAAAAAGCAGATTTAGCGGTACAGTGATATCGCAGTTGTTACTCTGTTGGTTGGAAAGTTGAATATTGATACCAGTGTTTGTAGTATGGCTGAGACATTGTTTTATTTTGTATCTGTTAAGTCTGGCAAAAGATGTAGAACACGGTTGCCTTCTAATCTAAGGCCGACCATCCGCGAATGCATGCAGTTAGTTACACGTATTCACTTTCAGTCACCTGACAAAGATGGTGGTCACACCATTAAATATGCCATAGCCAGAAACGTCTGTGCTACACACAAACTTCGTGGTTGTGTGTTGTATAGAACCTGAGTTATTGCCAATCGTAGTTTTGCAGTGCATAATAATTGATTTTTTACTTTTTTGCTCCTGTGACCAATAACCTTCATGTACGAACTTATATAAACTGCCTACGTCAAGGCTTTCGAAAGTTATAGTCTGACGGACAGACATAACCAAAATTATATACCACGCCGCTTTGTGTTTACCGGTAGTCAAATATCAGGAAGTGGTCATGTCCAGAAAGTCGTGTATTCATTTCCAGGCCTAGACCAGTGCTGTAGGAATATCTTAGTGTGTCAACTCCCTTTGCAAATGCTAACAACCTTTCAGCTATGGTAAAGAACATTGGTGCAAAGACAGAAGTTTGTAGCGTGCACACAACGGTACCACCACTTGAGATGGAGTCGCTGGAGAATTCAGGAAATTGTCGGTAAATGCCACAGTGCCTGGAATGTAATCATCCTGAAAATTTGTGTTTTATCTGAAGATTGAAAGATGTGAAGAATTGATTTTAATTGATGAATTTCCAGTCGTAATTAAGTTTGTGGTACGTTGAAAGCTGATGAGGGACTGTGTTACGATTACGAATACTGCCTACAGTACCGTCCATCCTGTAAGACCAGCCGTCTAACAATCTGTGCTGTGGGTAAGAAGTCTTGCTGGCACCAGCTTTTGTTAATGACTTAGCGGCATTGTGATATTCAAACAAAAGCATGTACACATCTGTATCTCACAGCAGTAGTCGTTGACTTTCCTTGTTTAGTGAAGGTCGTAAATTAGCTGACCGAGAGGCTAACTGGCGTGCATGCATGCGAGAGCTTGGTCCGTTCCAGCGCGCAACAGCTGCTGTCGTACTAAACGTGACGTAGCAGATGGTGTCGTGCTGATGTAACTCGCCGTCTGGCTGGCCGAGTTGCAGTACGCCTAATAAGGCCATCGTGCAGTGTGTGACGACGGCCATGCCTAGATGCGCGCCTGTGATAGTTATTTGGGCGTTAAAAACTGAATGGGGGGCATCGATTTTCACTGTTATATTCGAATTCTCTTCAACGCTTTTTGCCACTACGTTACTTTGTCGTAGTCGGCTATCTGTCTGCTATTTTTCTTACTTTTATTTGCTCGTTTATGTGGCTGAGACCTTTGAGCAATCGCACTAAATGTATTGTGATCAGCGCCGTGAAATTTGGCAGTTACACATAAGTCGGCAATGAATGTCTACCTTCAGTGTATTTTCTTGTGTGTACAAAACAGGAATATTGAGGGTGGGCCGAAAATCCGTACTGATTTTAAATAACAATAGGCCTAATAATACCTTACACACATTTCTGTACCACCGTAGGGTCGTAACTTCAGAGATGCGGTTTACTCCCCAGCTTTGTCCGGTACCAAATTATACTGCTTGGTGACAGAGGCACATAGGTGTAAGTAGGCATAGTGCCGAAGAAGGACTCGAACCTGCGACGTATGAATCGCAAGTCTGATGCCATACGAACAGCGACACCAGATTTATAACTCATGTATTTGATGACGTAGGAAGGCGTTACACGTATGAAAATGTTCAGCTCTTTATTAGAAGTAGGCCTGACGAATTTTGACTGTCGCTACATTTAAATATTCTTTGCATAAGTTCGAAGAAACCGCACTACACTGAACATATACCAATTAATTTATGCATAACGTTCAATTATTTTACACATTTACCAAAAATTTATATTCAGCAACGCTGATTAAGAACATCGGTAGATCACGAGTTAAACGTGTCTACCGTGTACCCTGAACACCATCGACGCTCTATCTTTTAGCAGTCTGCCTGCATGGCGCCGTTTATTGCGTCCTGGCTTATCGGACTCGATAGTGTAACAGAACGCGCTTCTGGTGATCAATGTATCGGATACAGTTTTTGTTGCAAAGCTCATCGAGTAAGAAATTGACCAGTGATTGAGGTTCGAACTACTCGGCGGCAAGTTCTTTTGCTTCTATGAACTCACGCACCAGGGGAAACGGGCGACCGTGAACGGTTCACTGTTAGTATTGGGGAGGGGCGCTGAAAAAGCAGGAAATGAAATTGTTACATATTTTAGTAAAATTGTTATTATTAATAATTGTGCTTCCTCCTCTCCCTCCCAAAATACACTTGAACTACAAAATAAAGATTACATATACAACTATGGCGTAACCGCGTAAGAGCATGGCGTCAGTCCGTCGGGAACAATGAATGAACCGACTGCCAACTGCAGAATGAAGTTTGAGTATCGACGATCAAAGCATTTACTGGGCTGGTAAGCTCGTTAACGGGCATTCAACTCATTATAATCTGGCCGACGCAAACTAAACAGAAGAAAAACGTTAGGTCCCAAAAAACGTACAAAACCAATAGAACATCCTGCACCAAATTACAACGTTGCGAACTAGCACCCCGTAACTTCGGAGTTGTTTCATGTCATGTTTTCATGTCCAGTATTTTAAGTCATGCATAGGCCTATTTATGTCCTGCATTTTTATGTCTTGCATTTTCACCCCTTGCGATTTCGATGTTCCGTCATTTTCATATCTTGCATTTTTGTGCCGCGTGATTTTTATAGTTCGTCATTTTCACGTCCTGCATCTTCAGTACAAGGCACCAGCCGTACTGTAGATCGGCTACTGGACATTTTTATATATGGATCGCGTTTCTGTGTCATCATGGACACGAGGTAACTGTTCAATATGAATTTCTTGTTTTGGTCCACCCTGTATATACAAGCACCCAAAAGTTTAGCTCATTGCCCCTCTCTTGCTTGCGACACAGTTGGCGCACAATAATTAGCTGCGATACTGTGGCCAATAACTGACCTTGTTGCCGTGCGATTTCCATGTACACCCGTGGCCTTAACTGTTCGCCAGTGTAAGTCGAGATGAACAGCGTCGAAAATTAGTTTGACGTTATTCGCGGTGGTACTGCGGCGGGACTGCAGTGGTGATGTCATGTTTCGTCACCATCATCGTCATCAGTTCACGGGAAATCACGAGCTCTGCTCAGCATTCTACACTAATAACCCGCTGCTCTACGTGTCGCATTACTCGGAGATCATCGTCGCTGCAGGTACGTCGACCACATATGCACCGATTATTATGCATTTCTAATCGTTCTTCCGGATACTAATCATCAATGATTTAGCATTAGGCCTAATTTAGTTTGCCAAACGATAGAATCACAGAAATCTGTTGTAGGCCTATTGCGCTTCACACTTAATAGAAGAATGTAGCTGCGTCTATTCTGAGCGGTCGTTGACTGCTGTCCGTGCTTCAGTTCATCTGTTAGTCGGAATCATGGAATAGGTCATTGTAGCAACTGGCTGTTGATACCGGTGTTTCTACGAGGACAACACCATGTTTAATTCTCTGTGAAAGTCTGTAGCGTGACAGATCTACCGCTGACCGTGTCGTTGTCCGACTGTCTTATCACAGGTTATGAAATCAGCCAGCAACACGACGTTACAGCGCACAGCGAAGCGGCGGCCGGTTCACCTTGGCGGTCGACGTCGCACGTCGGACCGTCGTCGTCGGCAGGGTGGCGGCCTGAGTCTCTGGCGACGCGGCGCGAGGCCGTCGAACTGTTGAGCTGTGACGCGCCGCTGCTGTCGTACCTCGTCCAGAACGGCGCCGTCAGTCCGCTCGACGCTGAGCTGATTGAACGCGAGACGGCGTCGTCGGCGCGCCAGAACATCGCGCTACTGCGCTGCGTTGACCGCGCCGGCCGAGCCGGTCTCTCGCTGCTACTGAACGCGTTGAGACTTACTGGACAGCATCAGCTGGCCAACCTGCTTGACTACACGCCGAGGATCGCGCCGCTGCCGCCGGGTGTTGAACCGACCGCATGTACACCAGGTAACGTACTCGGGCACTACAGGCTGTATCACTGGCGTAGTCAGGGGGTGCACTGAGTGCACGTGCACCAAATTTTTTTTGGGCCAAATTTACAGGGAAAAGTTGTAAGTGTACCCCAGGCAGACTGGCAGAGAGTGCACCCCCATGGCAGAGCAAGAGTTCCTTTTTTAGGAAATTGGGGAGATCTGGACGGTGGGAGAGGTTATTCAAGTATTTTAGCGTCTGTTTTGAGGGCGACGACTAAAAAAGGTCGTCAACTTTTTTGGTAAAGAAAAGTGCACCCCAGACAAAATCCTGGCTACGCCTATGGGCTGTATCTAGCATATGCCTGCGCTATCTGCAGCATTGTACGCCGTCATAGCTTTCGTGCGTAGTATGCTGATTACATGTACAGAACACTTGCCTTTGGCGTATTCTACATTGTGTCATAAGGGGACTCGGGACGGTTTCGTCTCAGAAAGGGCAGGCCTACTTCTCTTGTTACTTAATCCCAAACGTTTTTTTTCGGATTTGTCGTTACGCGCCATTCTCAACCGAGTGAGTCACAGCACTTGACCGTCACCATCGCAGACGGCGAGGACATACAGTATCAGACTCGTTAGTAAAGGCCATAGAACTGATTAAGAAAATCTTCAAATAATAAGGAACGACGAGCGGTTTATCTTCGACAGATGAGTTTCTTGTTATTACTGTTGCAGAAAACTCGAAGTTTTCTCTCTTCCCGGTAAATAAGTCGCTAGTAGTACTTTATACGTAGGCTATATACATACATACATACATACATACATACATACATATTTGTTTATTGGGGTAGTCAGACATACTGCGACAACCTGAAATTTGAAAAGTATAAAATAAGACGAAGAGCGGTTTTTCCTGCTTTATGTAAGTTTACAACACGACGTTTGACTGTTTGTTCATTAATCAGTACTGACGTAATGTGCTTTATTTTCAGGGTTTCCAAGCAATGCGAGACACAAAGGTAAACCACTCCACATTGTTTCTGTTCTAAACAACCAGCCCATGGGCTGTGACGCTCAGCTGGCAGCACAGCTATAAGCAAGATGACCTGTAAACCTAGTAAACTAGGTCAGAATGACCTAGTTTTTTGGATTCTGATCAGAGTTCATGCAGGATACAAGTTCCTACGTGTAGCGGTTATGATTTGTGAAACTCTGGTTTGGCTCAAGCTAAAAATGACTCTTGTATTGGCTTGGGTGTAAGTGACGAGATACAAGTGGCCATAGCCGCGATCTGGGAATTATTATTGGATGCAGAGTTGTATAGCTTGTATGGTTGTAGTGCGTTTAACATTTTTGTCTAGTTCCATCATGTGACAGTTTACTGTTTTGTGCATTCTTGAACACATGAAATGAATGAATTAATGAATAAGACGCGTTATCTCTATCTAGAAATTTTCTGTATGTAAACGTTGAACTTGCAGTGTGCGTGCAGTAAATGAGCGTGTCAGAAAGTAGTCCTACGTGGAAGAAAAGGCGCACACACTGCATGTTATTTGAAATACAGCTGGATTATTTGTAGGTATTTTTGGCGTTTTGGTGATGTTCTATTGCATTAATTCGTGGTTATCTTACACTGACTATCAAAACGGTTCTCATTCTCAACAAAGGTGAATGGTGATGCTGTCGACACTGCAGGTCAGATCACTATAGAAATCCGCGTGGCGTCGGTGAAGCTCAAGTCTGGCGGTCTGTGCGGGTCCGAGTGGGTCAGCCTGAGCGATATCGAGTCCCATATCGACCTGCTTCAACAGTCCACAGCGCAACTTCGTCACCGCCCTCGACCAAGTCGAATGTTCAAGTCGCCGCCGACTCCGACGGCGCTGTCGTCGCGACGCCGTTACCGGCTGCAGCAGGTGCCCGATGAACGGCGTCACTCGGCCGCTATGTTCCGCTTCACGGCCGCCGCTACCGCCAGCACCAGAGCCGCGTCAACGTCCACCTCTGACGCAGAACTGGAAATCGGCAACGACCGGAAGTACAGTGGAGTGCTGGACTGTCTGGCGGCATGTCTCCTGGGCAAGAAACAGCACGTGAGGCAGCAGTTCGCCGCCGACAACGGCAACGCGTCCTCTCCAGTCAGTAAACGATCCGCTCCCAGTCAGTCGCCCACTTCATCCATAAGCTCGATGCCGGTAGGCGGCGGTTCCAAAGAGTTTCAAACTGGCGGTGTCAACTGCCTTCTAGCCGGAATCGAGCTCAGTGGTGGCTTTCGAATGTCTCTAGCAGACGGAGCGGTTTTCCGCATGTCGAAGGATCGTCATGACGTGGACATACAGATGTCGCCGGCACCCGCGACACGGCAGCCGTGTCGTCAGTCATCGACGTCGATGCATCACTCCGCGCCGGCGTCTGATGACTGGCAGACTACACCGCGATATCAGCGGCACCTGGCCATTGCACGGCTACGACGTAGCGCCGAGCTGCTGCGAGCCAAGATCACTCAGTTCTGTGAAGTGCTCAGTGCGACCGGCAAGTGCGCCGACGACTTGACGCTACGTGATCGACTTGTCAGGTTAACCACGTGTGATATTTTCCGTGTGTCGCCACTTGAATGAAACGTTTTGAAAGTTTTTAACTTGCTACTGATCTTCATTACCATCTGTTAGCAGCTAATAATAATAATTATTATTACTTATTAACGACGCCATCCAGCTCACTGATACAAATGTTACAGACAGCTTTTAGTGCAAAGCAGCGGAACACCGCCGCGGTCGGTTTGTGGTCTGTATGTAGCCGTGTACTGTCCAGACGATTACCTCAACGAAGCCATGGTGGTCGTTTATTACTCACATCATTATATCAAACCGTAGCCAACGTCTACGCTGACACTATTAGGTCGTGATATGTGACACTGTGACATGTATTTTTAGCTTTGCTTTGATTTTCTTTTCTTCTTTTTTCTTTTGTATAATGCTATGCGTACATGTGTTCCGTACATGGGTATCCCGTTTCAAGCGGAGCTTGTGCTCCTTGGGTGTGATACCTGCCACACCATATCACGGTTTATTTACTTGTTGTTTGTTAATGATGTGTGTGTGTGGCAAATAAATTTTGATTTTGATGTTGACCAATGACAACGACCACGCTAGGGATGAGGAGTTTCGCGGTCGCAGGCCCAGTCATCTGGAACAGTTTACCAGCCGCTCTGCGAACCACAACTCTCTCCCCTCTGACGTTCGCTCGACATCTGAAGGTCCACGTATTTGGCTGATCGATAGCGCGTCTGAGGACTATTTATGACGCGCTCTATAAATCCACTCATCATCATCATCATCATCATCATCATTTCAAAGTCAACAACAGAAACAACCACTAAGAGCTGTAGTCATGTCACCATTGACCATTAATACGTATCCACACACACGCTAGCCAATCGTCTGTTACCTAAGACGACGCTAAAAGTCTGTCAAGCTCGTCATCTGAGATAAGCTGTTTTTTCGGCATTGTGGTAATTCGATAAGCAAAGCAA
>Ga0209562_1000386_pt1 | contig 15231 bp, 13 predicted proteins | sample WorMetvacBELIZE2_FD_187399 | JGI IMG/M metagenome (GOLD analysis project Ga0209562, IMG submission 187399) | Marine gutless worms symbiont microbial communities from Max Planck institute for Marine Microbiology, Germany - Olavius vacuus BELIZE.2... | ecosystem: Host-associated > Annelida >... | reverse complement strand
GTTGATATTCGCTCACTGAAATCTCAAGATATTGAAAAAATTGCCGGAAACAAAGTTTGTCAAAAGCATCGGATAATTGAAGGACTAGATACGGAGCTGGCTAAAAAAATTGTTAAGATCATTAAAGAAAGCAAAATCAAAATTCAAGCTTCTATCCAGGGTGCTAATATAAGAGTTAGTGGGGCTAAAAAAGATTCACTTCAATCAGCAATATCAATGGTTAAAGAAAAAATTACTGACATTCCTTTGCAATTTATCAATTTCCGCGATTAGCTAATGGGATTTATTTTTGCTAAGCAAAAACAGTTGAAAATTTATTTTTTATTTTCTCTAATATTTTTTTTAGCATTCATTCAATCCTGTACGATTTATCAAGATCCCAAGACCGGTAAAATAATTAAACCGGAACCGGCAACTACTTCTGCACTGGATCTTAATATATTATTTCCCAAATCAGAATTTGCATTACCTAATAATACTAAAAATATTCGAAATATTCGCAGGCTGGTTCTTTCTGAAAATACCGACTTCGAAGAGTTGCCGGATTTATTATTTCGAATTCGAGCCGGGATGAAGCTACCTAATTTAAATTCCCAACATGTTGATGGTTTTTTTAAGACTTACGCTTCGCAACCATCGATAAATAGAGTGCTTGAACGAGCTAAGTATTTTTTATATGATATTGTGATAGAGTTGGAAAAAAGAGATATGCCCATGGAATTTGCATTATTACCAATTATTGAAAGCTCTTTTATTACCAACTCCACCTCAAAAGCTAATGCAGTTGGAATTTGGCAATTTATTCCTTCAACTGCCGATAAATTTGGACTAATCCAAAATGAATGGTTAGATGAAAGAATGGATGTAGCAAAATCTACTTTAGCCGCTCTTGATTTTATAGAGCAGTTACATGAAAAGTTTGGCAGTTGGTTTCTTGCTCTTGCGGCATATAATTGCGGTGAAGGTTGTGTTAATAAGGCATTAAAAAAAATTGGGGGTCACTATTCAAAAATTCCTTATGATAATTTACCCCTGCCTAAAGAAACTTTATTGTATGCTCCCAGATTGCAAGCATTAAAAGAAATATTTTCTGATCCGACAAAGTTTGATATTGTCTTACCTCATATTCCCAATAAAAGATTTACGCAAAAAATAAAAATTGATGTCCCAATTCATTCAGAATATGCGGCAAAATTATCCGGCATCAAAAATAATGAATTTGTTTTTTTAAATGCCAAATTAAAAAAAGATATTTATCATCCTTCTATGGGTTATTTATTTTTCCCGACCGAATCGGCTTTCGAATTTTTTGAAAAACTCTATGACTATGAAATACTAGGGGATAGTTGGAGTATTCATCAAGTAAAACCCCAAGAATCTCTACAAACTATTGCCAAACGATATAATTCCACCATAAAAAAAATCAAGAAGGTAAATCCAATATCTAAAAATTCTGTTAAGACAGCAAGCATATTAATTATCCCTTCAACCAAACGATTACCCAAAATTCAAGTAAACGAACTGCCAAAAGTAACTTCAAATAAAGATTCTTTGATAAATAAAATATATATTAGTAAATTTAATAATTCATTGAAATCATTTAATCAAGATACAACTAAGCAAAAAATAATTGCCATCAACTCAAAAAACTAATATTATTTTCTAATGCCAAATAAGGATTTGAGTTCCCATAAATATGATTTAATAGTTTTTGATCTTGATGGAACAATTATTGATACAGCTCCTGACTTGGCAAAAGCCGTAAACTATATCTTAGGTTCAGAATATAACTTATCACCCTTATCTTTAGAACAAAACCGAATGTTTATCGGTGGTGGTTTTCGATTATTATTTAAAAATGCTCTAGATTATTATCAAGTAAATGTTGAGAATTTTGAATCAGTTATTGAGAAAGCCTATAATTACTTTGATAATATCAATGGCGAAAAGGCTGAGGTTTATTTAGGAATTATTAAAACTTTTGAATTGCTCCAACTCAATAAAATAAAAATTGGAATTTTAACCAACAAAATTGAGCGGTTTTCTTTACCGCTGCTTAAAAAAATGCAATTAACAAAATATTTTGATTTTATTGTTTCCGGTGATACTTATGCTATTAAAAAACCAGATCCTCAAGTATTGCATCAATGCTGTTCACTAGTAAATACTACTTCTGATAAAACAATATTAATTGGTGATACAAAATTTGATGTTCAAACCGCTAAAGCTGCTGGAGCTCTATCTGTCTGTGTCGATTACGGATATAGCGAAATTGATCCAAATGATTTAGATGCAGATTTAGTTATACCTTCAATATACGATTTTGTAAAAGATATCTATAAAAAAAATTAATATGGATCAAAAAGCATTTACAAAACTAGCCAATCAAGGTTATAACCGAATTCCCTTAGTATTAAATACATATGCTGATTTTGACACACCGATGTCAATATATTTAAAACTTGCGAATGAGCCTTATTCATTTTTTTTAGAATCGGTTCAAGGAGGCGAGCGCTTTAGTCGATATTCATTTATTGGATTACCTACCAATAAAAGAATTACCGTAACCAATAATGAGTTGCTACAAATCAGCGGTGATCGGGTTGAACAGGCAATTAATACAGATGATCCATTAGCATCGATTAGAACAATATTTAGTAAGATCAAAGTTGCCCCATGTCCGGTTAATACTCGGTTTGTCGGGGGATTAGTTGGTTATTTCGGCTTTGATTTAATTAAATATATTGAAAAAGGATTAGCAAAAAAATTAAATATATCAACTAATAATGTATCTCAATTACCTGAAATAATGTTATTGTTAGCTGAAGAATTAGCCATTGTTGATAATCTAACTGGGAAATTATCTTTAGTTGTATATGCAGATCCAAAATATCCTAATGCCCTAAATAAAGCTAAAGAAAGATTAAACCAACTTTTAGTTAAACTTCGAACTCCTTTAGATTTACCCAAATCATTTCCTTGTGGAACCTTGAAACCTAAATACCGATCATCTAAAAAAGAATTTACCGATGCGGTTAAAAAAGCTAAAAAATATATTCTCGATGGTGATATTTTTCAAGTGGTGCTTTCACATTCAGTTGATTCTCAAATTAATTGTTCACCATTATCATTTTATCGGGCATTGCGATCAATTAATCCATCACCTTATATGTATTTTTTTAATTTTGAAGATTACTTTGTTGTTGGAGCTTCGCCGGAAATTTTAGTTCGTCTCCAACAAGACGAAGTAACTGTAAGACCAATAGCCGGAACTCGCAGACGGGGTAAAAATCAACAGGAAGACTTAAGACTTGAAAAAGAGCTGCTTGCAGATGAAAAGGAAAATGCTGAACATATGATGTTACTTGATTTAGGCCGAAACGATGCCGGTAAGATTTGTAAAAGTGGTTCCGTTAAAGTTACTGAAGAAAAAAGTATCGAAAAATATTCACATGTAATGCATATGGTTTCTAATATTCGAGGAAAGATAAATCCCAATATTGATGCATTTGAAGCACTAGCTGCGACTTTTCCCGCTGGAACCGTTTCGGGAGCGCCGAAAATTAGAGCCCTTGAGATTATTGCCGAACTTGAAAAAGAAAAAAGAGGAATTTATTCCGGTGCGGTAGGTTATATTGGTTTTAATGGAGATATGGATTTAGCAATTGCCCTTCGCACTGCGATTATTCAGCAAAATACTATTACTGTTCAGGCAGGTGCTGGAATTGTTGCCGATTCTAATCCTGATTTAGAATGGGAAGAAACTGTAAACAAAGCTAAAGCAATATTTACTGCAGCTGAAATTGCCATTAATGGCTTGGATTCTACCAATATTCAGTAATGAATAAAGAGCAACTCACTCGATATTCCCGTCATATTTTACTACCGGAATTCGACCAGGTGGGTCAGGAAAAATTGCTCAACTCTAAGGTTTTGCTAATTGGAGTTGGTGGAATCGGTTCAGCCACATCAATTTATTTAACTTCTGCGGGTATTGGTGAATTAATTATTGTTGATAAGGATATTGTAGATCTAACCAACCTACAACGGCAAATTTTATATTCCTCAGATGATATTGGTAAATACAAAGTTGAGTGTGCTAAAAAACATTTAAATACTCTAAATCCTGAATGCAAGATCAATGAGATATATACCACAATCGACGATAAAAATTTAGCTGAAATCGCAAAAGATGTTGATATTATTTTGGATGCTACTGATCGATTTGCAACCCGTCATTTAATCAACCAAGTTGCAGTAAATATAAATAAGCCATTAATAATCGCATCGGCAATTAGATACGATACTCAGATATTTACGATAAATCCATTGCAAAAAGAATTTGCTTGTTTTGAATGTGTATATCCTCAGGCAACTGGATCATTGGAAGAAGTTTGTGCTACCCATGGTGTATTTGCCCCGGCAGTAGGTATGATTGGAACAATTTTAGCTGCAGAAGCAATTAAATTTTTACTCAGTTTAACTACTTTAAATAATCAAATATTATTATTCAATTTGTTAAATTATCAATCTCAAAAATTACAAGTTAAAAAATCGCCAAATTGTAAAGTTTGTGCAAACAAGAATTAGATTGCTAGATGGGGGTTGATAAAAATAGATTGCGAGTAATGATTTTGGCTGCCGGATATGGGAACCGCCTCCACCCTACTACTTTAAAAACCCCCAAACCTTTACTCAAAATCGGTAAATATTCCTTAATCGAGCGTCAAATTATCAAGCTGAAAGCAGCGGGGTTTAGCAGCATTATTATTAACCTACATCATTTGGGTTCACAAATATCAGATTTTTTGGATACCGGGAGAAAATATGGAGTTGAAATTTGTTATTCCTATGAACCCAAAATACTCGGAACTGCCGGAGGAATTGCTCAGGCGCTTTCATTTTTTCAGAATCAACCATTTGCATTAGTAAATGCTGATGTAGTCAGTAACTTTGATTTTAAAATTTTGGCAGATCTTATTAATAATTATTCGCAAAAACAATTCAATACAATAGTATTAGTAGATAATCCCAATCATCACCCTCAAGGTGATTTTTATTTTGATCCTAAGCAAAATAAAGTTGTATCAGAAAAGCATTTATTAGAAAATGCAAATTTAACTAGGTCACTACTTAAGAAAACTTATAGCGGTTTTGCGGTTTTTAATCCTCAATTTTTTGATCATATAAATCGAGACGAGTTCTGTGAACTCAAACCAATATTGAACAAACTTGCTAACGATAAACGCTTATCCGGCTATTATCATCAAGGTATATTTTTTGATTGTGGCAATCAAGAACGCTTAGAGAATGCCAAACAATGGATTTTAAACTACGAATAACTAAAATAATTAATATATATCATACAAAATCCATTAGATTTACAACCAACAAAGAAAATATTAAATTTGAAAAAAACAAATATATTTGATAAACTACTTTCAAAATAAGTTATTATTTTGTTATGAGAAATTCAAATGTATTACATCAGGTTTCTTCCAATTTTTGGGAGACAAGCCTACCTTTTGAATTTGCTAGTTTTGCTTTAAAATCAGCTCTCTGCTTAAGTCTACTGCGCCCAGGGCGCAAATAATCAATTAAATTACCCAATTATTAATTTATTAATGCGTATGCATTAATTGCTTATAAATATTATTTTAGGATCAACAATGAAAAATATATTGTATATATTTGATACTACTTTGAGAGATGGAGAACAAAGTCCGGGTGCCTCAATGACTGAAGACGAAAAATTAAGAATTGCTCGTCAGCTTGAAAGGCTAAAAGTAGATATTATTGAAGCTGGTTTTCCCGCTGCGTCTCCCGGGGATTTTCAGGCAGTTTCGAAAATCGCAAATAGTATTAGTGAATCGACTGTTTGCGCATTAGCTAGAGCTAATGAAAAAGATATTCAAGCAGCAGCGGATAGCCTTAAAAATGCTAAAAGAAAGAGAATTCATACCTTTATTGCTTCCTCTCCAATTCATATGGAAAGAAAATTAAAAATGTCTGCGGATCAGGTAATTGAACGAGCAACAAATGCAGTTAAGCTTGCGCGAAATTTTACTGATGATGTTGAATTCTCGCCAGAGGATGCCGGTCGCTCGGAATTTGATTTTTTAGTTCGTCTATGCAATTCAGCAATCTTTGCAGGTGCTACTACGATCAATATTCCAGATACAGTAGGGTATAACTTACCTTTACAATTTGGTGATTTAATTGCAAAATTAATTGCAAATGTTGATGGAGCTGATAAGATAATCTGGTCAACTCATTGCCATGATGATCTTGGACTTGCAGTTGCAAATTCATTATCTGGTGTTATCAATGGTGCTCGTCAAGTTGAGTGCACAATTAACGGATTAGGTGAAAGAGCAGGAAATGCTTCACTTGAAGAAGTTGTAATGACAATCCGCACCCGTCCTGATTATTTTAATTGTAATACTCAAATTGATACAACCCAATTAGTTCCAGCTTCGAGATTAGTATCCAGCATTACCGGTTTTCCGGTTCAGCCAAACAAAGCAATTGTTGGAGCGAACGCATTTGCCCATACCTCCGGTATTCATCAAGATGGGGTAATTAAGTATCGTCAAACCTATGAAATTATGACGGCTGAAGATGTCGGCTGGAGTTCAAATAAGCTTGTTTTGGGAAAACTTTCAGGTCGAAATGCTTTTCAAACTAGACTTGTCGAACTTGGAATTGATATCAAAAATTGGTCGGATGATAAATTATCAAATATTTTTGCAAGTTTTAAAGATTTAGCTGACCGCAAAGATGAAGTTTTTGATGATGATTTAATTGCCTTGATTAGTGAAGAGGAACATAATATTAGTTTAGAGAAATATCAATTGGTAGATATCTCCTATTCAGCTTTGAATAATAATTCACCAACTGCCGAGCTCAAAATTAAGGTTGAAGATGAAATATTTGATACTAAAAGTGAAGGTAGTGGTCCCGTAGATGCAATTTTTAAAGCTATTGAAAAAATCGTCGCTAGCCATGCTAATCTGTTGCTTTTTTCGGTAAATAATGTCACTACCGGTACTGATGCTCAAGGTGAAGTAACAGTAAGATTATCTAAAAATGGTGTGGTGGTAAATGGCCAAGGTGCTCATACCGATATTGTAGTCGCCTCAGCAAAAGCTTATATTAATGCTTTAAATCGAATGAGTCATCAAACTAAACGAATCAGATCGCAAGTATAAAAAAGTTTAGTTTTTCTATTAGCGATAATGATATAAAAGAAATTTAATATATTATGTTGATTTTAGGCGGTTAATTAATAAAAATATTACAAACGCTTGACATCTGATATTTTCTTTAATAAAATCCAGTTATAAATAATTAACTTTATATTTATTTAAGAATAAAAACTATTCAACACATATAAACAGGAATAATATATGACCTAGCATTGATTGTTAAAAAATATTAAAATTTTTTAGGAGGAGCTTATGAATAAAATTTTAATATTATTTATTACTTTATCATTGCTGTTATATGCTTGTGGAGGCGGAAAAGGGGGAGGTTCTTCAGACGGAACGAAAACAATAATTGGAACAGTTGCAACTGGTGCTCCAATTGTAGATGCTTCAATAATTCTCAAAGATTTTAACGGTGTAAGTGCTACAACTACTACTGATAGTAGCGGTAAATACATATTAACTTTTACCGATTTGATTCCACCATATATTATTAAAAGTAAAAGTGCTAGAGCTAGCAATTCTGTTGAATATTATGCATTAGTTCAAGATCATCCAAATAATAATATTATAAATATTACTCCAATTACTGACTCTTTATTACGAACAACCGGAAAGGATCCAAGGACTTTATTTAATGATGCCGCAACCCAATTAGCTTTACTTAGCGAAACTGATTTTAAAAAAATGATGAATGCTGAAATAAGATTGAAATCAGCTTTGAAGAATTTTTTAAAATTATTTGGTAGTAGCATGGAAATTAAAATGCTTCATAATTCATTTAATGCCGACAAAATAAGTCCAATGGATCGTTTACTTGAATGTTTGAGATATGACCAAACTAATGGTAGGTTATCTATAAAAGCGACATGTTTATTTGGATGTGTAAAAGAAGATTTCATGGTTTTTGATCCAATCGGAGAATTGGATAATGCCGATAATTCGAATATACCTCAACCAAATATAATTAATCTTAATTTTTTATCTTCAAATAGTATCTCACTAGACCAATTCATTAACCAATTAAGTGATGCTTATAGCGGAGAATCTTCAACAGCTTTACTAACTGCGTTGGATAACGGTTTAACTTCCGATTTTAATATAGATGGTATTGATCGTGATCAATATATTATCAATGAGGTATCAAATCATCAACAAGGAATACGGATTAATTTAATGCCAGGAAATATTATTAATTTTAACGGATTTGATAGAGTTATAAATATGTGTTTGACTAAAACTACATATGAACATCTGAATATAAGAAAAGAAATTATTGGAAAAACATTTATGTTAAATTCAGATGATCTTTGGCAAGAAGATACTGCATCAACTACTATAGGCAATTATTGTATTCAAGATCGACAAGATTCATCAACAACAAGCCCCCGTTTAGCCAATAAACGGACAAAAATATATAACAATATTAACGATAATATAGCCTTATCTGTCACATCTGCTAGAGTAAATAATAAGATATCTTTAGGTCGCCAACATACTTGTGGAACAAACAAAATTGGACAACTTAAATGCTGGGGGAATAATCAATACGGACAACTAGGTATTGGGAATAATATTGATGCAATCTCTCCCAATAATGTAATTAATATTCCCAGATGCTTAAAAGAAATTAGTAGTGGTGCATTTCATACTTGCGCATTAAGCAACATTGGCGGTGTAAAATGTTGGGGAATAAATGACTACGGTCAGCTTGGTGATAACACTATTACAGATAAAAATAAACCGGTTAATGTATTTGGATTATCAAAAGGTGTTCGAGCAATCAGTAATGGAACTTTTCATACTTGTGCAATAACCAATACCGGTGGCGTCAAATGTTGGGGGAGGAATAATTATGGTCAACTCGGTGATGGAACTACAACAAATAGAATTATTCCGACTGATGTCATTGGATTAACAAGTGGAGTTCAAGCAATCAGTAATGGAACTTTTCATACTTGTGCAATAACCAATACCGGTGGCGTCAAATGTTGGGGGAGAAATAATCATGGTCAACTCGGTGATGGAACTACAACAAACAGAATTATACCGAGAGATGTCTTTGGATTATCAAGTGTTGCACAATCAATTAGTCTTGGAAGTAATCACTCATGCGCATTAATCGAAAGTGGTATTTTAAAATGCTGGGGAGATAATTATTATAATCAAATTAGTAATGATGATACAAATATTAAATATACCCCTGAATATGTGCTTGGATTACCAAACGGAATTCAATCTATTAGTAGTGGAACTAAACATTTATGTGTGCTTACAGCTATGGGGGGAGTTAAATGCCGGGGAAGTAACGATGAAGGACAATTATGTAGGGAACAAATATCATTAAATAATGATTCAGTGGATAATTGTAATTTACCAAATAATTTGCAATTTGTCGGTAGTGGAGATTTTCATATATGCGTTCAAAACAATGATAACAATTTTAAATGTTGGGGAACCAATACCCATGGACAACTAGGTGATGGAAGTAAAATTAACAGAAATACACCGGTAGATGTAATTGGTTTTTAAAACTACTTTGTGTTTATACTAATAACTTTTGAAATAAAAATATGCAAAATTTCGTTGAATTAATTTGAAAAGATCTAATATTTTGATGTTTAATTAGTTTTCATTTATATCACTTGAATCCTGATTTTAAATTGGAAATAAACTTAGTATTATCAATAATTCATATAATTGCAAAAAATTAAAAACATTTTTAGTTTCATTTGCTTCAATATATATAAATTTATAATTTTTATCTAGCTTATTCAATGAATCAATTAATTATTACCAAAAGCATAAATTTATTGGCTGAAGCAAAAAGTTTGATTCCCGGTGGTGTAAATTCTCCGGTTAGATCATTTAGTTCAGTTGGTGGAGATCCCCGATTTATTAAAAGTGCAAGTGGCTGTTATCTTTACGATGAAGATGATAATTGTTATATTGATTATGTAGGTTCCTGGGGACCTGCAATTGTAGGACATGCTCATCCTCAGGTAGTTGAGGCAATTAATAAATCGGTAATGAAAGGAATATCATTTGGGGCTCCAACTGCTTTGGAAAATCAATTTGTTGCAGAAATTAATAAATTGATGCCATGCATTGAAAAACTTCGTTTAGTAAATAGTGGAACTGAAGCCACAATGAGTGCGATTAGGTTAATTCGAGGTTTTACCGGTAGAAATAAACTAGTTAAATTTATTGGTTGTTATCATGGACATAGTGATGGTTTATTGGTAGAAGCCGGATCAGGTAATTTAACATTCGGAAAGCCCTCTTCCGCAGGAGTTCCTGAAGATATTACAAAAAATACTATCACTATCCATTTTAATGATTTGCATGGAATTAAAAAAGTATTTGCTGCTGAGGGTAAAAATATTGCCGGAGTGATTGTCGAACCGATTGCCGGCAATATGGGAATGGTAATGCCAAATGCTGATTTTTTACCACTTTTACGAAAACTTTGTGATCAGAATCAATCGCAATTAATTTTTGATGAAGTTATGAGCGGATTTAGAGTTGGCTTAGGAGGAGCAACCGAGTTTTTTAACATTAAACCCGATCTTATCACCTTAGGTAAAGTTATTGGTGGCGGTATGCCAGTAGCGGCTTTTGGCGGAAGAGCTGAAATTATGAATAAGCTCTCACCTACAGGTGGAGTATATCAAGCCGGTACTTTATCAGGTAATCCGATTGCTTTAAGTGCAGGACTTGCAACTTTAAAAATAATTCAGTCTAAAAATTTTTACTCACAGTTAGCACAATTAACTCAACAATTAGTAAATGGATTAATCGAAATTGCGAAATACTATAAAATTGATTTTAGTGCCCAATATCTGGGAGGAATGTTTGGAATTTATTTTTCCAAAACATTGCCGCAAAATTTAATTGACCAACAACAAAGTAATACCGATTTATTTAAAATATTTTTTCATAAAATGCTAAATAACGGAATTTATCTGGCGCCTTCACCCTTTGAAGCAGGATTTGTTTCAAGTGCCCACAATCAAGAAGTAATCAATCAAACCTTAAAAGTAGCTGATTCAGTATTTAAAGAACTCAAATAAATGTTACCAATTTTAAATTTACTGCATTATCACCAAGGGGCGATTCTTACACATTTATTAGCATTAGATGATGAGTCCCGCAGACTTCGATTTGGTGAAAAATTAAGTGATGCAAAAATTGTAAAATATATTAATCGAATTAATTGGGATTTTGATGGCACCTACGGTATCTTTAATACTAATAATGAATTAGTTGGATTTGCCCATGCAACCAGGAATAATAATTTAATTGAATTTGGTGTAAGTGTTTTACCAAATTATCAAAAGCGCGGGTATGGAACTCAGCTTTTTTCTAAAACTGCACTATTTGCCCGCAATCATCGTCATAACAAAATGTTTATGCGCTGTTTACGTGAAAACACCGCAATCATAAAAATTGCTCAAAAAAGAGGAATGAAATTAATAACCAATGATAAGAAAATTGATGCTTATCTCGAATTGCCTCCATATACTCCGGCTTCACTTGCTGAAGATTATATTCAAGATAGCTATGGAAAGTTTGATTCGGCAGTTAAGCAAAACATCCAGCGGTTCAATTTTTTTTCTAAAGGAATATCTTCACTGTATTATGCTTATGTCAATGCTTTTGTTACTAAAACTTTAAAAGCTTCGGCTAAAAATAATGATGCAAATTTAAAAATACCTAAGGAAAATAAAAGTCAAACAACTAAATATAAAAATAAATCCCAATCACCTAAAAAATAATATTTCAATATTATTTACCAATTGAGAATATGATATACTATCGCTCTTAAAATTATGAGCACCTTATCAATTCCTGAATCTAAAAGCAATGTTAAGTGGTATATTGTTGATGCCCAAAATGTTGCATTAGGGCGGCTTGCATCAGCTGTAGCATTTCGACTTCGCGGTAAACATAAGCCGACATTCACTCCACATGTAAATGGTGGTGATCATGTAATTGTAATTAATGCTGATAAAATTAAAATTACCGGTAATAAAGCTGAACAAAAAAGATACTATCGGCACTCTGGCTATCCTGGGGGTTTTAAAGAGCCAACTTTCAAAGAAGTGTTCAACCGCAGACCGCAAAAAATAATTGAGCATGCGGTTAGAGGTATGCTTCCGAAAAATACTTTGGGGCGAAGTATTTATCGAAAACTAAAAGTTTACCCAACTAATGAACATCCTCATAATTCGCAAAAACCTGAAGTATTAAAAATTAATTAATTTATGAAGAATCGATATTATGGAACCGGGCGCCGTAAAGAATCAATCGCCCGTGTGTTTATTTACCCTGGAACCGGTAAGTTCACTGTAAATAACCAGCCTGTTGATGATTATTTTTCACGGGAAACCGGCAAAATGATCGTGCGTCAACCTTTAGTTATTACTAATAAAATTGATGAACTGGATATATTAGCAAGTGTAAGAGGCGGAGGTGAAACCGGTCAGGCAGGTGCTGTGCGCCATGGCATTTCCCGGGCATTAATTGAATATGATGTTGAACTTAAACCACAATTACGAAAAGCCGGATTAATTACCCGTGATCCTCGAATAGTTGAAAGAAAAAAAGTTGGTTTACATAAAGCAAGACGCCGCCCGCAATATTCCAAACGCTAGCTTAGTTTTGTAAACATATCTTTCAATATAAATTCTCAATTTTTCTCTACAGAAAATATTTTCAATTAAAAATCTTTAGAAATCAAATAATCTTATAATATCAATCTAAGATATCAAAGATCTATAATTTTTCAGCTAAATCAATTTAAGGATACCTATGAATACCGAAAAAATCGTATTTTGTTTTTTTATTGTTTTGGCAATGACATTAAATTTTGCCTTTGTCAACGGCGATATTGACAATATCAATCACCATCTTCCTATTGAATTATTTTTTGCCATCGTCGTAAATATTATTGCAACGATATTAAAGTTTGGCGATCGCACTCACATGGGCTCTTTACTGCTTGCTACAAGTTTGGTTGCAAATTTGCAATTAATAATTTCTGCATTTATCTGGGCATATGTTGTTCATATTTCAGATGTTGGTCTAACTCAGTCTTCAGTTGCGGCGATTGTTTCATATGCTTCTGGCGCTTTACTTGCAAATATTGTCTCGGTAATTTTATTGGTGATAGAAACCGCTCAAATGCGCAGATAATTTTACTGAGAATTCTGGGCAATCTGAGAATTCTAGTTAATTAAAGCCATGTTAATCACAAATAATTCGGCGTTATGGATATTTCTGCGCCATATGCGCCAACCAATTCTGGTTATCCTTATTGCTTATACCATTGCTGTATTAGGACTTAGTTTAATTCCCGGAATTGTAATTGATGGCAAAACATCACATTTAAGTATTTTTCACTCACTATATATTGTCAGCTATACCGCTACCACTATTGGATTTGGCGAAGTCCCTTATGATTTTTCCAATGGTCAAAGATTTTGGATGATTATTGTTATTCATCTAACCGTGATTTCATGGGCTTATACCATTAGCTCAATAATGTCGCTTGTCCAAAATCCGATATTTAAGCAAGTAATTAAAAGACGACAATTTTCAAAAAGAGTTCGAGCAATGCGAATGCCTTTTTATATTATCTGCGGATTTGGTGAGACCGGCTCTCAACTTACAAAGTCTTTAATTGATCGCGGATACGGAGTTGTAGTTATTGAAAAAGATCAAGAGCGAGAAAACGAACTGCTTTTGCAAAATTATCCGGTTTATGTTCCCCATATCAGTAGCGATGCCAGTAATATCGAAACTCTAAAGGATGCCGGTATTGAATCGAGGTATTGTGCCGGAGTTACTGCTCTAACCGATGATGATACTATTAATCAGCGGATAATGGTGGTTTCGCAATTTATTCGACATCGGCTTTATACGGTATGCAGATGCGATAACCCGCGGATGAGAACAATTTTGGAGAGTGCTGATGTTGATTTACTAATAAATGTTTCCGAAATATTTGCTAAAAGAATTAGATTAGCTATTACTCGACCATATTTAAATTCATTAATTGATCTTTTGCGAAGCGGGGTAGTTCATGATCCGGATATTATTAAAGGCAAATGGCTAGTTTTTGGTTGGGGAAAATTTGGGTCGACCTTAGGTAAGACAATGCGGAAATGCGGATTAGAAATAATTCCGGTTGATGTTGAAAGCAAAGCTTTATGGGGTGAAAAATCCGGCATTGTCTCCGATCATATTGGTGAAGATGACATGGAAGAGATATTGTCGGATGCTGATGGCGTAGTTATGGCAACCGGTAATGATCCGGCAAATATTGCTTTACTGCTAGCAGCTAGGTCGGCTAAAAAAGATATTCGCTCAATTATCCGTCAAAATCGCGCAATTAACGATGCGCTTTTTAATCAATTAAAACCCGATTTTATAATGCTACCGAGAAATATCATAATTGACGAGATCATCAGCACCCTAACTCTGCCGTTACTTGGCAAATTTTTTGAAATGGTCGAAAACGAACCGGAAGAATGGGCTAAAAATATTATTCGGGTAATTACCAAAACTATGGTTAAACCCGACTCCCCTTTACATGTTTGGGCGATTGAAATTAATAATCGAAAAACTCCAAGCATTATGAAATTATTATCAGATAATGTCAAAATTAAACTTCAACATCTAATCCATCAATATACCAAAAAAACTACCAATTTTGATGTCAGTTCGCAAATTTTTACTTTTCCCTTACTATTAGCCCGCCAAGCCGAATTTTATCTGGCTCCACCTTTAGATTTTGAATTGTTACCCCGCGATCGAATTTTATTTGTTGGTCATCAGGATGAGGAAGAGCGGATGCTCTCAATTTTCCAATCTTTACCACTTACCGAGCAAATAATATTGGGAATGGAACGCCCTCGCTCATTATTTTTTAAATGGCTAAGGGAAAAATAATTAGATCAAAATCAAACAAAAAAAGGGCTTTATAAATAAAGCCCTTTGAGTTTATAAAATCTTTTTT
>Ga0209562_1000384_pt1 | contig 15283 bp, 11 predicted proteins | sample WorMetvacBELIZE2_FD_187399 | JGI IMG/M metagenome (GOLD analysis project Ga0209562, IMG submission 187399) | Marine gutless worms symbiont microbial communities from Max Planck institute for Marine Microbiology, Germany - Olavius vacuus BELIZE.2... | ecosystem: Host-associated > Annelida >... | reverse complement strand
GCTTTAGTGGTCGTTAAGATATACGCTGTAACGCTGTCCATTGGCTTTAGCAGGAGGTTCTCCCCAAAAAGCGGTTTTTGGGGTATAAAAGGGGGACTATTGACCCTGGGAACTTGTCCACCGAAAGGAGTCTTCACTATTACATTTCTGACCCACGTTCCAAATTTCAGGAAGATCGGACAAAAATTGTGGTCGCTATCGTGGACGAAACGTTTTGCGGACACACAGACAAACACTCAAGTGATTTTATATCTGTCCAATGCCATGAATTGCATTGGACAGACAATAATATAATTTTACTGTGTTATACAGACTGCACCGAGACGGGTTAACGCCGACACACTGATGCAGCGCCAGTACATGGACTGTGAAGAAACTCTCTCGCGAAAATCGGCCAGCGGATACCAGTTCAATGAGGTTCGAAATAAACGAAAAGTGATTACATCGTCGTCAAGTAAACAAGTAGCTCAGCTATCGCAGAGAGACCGAGATGCAGGGTGGCTTAGTTTTTCCCAAAAGTGGAAGACTGGAGCTGAGAGACTACGAACATTATAGGTCTATCTTCAATCATTGTGACGTAATTAGCCAACAAAGCTATCGAATTCGGTGAAAAATGTAACATTACGCCGTTCATGATCATTCAAGGTTATCCCATACATTTTATTTATCCCTTCCGCAAATTTTTCAAAGGGTGAAAAAATATTTTATTTTCGACACAAGGTCATTTCTTGAGTCAACCTGTTTTTAAAACAGAGTAGTATATATGAAACCTAGACGAATTTAAAACAAGAAGCTCTGCTACCACGAAGAGCACAGTGCGTCCGTCGTGCTTAATTAGTGTAGGCTTAGCCAACTTACGACATTTATCGGGAAACAGTCAACAGCTATTCAACCACTTTTACGTAACTGGCCACGAAAGCTGACGAATTCCGCGAAATAACGCAAAATGATGGCCATTACCCCATTCAAGGTCATTCGATGTCACCGATTTTGGTACCAATCGAAAGTCCATACGGCTTCCTATTAGTGATTAATAGTAACTTACCTTCTGTTTTGCACTGTTTCCAAGTTATGACCGATTATTGATAGAATTTTCGTTATCGATAGGGGGTGCATCACTTTAACGCCCCTGCTGGGGGTGATCCCATGCGAATATCCGGATAAACTTTACCTCTCCAGAAACTAGACGGATTGTCCTGCCAAATTGTGAAAACCGCACGATCCTATATCTTCATTGGTCTGAACACAATACCGGAACATGACGGATGGACAGACAGACAGACGGACGGAATCCCTCTAGCTTGTACAGCGCTCTGCATTGCGAGCAATGCGGACGCGCTGTAATAAAAATCGTCGATGATTAACTTATCCCCCAAATGTCTATTGTGGTATTCATTAAAGCGCAGTTCATTGAATTATTATGTTTGGTTTATAGCAAGGAATATACGACAGCGAGAGTATTAATTGTGTGTAGATTATTGATTTTAAAAAAAAACACAAGAAGACAACAGTGAATTTAATTAGCTTTCTTCAGACACGCCATATGAACACAATAGCTAGTGACCGTATCATAAGATACCGACCGTTTTGATGAAAACTAATCAGCAAATGTAAAACTAGTTATTAACATAATTGTCTTATAAAACATTATAGATATACATGCAATGTATTGTGGGTTATTAGCAGGAAATTGAAAACCGTCGACTGCGATTGATCAACGAGAAACACACAGCAACAATCTCAGCACTAACAAATGAAGTGAAATTACTGACATCCCAAGTGGAACTGCTGAGACACGGTATAGAAAACAATCCCTACAAAGACCACGTGCAGTTTATCAAACAGCAGGCTCAGCAGTTCCGGGCTGACTTTGAGTTGGAAAGAAATGACCGCCTCGCAGCTGAGGAACGTGCCAGACAGCTGCATGAACAGCTTGTCACGGCTAACAAACGGGTCAGTTATTTTTTGTCTATAGTTTCTTTTACTTATGTTTTGCTTTCATGTTCAAAACACACCGTATCTATCAGGTAGTGATCAACATTATTTGATAACTGGTCATCCGACACTTTCACACGGGTTCTTCCACAAATAAAAACTTGGTTGGGTGAAAAGTCATTGATTTGCTTAGTCCGCAGCTACCAGCTTTAACATATTTGGTAGACGATCGTGTATACGTTGTTTGGTAAATAAGATAAATCGAAAGCTATTTTATTTTTAGATGGTTCTTTTAGCATTGACAACGCAGGTTCTACTTACTATTAGTGGAGATTTTTGTGTAAATACTGTGATTTAGTTATTAAAAACGGTAAGCTCAAAAAGAACGTCTAACTAAAACAGAAGTACCACATTATTTGAGTGGTAGTTAATTTACTGGCGCAAGTGGATTAGCCGTAACCCAGTTTAGTTTTTTTCCACCACTAGATTTGACCGCTTGATGTGTGATTATGCCAGATTCATCAGCTAAGTCTTGAACAGATGCACGACATAACTCAACAACGTCAAATCGCTCTGCAATTCGATGGCGATCGGTATGAGGATTTCCCACAATATGGAACAGAACCGATGTTAGCACCCTCGCCTCCGGGAGCAGAGGATGAAACCGCTCTGCAGTTCAATCGCGATCGATGTCAGAATTCCCAACAATCTAGACCGATGTTGCCACCTTCACCACCATACGCAGTGAGAGAAGCAGATGACTGACTATACGCGTTAACAACGACGATGCTGCAATCGTGCGACCATGACGCTATAGAAATAGCCTAATAATAATAATAATAATAATAATAATAATGGTAATAATAGTTTTATATACAGGTTAAAATCAGACATTCAACTGACAACATTTTCTAAGTGACCATATAGATAAAGCAGCAGACGAGGATAAAGTCAATTCGCAGAGTAATCGAATCTGACCGGAATCAAAACGAACTATTGTTGAAATAAATATTACCGATGTTCAATCAAGAGCTGCAAGAAAACGTGTTTTCATTATTGTGTGTTGTTACATATTGAAAAACGTTGGTCCCGCCAACACAACGGAGCCTCACAACGGCATTTAAATTTAGGATAATCATAGTTCTTGAAAATTTCTGTATAAACATTATCGTGAAGCAGGAAACCACTCATTTCACTGACATTAGGGCGAGGTTAGTTATTATTTCGACATACAGAGTCGAAGTTTTCAACAATAATCGAGTTTGTTCCAACAGCTCACGTCTAGCGTGATTTCCATTCGTCCCTACTGTCCAGTTCTACACTGTGTCCCAAAAAACGTCCACCTTTTTATTTTTCAAATAACTCTGTCAAAAATTAATTTTTGGTGTGTGATATCTTGAGAAAATTTGACACTAATAGCTTATACATTTGACCACCTTACCTGTAACCACTTTACCTTGGGCCATTACGCCGTTCAAGGTCATTCAAGGTCACTGATTTTGGTAACAACCGAAAGCCCATATACGTTTTCCTAATACTAACTTACCTTCTATATTACACCGTTTCCAAGTTCTTGGTAATATTTTCCCTATCGATAGAAGGATCCCCTGCGAATATCTGGATAAACTTTACCTCTCCAGAAACTAGAGGGATTGTCCTATCAGATGCTGAAAACCGCACGATCGTATCTTTATTCGTCTGGAAATAATACCGGAACGTGACGGACGGACAGACAGAATCCCGATAGCTAGTACAGCGCTCTGCATTGCGAGCAATGCGGACGCGCTGTAAAAAAATGACAAAACACACGATAAAATTCAAAAAGAGGTTTCAACAACCAAATTCAAAGCATAGATTACAGTAAGTGATTAAATCATTACTGCTGTAACTCAACTATCTGTGACGACATAAGCCTCGCCAGTTTTAGCCTGTCCGTGAAAAATCTTCGAAAGATAGTCCTATCGAACACACGTCATCACGCGAATTCTGATTTTTCCACCATGGATCGCATCGATTAATGCAATAAATGTGCGCCAGAAAACAGTGTTGTATAATATCAATATTAACAACTAAACGTCTACATTTTCTCGTTAAATCGCGGCGCATAAATGTAAGAACACGCATGCAATAAGTCGCGAATCGTACGTCTACCGCGCCTAAATTCCTCCCAATATCGCTGTATGCGTGCTGCGTTTGTTTTTGCCTTCTTCTTTTGCGTGGAGCGAATTTTTTTCCCGGATATCAATTGCATGTGTACTTCCACCATTTTTGCCTCATTGTACAACAGCTGAATCAACAAATACAAATTTAAATCCGCACGTTGAGCTTTTCGATTAAGTCTGAAATGCCAACCCTCGCAGTCGTTGTTCGTACGAATCGATTGATTAAAAATGCTCCATGTACGGGGCGGCCACCGCTTTGAAACAATCCACGATTTGTGAATGTAGTCGGTGAGTTCACTAAAACCTAATTCTTCAAGCTTTATTCTTATCGACGAAAACGCGGCGCTGATATTTTCGGCTGGTAGAAAAGGCAGCGCAAAAACTAATCGTAGCGCGCGATAGGCGTCCCCGTGTCGTTTGTATTGCGCAACTAATCCCGAAATGGTCTGCATTCGTCTCCACACTGCCTGTGTCCAGTGAAATACGCAACCGCGGTGTTTTACATCTGGCATGACTTTTTCAATCGCTTTCCACAGCGACTTTTCAAAATCGCTGACTACGTTCTCGACCACAGGACGTTCAGGCATTCTCTCGCGTATGACATTAAACACCGCCTTATAATCCTTTTTTCTTCTAGCTGACATAAGTACGAAACAAAGCGGAATTTGTTTAATTACCTCTTTGGTGTACACAAACGCGTGGATGGAAAACAACTGTAAAAAAGGTGACTTTACAACTTTGAACGTCCCGTCCATATACCAGGTATCCGCCGTCTGTAATAACTGCAACATGTAATTGGTAGCAAATATAAGGTGGCGTTGGCCATCGATCAGTAGGTTTGCCTGTAAAAATCCGTCGGGTATATGTTGGGTTTGTAACTCGAAATCAAGGTCTGACGGATGTTTTGGACGTAGACGATGCCGATGACGATTGGCAGCACGCGCGACATTTGCTACCGAGGACAGTGCTGGACACGACCTATCAGTCAACTCTTCGCACATGACCTGCTCGGTGATATTGGCCGCCGACTGATACACGTTCGCCATAGCGAGATCCTTCACCTGAAGTACACAATAGCTATATAAATGATTAACACGTACACACACACACACTTTCAAAACAAAACAGCCAGTACCGTTGACACCACAATCGTTCGTTCACCTCACTATTTTCAGACAGATCTCACCGATTTTTATGACCACAAGTCGAAAAACATCAAAAGTGTGGAGGCAATGTCCGCACCACTCGACCCAATTTGAGCGCCAGAGTACATAGAGGGTGGTGACAATTTAGTCGGTTGCTGAAACTAACGCTTTGATCTCTTTGGCTGTTGCTGGTCAATAGGAGGCCGAGATTTTTGCGGGAATTTTCAAATCTGTGTCGAGTTTCTCTATGTGTTGTGTTTCTTCGACCGACATTTCGTAACAGGGCGATTGTGTGTTTCTCAGCGACTGGACTTTTGAAAAATCGGTGGTTCTTTATTGTTTATCGTGTTGATTGATCATATTTTGTTATTTATGTCACATTTTTATTTAGCTGACCTTCAAGTGATTTTGCTACAAAAATATAAGTTAAATAAGTTTGGTGAGCAGATTTCTGGGCTTACTTGCTCATCGTTTTTTGTTTCTTCTTCTCTTTTCCTCTTCTTTGTTCGACTCGTGTGACAGACTAAGCGAATTTAATCAGTTTTTAAATCGCACTTTAAGTACCTACACTTTCCTTTTCTTACGCGCAAGAAATAAAGCGATCATTTACATTAAAATTTTGCACATAAATACTATACGTATTCTACTTTTACCTTAGAAGTGATTCGCCGCGCCAGGGCACCGCCTGCTGCCGGTTCGTGTATGTGGTCGTGAAATCCACGCGTAAATTTACCGTCGTCTTCGATAACGGACGCTCGACAGTTCGTGTCCTTGTTGCGCACAACGCATCGCCAGTATGTCGTTTTGCCAGTCTTACGCGGTTTCTTTGTGTATTGATACCCGAAACGATCAACCAGCAGATCTTTGCCCTTCGATGAGGCGTTTGAAATGATTTCAAAGTCCGGTGCACTCTCGTCATTCTATATGCACACACACACGCACACGCACATTTTTAGTGTTAGAAATTGTGAAAGTTGACGTTTTATCTAACCACGAAGCTCACGTGTAAAAAGTTTTATTGCTGTATTTACAGTGATATCTCACCGAGTGTGCCGATGGTATGTTCACATCCAATAAAGATGATCCGACCTCCATTTCGTTGCTTTGCATCTCGCTTTGCATGACATCTCCACTGTCCTGCACACAAGTATTATAGTTTTTAAATCACCTCTGTTTTGTGTCAGTTAAAACCCGTTATTTTAAGAAAATACTTGTTTCAAAGTATACAAAATACGCTTAGTTTTGACGCCATTTATGTAGAATATATTTCTAATGGTAAAAGAAAGGTAAAATGACGGGACACCAGCAGAGGAGATGTTCCGAGTGGAGCATTCTGCTCGCGAGGTAGAAGCTAGCTGACAGAAAGATATGTCTATAAGGCGAAGAGAATTTAAAGTAAAGTAGATTTTTTACCGAATGTGTTGCCGGTGTATATTGATCTGTTGTTGAAGACGAATCGCTATCAACTTCTTCGTTTTCCATAGATTCACCGCATGCAACGCTACTACCGTCCTATACAGACACACACGCACGTGCACGCACAATTATTATTTAAACAGAGCGAATATTTTTTACGTAGGGGAAAACCTTTTGTTAGCTGAAGTAGGTGTAAAACACAAATTGCATAATCAATTCTCGTAATCTATATACCGAAAAATGCAGACAGCAATATAAAAGTACGAACACGGCGGGAAAAATATAACACATTTCAGCAATTCGCTAAAATCAACGATAGTCTCTAACCGAATGTGCATCTGAAGACTGCAAATCCATCGCAGAAAAGTCGTCTTCTATTTCCTCGTATTCCACCGTTTCGCTGTGTGCAACACTCCCGCTATCCTGCACACAAAAACGATTACTCGTACTTTCTACACGATCAATGCGATTGATTCGTCCCATCTAACGCCACCTAATGATTATCGTAAACTGTACAACTACTAACAAAGAAAGGAGCAATAATAAATAAAACTAGCATCCAGTAAGGTGGACGTTGGGTCATTTCAATCGCTTATTAGTCATTTAATAAAATCACCACAAACTGTGAACTTACAAAAAAGCAGACGTCGTCTTCGTCGTCTTCGCTATCGTTGTTTTCTGTATGGTCTGTACTGCGGTGACTTCGTTCTTGACAGTTGACGCACACAAACCAGAGCGAAGTTCCTTTCTTTGCCGCAGCCAAATATTGCGCTTTCGTTATACCTGTAAAAAAACCACAATCGGTGAAACAGAACCGTATATCTATATAGCCTATTCTTTCGAGATGTGAGTGCGATATTTTGATTTTTAGCGCCGAGTGTTTTAAAATTAATTCGACTTTGGCGGCAAACGAAAATACCTGTAAAACATATGCGATGTGTCCATGAGCCGCACAACCCACAGTCCAGTGCCTGTTGCCTTCGGCGCACGGTTCTGTCACAAACTACGCATTTTGTCATCGTTCGTCTCCTGGGTGAAAACTGTCAGGTGTAAAATAGTATAAAATAATATTTTATTGATGTTGATCTGTTTCTTATAACAGTAGCAAACAACAGTTTAATATACAAAATATCAAACAGAATAGTTTATGAAATAAGAAAATGATACAGAAGTCAGCTATCCTTACTTTCACTGTCATTTAGCACACTAGAAGTCGTATTTGATTTTGATACTTAAGAAATACGTGTGCAGCACACGGCATTCGATATTTGCAGAGTTGGCAAAAACGCTTGGGGGATCTCTCAGGGAACTATAAAAGCGAGAGAGCACCGTTAAAACAACAAAATGTCTAAAGAAACGGTTGAACCTACTAAGACCGGAATACCGGACTGGTTGGGTGTAAAAGTGCCGCTAAAGAACAAGGAAATTAGCGCTAAAAGCGAAGAAGAAGAAGAAGAAGAAGAAGAAGAAGGCGAAGAAGAAAAAGAGAAGCTGATGTGCAACGTTTGTTTTCAGTTCTACTGTTACAAACGTTGCGAAGGTTGCGCGGAAGGCTGGAAAGATAAAGCGCGCCATCCGTGTCGAGATTACGGCGAAAACTTGTGTCCCGAATGTGAGACTGACCCGGCGATATTTTGGCCGTAAGCTGTCGCACATGTTTGTGAGTCGAAAAACTTGAATCGGCTTTATATAGAGTGAGGTGTTATATAAGTCGACTCGCGGTTTGAGCAGTACAGTCGACTATGGCACACGTCGAAACAGATATGGCGCTACAGGTATTCAAAACTGTTCATATGTGTGTAAAGGATAATATGTTTTACAAGATGGCCGAATTGAAAAAAAATCTGAGAGACATTGAAATCTACTACGGAAATAAAGCGAAAGAATATTCTCAAGCTTTTCAGCTGATTCAGAATCGCGTCAGAATGGCTGCATACAGCGATGAAAATGTCTACTTCGACTTGTATCTGTATGTGATGGAACAATTAGACAAGACACTCGCGACTGAACTCAACCGCGATATCTACAAACACAATGTGTTGGCGCTGTGTCATCCTCGTCGTAACGAAGGGACAATCATCTGCGCAGCATATACGCACTACCTCAAAGCTCGTCAACTTTGCGCGGTCTGTTTGTCCACGCTACCGTCAACGTATTGTGCTTTTTTCTGCTGTAAGACGTTCATCTGTGTTGAATGCGCCAATATCTGTGTTACGCATCAACTCGCTGTACCTAATAAGGCAGATGCTATATGTGTTGCCTGCTACAGTTACGGAGAAAACGGACCGTTCAAGCGTCCAACGGATACACTGTTCAACTATACGTTTACGATACTGGAGCAGGCGTCTCAACGTTAAGGACGTGATCATGAACACATATATGTCTGATATAAGAAACACGAATTTACAGTCGGTTAGAGTCGTATATATGCTTGATCATTATTACTAACTATTACGTTAGATTCATATAGTCGCTGACAATCGCACAACACTGTTCACGCAGCGATAGACTACAGTTTCGTGATCTGCAGTTACGGAGACCCGAAAGCAACCACGTGTGTGCAGCACATTTATTCGTCAGAGACCATACGTGAACGTGCGAATTCATCGTCATCAATAATCTTTAATACGTTGACTATTTTTATGACTTAACTGTGTTTGTGGTTATGTTGACTGTTCACAACAGTATTAAAATTGGTTCCAACTACTCGCTTTTTCAAAATCTAACGCATAACAACACTATCTATTCGTGAGCTTGTGGAAACTGCAGAAATGCGCTGTTGCATAAACTTACGATAAAAGGGATGTATGTGTTCTATAATGTGTATAACCAGAATGGCCGAGTGGTTAAGGCGTTGGACTTAAGATTCAATGGACCTATGTCCGCGTGGGTTCGAACCCCACTTCTGGTAGCTAAATTTTTACCGCTTTTTGAAATTGCAAACCGTATATTAGATAAGCAGAAATGAAACTTTTAGCTCCGTTTCGTTAGCCTACAGTAGACAAAAACTTCTCTACCTGAATGAAGAATTAACCTATAAAAGACATAAATATTACCGTAAACATTTGCACAGAAAGCTGGTGAGTAACACCCTGATCGTGTATAGGCTTATTATCGGTTTCAATGACAGAATGGTTGTCAAATGAAACAACAATTAATAGTACAACCAATGATACATGCAAAAATGTGGCGGTAGGCAGATGCGCCATACATCTATGAAATATACCGCTAAAAACTATACATGCTTTGGGATACCTTTCCGCCGCAGAAAGTATCGGTGTATCTTCAACCACTTTTAAGTAATCCGCCCCGAAAGCCACCGAATTTGGTGAAATTACGGTGCCGTTAGGGCTATTACGCCGTTCAAGGTCATTCAAGGTCACCGATTTTGGTACCAATCGAAAGCTCATATACGACTTCCTATTAGTGATTAATAGTAACTTACCTCCTATCTTGCACCGTTTCCAAGATATAGCGTTTGATAGGTCCAAAATCGATATATTCCGCTACCCCTCTTGTGTTTAACTCCCCCGACGGAGGGTTCCCCTGAGATGATCTCCGTAAAATTTTTACCGAATGGTCACAGATGGCCAATCTACCAGATGGCATAGAAACATTGCCGAAATTTCAATCGCCTAAGTAGTGGGGCACACGAACGTTACAGACGGACGACGACATAATATAGCGAGCGTAAACGTGAGTTCACGTTAGCTAGAAAAACAACAATAAAATCATTTGGTGTTTTATATAATGTCTTTTCTTTACGAACGAGCAGTTGTTTGTAAATACGCTAGCGATGAATAACGACGACTACGTGTCTCTAACATAAGCTTAGTGACCTTTTATGACATTTCTAACTTGTAACTTCGTTTTTAGCTGCAGTAGGCACTACACCGTCACCGTCCTCCTCGCTACTCTCCTCCTCCTCCGCCTGTTCCAACCACTGAATGAATGGCGCCGCCTTGTTGTGTATCTCTTTCGAGATTTCCTCGGTCACTGATCTTGAAGGTTTTTGATTCCATTCAACGATGACTGATTCATCCAAGATATCGTTGTCATAGAAAGCCTTCAATATATACGGCACTTTCGGCATGAGTTCTGCGGGGTGAACAACTCCCACCAGCTGCTCAAATGCTCGCAAAAGATACCGCTGTGCTTTCTCACTGTTGTGAGTCAAACGACAAAAGAGAGTACAATGTTGTTTGATTTGAGCGATGATGTTTGTGTCATATAGCAATTCAGCGAGCACGAGTGGTGCCTTATCACGAATCTCAAGTCTCTCCGCTTCCAGGACTATTTCCTTTTCATGCTTTACTTCGTTCATTTGGCCGGCGACCTTCATTTGATTCACAAATAAGTAAAACCTGTCGACTCTTTTCTGTGTGCTCTTCTCCAGATCACCACTTATCTTTGTGGCTTCCTGATGCGCCTTAACTGCAGTATCTTCGCCCCACTCAGCAGAGGTGCATCGTTCGACCACTCTCGAGGCCTTCTCAAAACCCGGGTCTTGTTCCGAAAAGTTCTTCACAATGAAGGTTGTGAGCTTATGACGCATGTCAACGATACACACGTGTCCACAGGCAGTACAGCACCGGAAGATGCTGTTCTTCTTTACCGTCAGGTTAGTTTCGGGATTGTCACAATCTGGACAGAGGACAAATTTATGAACGAATCCATCCAACAGGTTCTGAAGTTTATCTGAAGTGTGTTCTCCATTGACGATGTAGCGATCATTCTTATTGTCACACATGGTCTGGGTACCAAGCTCATAGCCAAAGTATTTTGTTAAATAAGCTGGCGGTCTGGAGAGAGCCTTTGCGATTTCTGACATATTGACAATAGCAGTCTTGATTCCATTACCTTTCCCCTCCACTTTCGCTATGATGCGTGGCATTTTGTAACGATAGAAAGCGTCGGCGACCTTTCTGTTGATATTGAGGTTAGACATTTCTCGACAAGTGAATACCGAAATACCTTTTATACCATAAGATAGATACCACTGGCAGATCGACAACGTCCCTTTGCTGAATATGTGAATATAAACGAGTGACACGAACTGCAGAAAAATCACGCGGTGAAGGCGTCATCAGTTTAGACACTCGCTCAGTAAAATTGCTGATAGCGCATGAGACATAAAGCCGTTGGCTTTATTCAAAAACACGGCTGGTGTTTTCAGAACATGACGGCTAGTATACGTGGTCGCAGTTCATTAACTAGTTCATTCATCATTTATAATACAGCGCACGAACGTGAAGTCGATACCATGGCGCTTGATAAGTTGGACATTTTCCGCAGTTAGTCTTCTCGCGACTGAGGGTTTTATGATAACTGCAGTTGGTTTGAAGTACGGATGTCGCGGGCTAATGCAAGAAGCGCTACAGTGATAGAATGCCTTCCATAACAGTGCAGTCTTTCCTCCGCGACGAGTAACGAATTCTCTCTGCTCCTTATGACTGATCACGAACCCAAGATCGAGTTCTTTAGGATCGAGCAACTTCGTCTCACAGCCACTACACATGGTCCGTTTTGTTTTGCACTCTTCCAAGACAAATGGGTTGTTGTTGTTGTGCCAGGGAGCATTATGTTTTGACGGATCGTAAGTTGCCTCTTCGCACTGCATCTTCACTTCTTTTTGCGGCATCGGGAGTTTGCGATGCGTTTTCTTTGCAACGTTCTGTGCCACATTTGCTCTTACACATTATGGAGAATCGTTCGCTATAAATACGACTCGTGTAGTTATCAGACTTATGTTGATTTTCAGCGTAACATGAATCGTCTCTGTGTGATGTGGAACTGTATACTCAAGAGCGCTACAACGTAGAGTTAGCGTTGGCTTGCAATAAACTAGATGAATCTCTCTCTATCGTGTCGTGGTATTGCTATCAGATTATTTGTTCGTTTTGTCACGGTACACGCGTTTGACAGACAGACATATATCGACATCAATAGCGCACTTTACAGTGTTATCTATATGCGATCTAAAACACGCTGTTTTCAGACAATATGTCTTCTTTTTATTTCGCATAAACACATCGACAAAATATTGCCGAAGAAGATCAAATTAACACGTCCCACGTGCAGTCGTCGATGTTTTCCAGAATGTCGCAGTAACCCCCGTCATGCATTTGTATGTTTGTTCACAGCTGCGTCTGAAATTGCTTTCTTCTCCCGTACATTGCCGACCATTACCGACAGCTGTTTTCGTACTTTGTATACGCCCGCGATCTGTGCGATTCTGAACAACGCGATGTCTTTTTCCGGAACGCTGTTCGCATTCGGAAAAGTCCTCGCAAAAACAACCGTTAAATCAGCTTCATTCCAGACGGCAGGTCCGGCGGCGTAAAACTTTCGCGATAACGAGGCATCGCGAATGGCGTTTACCACTCGAACTTTCACACGCTTTGTGCGAGGATTTCCGTATACGTCGTTACTGCGACGAGAAACCCGCTTGAAAAATTTTGTCGTGTATTCGACGTTGAGGTGTCCAAATCGACGAACGGCTTTGAAAAAGAGCAGTTTTGCCAGACGCGTCGTTTTCTCCCTTGCGGCGCTGTGTGCGTCATCGAAACGCCTTTTGAAAATCACAGTAAACGGTTTCTTTCCGGACGCTCGCTCGGTAGAATAAACCGGCTTTTTGGCGGGAAGTTTGACTACGACAAGTTTCGGCGATCCTTCGGTGTGTAACAGCGAGTCGAGATAGTCGACGAATCTCGCACACCAAGGCAATGCGTACAAGTCTTCCGTCAGACGATCTACGTCGTCTTTAAAATTGCTCTTTACCGCCTGTGCGACATCAATGCGTTCCAGTACCGATAGACCGGCCCACTGTTTAGCGAAGTGTTTGTTTCCTTTGAGACACAGTGTTCGAACGAACTCTACGTGATCGGAAACCAGGTTCTCCATAGTAGAGCATATCGTATTACTGTTGGGAATGAAACGATAACGTGCAAGCAATACAAATTTATTACGGAAGTCGCGATCGGCGCCGGAAAAATATCCACAACGATTGATCCGGTGAAACACTATGCGCAGCACAGCGACACGGTGGTTTTCGTGAACGCACGAATGTCGACAAGCCGACTTTCGGTGTGCTCAACCTACGTACGCCAACAGTATTGATTAATTGGGACATTTATGTCGGCTGTTTTGTCGCTAAAGTTGCGTATATTTGCGCCCAAATGGATCTACGTTCGTAACTCACAACTGGGTCACGTGACTATCGGTTTTGCGACAACATGATTACTGTGTTGGTTGCGGTTGTGGTGTCGGTTTCGGTTGCTTCTTTGTTACTAATTACTAATTATTATATTATATTATATATTAATTAATGAAATATATATATATATATAATATAATATAATATAATATCACTAATAGGAAGTCGTATATGAGCTTTCGATTGGTACCAAAATCGGTGACCTTGAATGACCTTGAACGGCGTAATGGCCATTACATTGCGTTATTTCACTGAATTTGGTAAACCTGTGTTGCAGAAAACGATCTGTGGCGGAATTCATGCAAGAGTCTATTGTATTTTTTACTGCGTGTACAATGTCGTTGTAAAGAAAGTTCACGTTCGCTATCTCATCTCCTGATGAGTTTTTTGTTTACTTGACTGATGGTCGACCGATATTTGGCGAGTATGCGGTAAATAAAAGAGCGACGCCTCGTACACGAACATTTGGGCGGTTTTCTAGCGGTAAAAAATAGCGCATTTGATGAACGCATCATCGCATGCGCTGTTTTCCACGCAGGGTCAGGGTCCACTTACTAGACAATGGCTGCTTTTTTTAGCCGATACAAAGTGCGTGCGGTGTTTTCGATGCAGCCAGCCTACTAAGCTTGCCGAGGCCTATATATAAGCGGTGCGCTAAACTATCTTCGCCATTTGCATCTACGCAAAAATGAAGCGACACAGTGTTAAAGTTATTTTGCGTGTGGTGCCGGGGTCAGAATTCAGCGCTCTGGAAGAAACAAGCAGTAGTAACAACGATGAACTGACCACCATCGTTTTTGAAGACAAAGAAGTGGAAAACGACGGTGCCATACGACTGACTTTGAGTGTCCCCTGCAATGACAAGGTTAGTTTCTAAATTACAAAGATTAGTTTTGCGCACAGAAATGTAAAACAACTCGTCAAGCGACGAGATAATTTGTCTGTGTGTAGGCCTTGCTACAAAATGTACCGAACCATTTTTTAAATGTGCATCTTTGAACGCCAGCAAGAAAACACTAACACGGTAAACAACGACGATCTTTAAATTTTGTCGAAGCGCAAAAACTTAACCACGAATTGTCGAATTTTAATAAACTTTAGTAAACGGTCTGAAGTGGCATGCAACAGTGAATTTATAAGTATTCAGATGTACTTTTACAATAATAATGCCAGTCATTTCTATATATGATAAATGTAAAAAACTTCCGTTTTATAACAACGTGTAAGGCCCATCGTTCATCACATGTATAAAACGGCAAAAATTTAATTTCATCAACTCGGGTCCGTGGATATAATACATAGTTCTTATTATATCCACAGGCCCTGACTTGATGAAATTAAATTTTTGCCGTTTTATACATGTGATGAACGATGGGCCTTACACGTTGTTATAAAACGGAAGTTTTTTT
>Ga0209562_1000383_pt1 | contig 15296 bp, 12 predicted proteins | sample WorMetvacBELIZE2_FD_187399 | JGI IMG/M metagenome (GOLD analysis project Ga0209562, IMG submission 187399) | Marine gutless worms symbiont microbial communities from Max Planck institute for Marine Microbiology, Germany - Olavius vacuus BELIZE.2... | ecosystem: Host-associated > Annelida >... | reverse complement strand
TCCCCCCTGCCCTGATTTTGCAAAAAACACAAAATCAGGAGTAAAATAATCAAATCAGAGACAAGGGCAAGCATAAATCTAGTCATAATTTGTCCCAAAAACTAAAAATTTTTATCGCATTAGTAACCTTTCAAGTTTTGTCCCAAAAACGGTCATTTTTTCAACAGGCCCATAAAAGATGGAATCATGTACAGAGCAAGAAAAAACCATCCGCCCCGACCTTCTCAGAAGAAATTTAACCGATTAATTTCTCAAAAAAGATTTAAAATAGAGCAGGGGTTTGGGACTTTGAAGAGGCGGTTCAGATTTTTGCGAGCGAGTTATATGACGAAAATTAAGGTTGAGGCTCAATTGAGATTGAAATCGATCTGTTTTAACCTTCTCAAGGCGGTGAATATAGTAAGGTTTGCATAAAATGGTCAAAAAGTAGATCCCCCAACCCGGATAAGCACAACAAATTGCTGAAACGATGGATGGATCTTTGAGTCTTGTACACGAAAATGACCAAAAATTCTTAAACTTTGAGCTCATTTTTTCAACAGGCCCTTAGATTGTTCTGAATGAAACCAGACGGTTAGAGGTTATGCAACGGTCTTATATAGGCTATTTACAATAAAAAACTTATAGAAATTACAAAATTTTAGGCTCTCCACTTGCATTCCTGATTAGATGTACGCGTTCACGGGGTGGTGGAATAAACCGATACCTCCCCTTCCTTACAGTCAGCAAACCACCACTAGACCTTCTGGGCTTGTTGAGAAATAGGGAAATATTGAAAGTTTTATCGCTACCTTCTTAATCTATCAGCAGGTTCATGTGGAACAATGGATGACAGAATGCAAAATCTGATACACATGCGCAACATGAGTCAATAGCGTATGGGTGTGGACGCGGGATTAATTCTGAGCAATAAACATCTTGAGGAAAATGTGCTATGTGACTATACTGCAGTCTCCGCGAGCGGCGCACTTCGAATTAGGTTTGAAAATTTTGACATAAGATGCTCAGCCAAAGCGTGGGTGGATTGGGGGTGTGTGTAAAATTAAAAACGGAGGGGAAGTTGTGTTTGAGTGCGTGGGCAACAATGGTGATTCATCGTCTGGAGGGTCACTAAATGGGCGGTCAATAGGGGAAGAAACTGGGGGGGGAGATGCGTGTAGTGAGAGTGGCCGCCTCCTTGACCTATCTCTTTCTCCAAGGGTGGCTGGGTTGTGCACACTGAGGTGCATTGTTCTTCATGTTTGTGTTTCTATAACCTATTGTTTTGTCAGGGTGGCTTTTCCGTTCAACCCCTTCGCAATCAATATCGTCACTCATGTGGTGGGTGGGATATTCTCTGGGCTGTGTGCTCCAAAATGGTGTGAAAAGAGTCGTGTGTTCAAATCATTGGTAGTGCAGTGGGGAGGCACCATTCTCACTTACGGAGCCACTTTGGTTTTATTGCGTTGTCTTTGTTTATACAAAGCCTTTCTTGGACCGTTCTCTTTGATCCTCTCTAGAGCATCTTTCTCTTACCTCTTTTGCCTGGGCTTGACACAGACAACGGTCTTTATGGTGAAGAGATGGTCGTGTTCTCCTGAAGTAGAGCTTACTGAAGAAGTGGCGACTAGTAATCTTATAAATCAAACAAAGAGGATTGAGGAAACATCCCTCCAGTATTTGTCACAGATACGCGAAATACGGGAGATCCACCTCTTTATCTTAGCAGTGTTGAAAGAAATGAGTTCTTCTGAGGAAACAGTACAGCTTTCTCTTACCCGTCTTATTGGCGTCACCGAGAAATATTATGACGACAATAAGGAACATTATATACGTATAACGGAAGGTATGACCAAGTGTCATCGTGCTCGAAAGAGGATTGAGCAACCTAATCCAGGTCAAGTGGAGCTGTTGGGAAGCGATCTAGTGGAGCTATTGAGAAGCGAGGAACTAACAGGTTGGGAAGTTACACTTGATGAAACAATTGGTGAGAATTTTCAATTGTGTCCTAATAATCAGGGAGACAAAATTGGTTTGATCATAGAGAAACTTATAAAATATATTTTGGGAGAAAGTAAATCCACATTGCAACAATTGCAGCTTATACGACGACATACGGATCCTGAGTCTAAGGGAAAAGCCATCCAGCTATTGTCGAAGTTGGCTGGTTGGTATGAACATTTTTGCGGGACATGTGAGTTTATGAAAACTTGCGTATCAATTGAGGATGGAGGGAAAGCAGAACGCTCTATGGAGCGTATTCAGACATGGCAAAAAAATCTCGAGGGAGCTTATCAACGAATTGAGCTGAGTTATTTTCCAGATGCAGCCAAAAGATATTCTTCCACAGAACAAAAACAGGTTCTTTCTGAAGGGGTTAAACAATTTCCCGCCACACAACGAGAACATGTAGATCTGCTAAAGCGTTGGCAGGATCACTTTTTATTCTTGCATAACAGCATCTGTTCAATTGTCTCATCCTCTAAGGGGCGGGACTATATGGCTTTTCAAGCGAAGAGAATGCATGAAAGAATCCAACAACATATACAACAGATATCTTCTTGAAGGAGGTGCCTGAAAGGGGGGCGGAAATGCACTATCGGTGTGCCAATGGATTCGGTCAGCTTAGTGCATATGTGAGACAAACTAACAAATAAGAGGTTAAAGGTTTTATAATGAGAATAGAGAATATACAATATTTGTGTTGCTTCTGTTGCTGTCCTTGGCTAAAAGGTAGAGATAATGGGAGCGTTCGGGATCAGTTACTTGTCCCCGGAGAAGCAGCTGACAACGTGCAACAGAGGGAGTCAGCGAGTTCTATTTTGAGCGCTCGTTCTGTTCCAACGGGGATAAGAATGTCGACAGATGATGGAGGGAATAGGCCTTCCGCTCAGATCCAACAGGAAGATTCTGGTTCAGCCAAGGATCCAAATAGTCCTATTTTGAGCGCTCGTTCTGTTCCAACGGAGATAAGAATGTCGACAGATGATGGAGGGAATAGGCCTTCCGCTCAGATCCAACAGGAAGATTCTGGTTCAGCCAAGGATCCAAATAGTCCTATTTTGAGCGCTCGTTTTTTTGCAATGGAGAAAGAATACAGTTTGTTCAATTCGAAAAACAGTTTGGACTTGTTAAGCTCTGATTTGCGTGATTCTATAAAGCCGGGTTATCTTTCTTCCGATGATGGCGGGGAGTGAACCACCATCCCCTCATACACAAAATAAGATCATTGCATAACTTCCCTTAGAGCTTGTCGTTGGTCACCAAGCCATGTGGTATAACGAAAATAGAACAGAGGAAAATATGTAAATGAAAAACTTGCTTAGGCTGTAAATTTTGTGCCCTTCGCTTGAATTCCCATGGTTTTTCACATTAAGTTGATCAATCAGAGGTTGTGCAACGGTCTTAAAATGGACTGATTTTTGAAAAAACCTCTGTCGTGATACTCCTTATAGCCGAGTGTAATAAGAGTTTTAGGTGTAAAGCATTTTAGTGGTACGCGTTCACGGGGGTATCGAAATAACCCGATACCCCTCCTTTCTTTGTGGCCAGCAAACCACTACTAGACCTTCCATTTTTTACTTTCTCGAAACGCGTTCCTCCAAAAAATTCTAAAAAGACAGGGAGACACTGCAGAGCACGACTTATGCTGCCCCCCGAAGTATACCTCACTTAAAGGCCCTGTTGAAAAATGGGAAGGCAGTGATAAAAACCTTCGAAACTGGCCTAAATAAAATGGTCGATCTACATCATAAATCACTGAAAATAAAAATAATGCAATTCAAAGCCTCCTGTTGACGATTTAGTGCATATAGACCACTTGCATCGAAAAATGCTACTTTCTCGACACTCCCTCTATGGATTTGTCTTTAAAAGAATCTGTGACGCATCTACAAAACTGCATTCTTCTGCAATGAGTCCTCGTGCTTTCAGATGAGTCAGCCCACATTTGTGCCTGAGCCTCACCCTTACCTAAGAAAGAACACAACCATCTTTCTCACAATTTACAAAAAAAACCTGACCCTTCACTATTGGGGTTACGGCGTGGTCAAATAGGAACAGACGGCGGGGTAAGTCCAAGGGGATGGATCCAGAACAAAAAATGCAAGTGAGGGGTATGATTGCCGTCGCTGCCCCCTTTCATAGCTATTGGACAGGAAAACAATTGGGCAAGGAAACAATGATCGGTAGTGTTGTGTTTCAACGCAGACAAAGCGTTTGGATAAGGGGGTGAGCTAAGATGATGTTCGATAAATTTACGAATCGTGCCAAACATGTCGTGAAATTAGCGAAAAAGGAGGCACAAAGGCTTAACCACAATTACCTGGGGACCGAACACCTCTTGCTCGGACTGTTGAAGCTTGCACAAGGAATCGCAGTCAACGTCTTGAGAAACTCCAATGTCGACTATGAAAGCGCACTGACCGAAGCGGAAAAGCTTATCGGTTTCGGACCGGAGATTCAAGTCTACGGAGATCCCGCTTTGACAAGCAAGGTGAAAAAAGTTTTCGAATATGCAAATGAGGAAGCAGCCAACCTCAATCATAACTATGTGGGGACAGAACATCTCCTTCTGGCCCTTCTAAGACAGCCGGATAGCATGGCCGTGCAAATTTTAGAGAGTCTGAATGTTGGGCCCTCTGAGATTAAAAGGGAAGTGATCAAGGAGTTAGAAACGTTTAATTTACAGCTTCCCCCTATTGGGATGGCGGGAATGGCGAGCAACACTCGGGGAGGATCGGATAAGTTCCCCTCCTCTACATCCAATGGAGAAAAAATTCCCGCACTAAAAGCATATGGGCACGATTTAACCGAGCTGTGCCGCACCAATCAACTCGATCCAGTGATTGGAAGGAAAGAAGAGATCGAACGCCTCATCCTCATCCTTTGTCGAAGAAGGAAAAACAACCCCGTCCTCATCGGAGAAGCGGGAGTAGGCAAAACCGCCATTGTGGAGGGACTAGCACACGCGGTCGTTCAAGGTAAAGTTCCAGATCATCTCATCGACAAGAAACTCATTTCCCTCGATCTCACCCTAATGATCGCGGGCACAAAATATCGAGGACAGTTTGAGGAAAGAATGAAGGCGGTGATGGATGAAATCAAAAAACATGGAAATATCCTCATTTTCATCGATGAATTGCACACGATTGTCGGAGCAGGAGCTGCAGAGGGGGCGATCGATGCCTCCAATATTTTAAAGCCGGCCCTTTCCAGGGGGGAAATTCAATGCATTGGCGCGACGACTTTTGATGAGTATCGAAAACATATAGAAAAAGATGCCGCATTGGAGAGAAGGTTTCAGAGGATTCAGGTATTGCCCCCCTCTAAACAGGAAACCGTCTCCATCCTAATGGGGTTGAAGGAGAAATATGAGTTGCATCATAAATGTTTCTACACAGACGATGCCGTCGAGTGTTCGGTCGACCTATCCGATCGTTACATTGCGGGACGATTCCTGCCCGATAAGGCTATAGATCTCATCGATGAAGCAGGGGCGAAGGTGCGCCTCTCTATGTTACATCAGCCTCAGGAGATTCGTCAGCTAGAACTAGAAATTCACACCTTGAAACAATCCAAGGAAGAATTGATCAGCGACCAAAAGTATGAACAGGCAGCTCAGCTGAGAGACCAAGAAAAGAAATTGCAGAATCAGTTAAAGCAAATCTACGCCGAATGGGAAAAAAGCAAGGAGGAACTTCAATCTGTAGTAAGCAGGGATGAAGTCGCTGCAGTGGTAGCAAAACATACGGGCATCCCTACAACTCGTCTGACGGAAAAAGATGCAACGAAGGTGTTAATGTTGGAAGAATCGCTCAACAAACTGATCATTGGCCAATCTAAGGCTGTCCAAAACGTGTGCAGATCTTTGAAAAGGAGCAAGGCCGACATCAAGGATCCCAGTCGCCCGATCGGAGCCTTTCTTTTCTTGGGCCCCACGGGAGTGGGAAAAACCCTATTCGCGCGTCAATTAGCAATCCATATCTTCGGAGGAGAGGATGCTCTCATTTCTGTAGATATGTCGGAATATATGGAAAAATTTGCTACAAGCCGCATCACAGGATCTCCTCCGGGGTATGTTGGATATGAGGAAGGAGGACAGATTACCGAACAGGTGAGAAGACGTCCTTACTCCGTCGTCCTCTTTGATGAGGTGGAGAAGGCCCATCCAGACGTGATGCACCTCCTTCTCCAACTGCTTGAGGAAGGAAGGTTGACAGATTCGATGGGCCGTAAGGTGGACTTCCGCAACACAATCATTCTGATGACCTCAAATTTGGGTTCAGAATTGATCCGTCGATCGAGCGAGGTTGGATTTGGAGCCAAAGAAGGAATGTTAGATTATGAGGCCATGCAGAGAGAAATTGATAAGGCGGTCAAAAAACATTTTAAACCGGAGTTCATCAACCGGCTCGATGACACCATACTATTTAAAGCCCTTGATCGAGAGGATTTGTTCAACATCATTGACCTCGAAATAGCAAAATTACAAGAAAGACTGAAGGAAAAAGAGATCACTCTTGTAATCCAGGATCAAGCTAAGGCCTTTCTTGTAGATAAAGGATTTCAGCCAGAAATGGGGGCGCGGCCGCTCCGACGAGCGATGGAACAACACTTAGAGGTTCCTCTTGCAGAAAAGTTGCTTCTTGAGGGAGAAGAAAGTAGGGAGATTATTGTAGGGTTTGAGGATAATGTATTGCTTCTTACTAATAGCAAAACAGATACTCCACCTAATAAAACTAGAGAAAAGCAGAAAGTCAAGCAGGGGGGGACTCTGGGGGGTATTGTTACGTAAATTGTGCGTGCAGCTTGATTAAACTAACTCTCAGACATGCTTTCGTTGAACTCAAGACCATTACGTAAACTAAGGCCGTTGCATAACCTCTGATTGACCAACTTAATGTGAAAAATCATGGGAATTCAAGCGAAGGACCAAAAATTTACAGTCTAAGTAAAGTTTTCACTATAAATATGCTTATATATATTCTCCTCTTTTCTATTTTCGTTGTGCTACATGGCTTGGTGATCAACGACAAGCTCCAAGGGAAGTTATGCAACGATCTTAACCCTTGATTGATCGACTTCTTAGCGTGAAAAACTATGGGAACACAAGTGAGGAACCCAAAACCTGTAATCGTCATAAGATTTCCAATGTAAATTATTTATATGGGCCTGTTGAGATAATGGCATTTTTCGATGCAAGTGATCTATATGCACTAAATCCTCAACAGGAGGCTTTAAATTGCATTATTAAGACCGTTGCATAACCTTTGGTTGGTCAACTTTATATGAAAAACCATAAGAATTCGAGTGAGAAATCCGAGATTTGTAATCATCATAAAATATTAATTACAAATGAGTTATATACATTCCCTCCTCTTCTATTTCCGTTGTATTACATAGCTTGGTAGTCAACAATGAACTTCAAGAGAAGTTATGCAACGGTCTTTTATTTTTATTTTCAGTGATTTATGATGTAGATCGGCCATTTTATTTTAGGCCAGTTTCGAAGGTTTTTATCACTGCCTTTCCATTTTTCAACAGGGCCATATGTTTCCTCCTCCGTTATGTTGCACAGTTTGGTGGTCAATGACAACCCCTTAAGAGGAGTTGCGCGATGATTTTTTACCATCTTTGGCCGAAATGATTCTGTTTAGAAAAATGAGATGCTGGAGGATAACGAAACCCGGAATCTGTTCCATTTCTCAGTCTAAATAGTCATTGGGGAAAGACAGATGCGTCAAAAGGGGGATAAGCTAATTAAGGGACTCCCTCCTGGTTTCTATGAGGATGCGGAGCACCCCCTCCCAATCTCGATTCTGCACCAATGTCCAAATCCTTCGAGAACCAACCCGACACTGAGCCTTCTGCCAAAGAAACATACACAACCCCCTAACTTGAAAAGGCAAAATCACACTCTGCTGCATGCGTCCGACAAACCCTTCAATGAAGTGCTTCCGAGGATGGATACCTTCAGGACACCATCCCTTATTGTCCCACACCTGTGTGATAAATTTCCTCATCAATTCCTCACGAATAAGCATGCAAGAGATAAATCCAAAGGGATGTAATTCGACGGTGTCGAGACGATGGCCATCTTCTTTGATCTGCCTATGATGGGCTGCGAGATAAATGAGTCCCTGACAAAGCTCATTAACGAGGGCGCAGACCCGATCTTCCAGCTCTTTTTCAGGAAATATCTCACGACGGAACCTTTCCAAATCTCCGTCTGCATCCGCCATTGCTCTCGCGCGGTTTGCGTAGCAGGAATATAAGCATGGAACACCCTCTGTTGACTCTTGAGAGGAGACATATTCTACACCTTTGATGATATACCTACCTTGCCCATTTTCTTTCACCCTTTTTTGAAAATTCTTCTCAGAGGGTTGCCCTAACAAAGAATCGATTTCTAAACATAGAGCAGACAACAAGGTAGCCATCATGCTACGAGACTCATTGAACTGGGAGAGGGTGAGATTCTTTAGCTTTTGCTTTTCTTCCAAAAGGGAAGGAGAGTTTCCGCATTTGCGCAGAGCCAAGGACTGACTTTTTATAAATTGCTCTTCAATGCAGGGATGGTCCTCATATGGTGCCAGGAGAGAGCGAACAGAGGCCAAAAAATCACGGATTTCTTCGGTGCTTCCCTCATATCTCAGGCAAAAGGGACCCCCTTCCTCACCGTAACCCAACTCCACCCGCTCTTGCACTTCCTCAGGGAGGGATTGATAAACAAAGCAAGAAAAGGCTACAAACAGGTGTCCAAAAGGCGGTGCATTTCCGACGGGCCCGATGGAAGTATCGAGATGATAATAAAACAAAAATTCAGGACATAGAGAAACAACGAAACAAGAAGGAAGAACATCCTCCCCCGTCTCAACCTGCTTCCCCCCAGTTTGGACCGGAACCCGCGTTTCCCCAGGGGAAAACCCCTGAAGATCGCACCTGCTACAGCAAACAAAAAAACAGCCGACCACGGCCAACGTACGCCCAATCTCCCTCCACCCATACTGTCTCCGATAACGCCACATCACACGCATCCACTTCTTGAAGGAAAAATCAATCACACTGCAAGTTCACCTCAACCCTACATGGAAGAGGACCACCTCAACAAAGTAGAGAATCACTACCTGCGAAGATTTAAACGCGTGACGAGATTCCTGTGCCTTTTGGTATCCGTCGCATTGAGATAATCCAACAACTTGCGCCTTTGTCCCATCAGCTTAAGTAAAGCCAGACGCACATGTTTGTCCTTTTGATCCTTATTTTGCATTTTCAGCCTTTTAAGGTGAGCAGTCAGCTCAGCAATGCGTTCCGTCAGCAACGCAATCTGTACATCCGCGGACCCCGTATCCTTCTCGTGTAATTGAAATTTTTTAGTGATCTCTTCCTTCAGCCCTTTATCCAAAGACATTAGCAACACCTCTCATCTAAAGCAGCCCATGACAACGTACGTCATTATTTCATGATAAAAGAAAAAAAGCAATGTTGATACAACATATTCGTGATTTTCTTATAAAGATTTTTCCTCAGACAACCATATAATCCAAACTCTATTGCTAGTGAAGGCAACTGGCATATCACTTATAAACCTTCCTTACCCTGCAAGCAAAATGTTCACTTTCCAATCTCCCCTTCAACCTGAGCCATCTACCGCCTCCCCCTTCATACCTACATTTGAACCATGTTATAGGCATTGTGTTAATTATTATAAGCTGGTAAATAATTAACACGCTCAACATTATTTTACTACATGTTCAATAACAATTTTCTTAGAATTACACCGAAACTCCCATCTCATTACAAAGTTAAATTTTTTCGAGATAGTTTATATTAATTATTCGAATATCTTATATCATTGTTTATGCATAGTTTCTGCATTCCGAAAAAACATTTGCAAAAAATAGTTTTCAATTTCAATAGGTGAAGCCAAAACCTAATTCCGAAAAGGCCTCCTCCACTTCTTCTTTTCGTCAAACTGCTTAACTGATCTACCCAATTGCTTTTCTAAGATCGCCTTACGGATAACACACATTCAGAGAAATGTGAATGAAAAAATAAATCACCCAACCGTGTAGTGAAGACTTTTCCTGCTCATCATGCTATTTACCCCTTTACTTCACTACACGCGTGAACGCGCCAATCTTGCGAAATTTTTGATAACGCATCGACAACAGTTTATCTGCAGGAATAGAAGAAAATAACTTGAGTTGGTCAAGGATAAACGACTTCACATGATCGTAAACGACCTGAGGAGCATGATGCGCACCTCCTTCCGGTTCCTTAATGATTTGATCGATAATGCCGAAGCGCAACAGATCCTCAGCCTGTATTTTTAACATTCCTGCCGCCTCGGCATGCCGTTCCCCATTGCGCCAAAGGATAGAGGCACATCCCTCAGGAGAGATCACAGAATAGTAAGAGTGCTCCAACATGCCAATGGTGTCCCCCACTCCTATGCCCAAAGCACCCCCAGAACAACCTTCTCCGATGAGCACGACAATGATCGGCGTGGATAGACGGAACATCTCCCTTAGGTTGCGTGCAATGGCCCATCCCTGCCCTCGTTCTTCGGCGGAGAGCCCTGGATAGGCTCCCGGGGTATCGATCATCGATATAATAGGAAGGTCAAACTTGGCCGCAAGTTTCATAGCCCTCAAGGCTTTACGGTAACCCTCTGGATGGGGCATTCCAAAATTTCGATACAAACGGCTATTCGTATCACACCCCTTTTCTTGCGCAACGATCACAACCTTATGACCACCAATCGTTCCCATCCCAGCGATGATCGAATGATCATCCCCATAACATCGATCTCCGGAGATTTCAGTACTCTTTTCAAACAGATGTTGAAGGTAGTCCACCGCTCTTGGTCTTTGGGGATGTCTGCAAATCGTCACCCTTTCCCAAGGAGAAAGCTGTGCATAAACTTGTTCTTTCAATTTTTTGAGCTTTTGTTCAAAGGCAACCATCTCCTTTGGAGTCCACAATTGATTTTCATTATTTTGCTTTTTAAGTTGAAGGAGCGTGTGCTCATAATCATAGATCTGTTTTTCATGATCCAACATAATCTTTAATCCTTAACATCGTTTAGCCACCCATTTCTAAAAATCTTTTTGAACGCCTCCACAACGCTCCCTTACATTACGCACGATGGACAAGCTGGGTCTAGCCGACCATTTGGGGTCAATCTAACCGTCAACATCGTGATTTAGCCCCCCTTCCCCACTTCCTTTGAACGATTTAGCCACGACCCCATCCACTCCTCCTAATCTCAGTAAAGGGAACGAGATTTGTCAACCAAAATTCGATTAAAACAAGATTTTACAAGTCCACCATTTCATTCTATCGCCGCCTATTTTAATCGATAATCCCTTTATCAACAAATAAGATCGGCTCATAGAGGCAAAAAAATGATGTCATTCAGCTCTGGTTGTACCACGGCGGGAAGGAATAAGGAACGCTGAGAGGCATGCATTGGTTGTGTCTTCTATTGTTCCGCCTTTCGATGATTTTGGTCACCGCTTGGAGAACATATGGTCTCCTCCTTCAAGAAGGAAAGATCCTGCCCTTTGTCAAACACCTCTCCACTTGCGTGTATGTACGAAAACGAGTATGTTAGGGCTCCTTACAGAAACTCACTGGGAGTGTGATGCCAAAGGTCTTTGGATGAAATGGGAGGTGGTTGATACCGGTTTTCGTTCTGCAGAGGAGAACATGGAATTAGATCGCCAATTTTTGGAAAACCTAAAAGAGAAAGGGCCTCCAATTTTGCATTTTTATGATTGGAACCAGGAGAGCGCGACCTATGGATGTTTCGTTAATGTGAAGGAAATTTTTGATCTCGCTCGAGTCAAAGAAGGGGGACTCTCTTTAGCCAAGCGACCGACAGGGGGGGGAGTTCTTTTTCACTGCGCTGATTTCGCTTTTTCTGTCTTAATCCCCTCCCAACATCCTCATTTTTCTCTCAATCCCCTTTCTAACTACCACTATGTCAATCAGGGAGTGAGAAAGGCCGTGCTTCGTTTCCTACCTTCTTCTTTCTCCGAAAAGCCATATTTGCTCATCGGAGAGTGGAAGAAATTAAAAGGGCCGGCTGCACATTGTTGCATGGCACAACCAACGAGATATGATGTGATGTTGGAGGGAAGAAAGGTTGCGGGAGCTGCGCAGAGAAGGACAAAGGCAGGATATTTGCATCAAGGAACGATTTTTGTCGCACAACCTCCCGAGGAGCGTATCGCCCCCTTTTTGCGTTCTCCTCGAGAGGTCTGTTCCCACATCTCCCAATCTCTTTTTCCTCTCCTAGGAGAAGAGAGAGGAGAGGAGGCGGTGAAAGCTGCAAGAAATGAGTTAAAAAAACTATTAACTTTCTACATCACACAGGACGAAGGGGTAAGATGAACCATTCTTCTAAGGAGTTTTCTCTCCCCAAACGCTCTGAAAATTATGCGGAATGGTACCAGAAAATCATTGTCGTTTCAGATCTCGCGGAACATTCCTCTGTACGGGGGTGCATGGTCATCAAACCGTGGGGATATGCCCTTTGGGAAAAGATTGTGGGCGAATTGGATCGCCGCCTAAAGGAAACGGGCCATCAGAACGCCTATTTCCCCCTTTTCATCCCCCTAAGTTATTTAGAACGGGAGGCAACACATATCGAGGGATTTGCCAAAGAATGCGCTGTGGTGACCCACCATCGCCTCATCCCAGGAGAGGGGGGGGGCCTGGTCCCTGATGGTCCGTTGGAAGAACCTTTGATCGTTCGGCCCACCTCGGAGATGATCATCGGGGAAAGCTTTTCAAAGTGGATCTCTTCCTACCGAGATCTTCCTCTACTCATCAACCAGTGGGCCAATGTGGTGAGATGGGAAATGCGCCCACGTCTCTTCTTGCGCACAACGGAATTTTTGTGGCAGGAGGGACATACCGCCCACGCTCACAGAGAAGAAGCGGTAGAAGAAACGCTAACCATTCTCGAATTGTACCGGGATTTCATGGAAAACTTTCTCGCAATTCCTGTGATTCAGGGAGAAAAAAGTGAAAGCGAACGATTCCCCGGAGCAGAGAACACTTATACCCTAGAAGCAATGATGCAGGACGGCAAGGCCCTGCAGACCTGCACCTCTCATTTTCTAGGACAAAACTTTTCCAAGGCGGCGGGAATTACCTTTTGCGATCATCGAGGAGAGACCCAATTTGCTTGGACAACCTCCTGGGGGACGACCACCCGGTTGATTGGCACACTGATCATGGTGCATAGCGACGACGTTGGCTTGGTGCTTCCCCCAAAAATTGCAGCCATCCATGTGGTCATTATCCCCTTTACCTTCCGTGAGGATGAGAGGGAACCTATCCTCTCCTACTGTCACGCCCTATGTCAAAAGTTAAAGGGAGTCACTTATGAGGGATCTCCTTTACTGGTTCACCTAGATTTGGGGAAAGGCAACCCCTCAGAAAAGGGTTGGTCATGGGTGAAAAAGGGGGTGCCGATTAGGATTGAGGTAGGGTTGAGGGAAGTTCAGAACCAACAACTTACGGTCAAAAAGCGCCACCAACACCCCAAAGAGCGTGAGCTACAAGGAGAAGAGTCACTAATCCATACCCTTCCCCAACAGCTGGAAGAGATACAAAACGCTCTGTTTCACAGAGCGCACTCTTTCCTTCAACAACGGACGGTATCCCTCGAAACAGTGTCAGAATTTTATCAATTCTTTAAGGGAAAGGGAGGAGGCTTTGTGAGCATATATTGGGCGAATGACCAAACCATCGAGGAGCAACTGCGCAAGGAATTGAATATCTCGATTCGATGTGTCCTTCCCAAAGGGGAGGAGGGAATCTGTCCCTTTACCCAAAAACCCACTACACATCGAGTCATTTTTGCTAAATCTTATTAAGTCCATCCGCAGCCTGGGAAATGGAATACTTAAAGAGTGCATCGACTCTACCCTCTATTTTTTTTATCCCTCTTTCTGTCTCCATTGCCATCAAGAAAGTCCCAAACCCAGACGCTTTCTATGCTACGCCTGCAGTGATCTGCTCTCGTGGGACTCTCTCTCCCCCAGTTGTCCCTGTTGCGCTTCCCCTCAACCTTCTCTCGCGCAGCCTCAGCGGTGCGGACGCTGTCGCCGTCGACCGCTCTACCTACACCCTCACCACTCGCTCTTTACATGGCATGGGCCGGCCCTTTCACTGTTTCAACAGTGTCAATCCACCTTCCTGTGGTCTCAACAGATTGTCGACCTGTTCGCCTCTCTCTACCTGTGGAGATGGCATCAATTGTCCTGGCCCATCCCAGATGTCATCGTGCCACTACCTCAATCCAAAATAGAAAAGTGGTCAAACTCCCAACAGTCCATTTTTTTAATCGCTAAACGGTTAGCTAAATGGTTGAATGTGGACCTCTCCTATCCCTTCAAATATGATCAACAGCTCCTTCTTAAAGAAAGAGCCTCCCCTTTTCCCGAGCAGACACTCCTCGTACTCAACCTGGCTCTTTGTGATGAGGGCCAGCAGATATGCAAAGCAAAAAAGGATTTGAAAAAAAGGTTTGCAAAGGAAGTCTATTCGTTATCCTTTATCGATCATAGAGAAGAAACTCTATCCTATCCAAATGGCTGACTATGGTAGAACATCGTTCTCTTCGATCAAACAATCGCCTCTCTGTGCATTCAACCCTTTGAGTGGAACGCTTATAGAGTATATAAAGACTGTTGCATAACCTCTTCCTTATGAAGGTAGAGAGCTGGTAAAATCTTTTCAGACATACGGAGAACCGAAAGCAAGGAGAAGACCGTTGCATAACTTCTCTTGGAGTTCGTCGTTGACTACCAAGCTGTGTAATACAGCGGAAATAAAAAAAGAGGGAATATGTCCAAATCGTTTGTAATGAATATCTTATGATGATTACAAATCTCGGATTTCTCGCTCGAATTTTTATGGTTTTTCACATAAAGTCGACCAACCAGAGGTTATGCAACGGTCTTAGGAGATATGAAATGTCATTTTTTCTTTTAGGAGCGAATGAGCGAATTGGAAAGACAGACAAGCTTATGAAACTTTTCAAACTTGTTAACTGGGACCGCGTAGACAAATGTTTGAGCAGTCTCCGCAAGAACGCGCTTTATTCCCTCGGAGGACCTAAAGGATATAATAAACTCTCTATGTTCGTACGCGTTCACGGGGGTAGCGGAAAAATCGATACCCCTCTTTTCACTTTCTCGAAACCGCGTTCCTCCAAAAAATTCTGAAAAGAAGGGAGACACTGCAGAGCACGATTCATGCTGCTCCCCGAAGTATACCTAACTTAAATTATAGAA
>Ga0209562_1000382_pt1 | contig 15309 bp, 13 predicted proteins | sample WorMetvacBELIZE2_FD_187399 | JGI IMG/M metagenome (GOLD analysis project Ga0209562, IMG submission 187399) | Marine gutless worms symbiont microbial communities from Max Planck institute for Marine Microbiology, Germany - Olavius vacuus BELIZE.2... | ecosystem: Host-associated > Annelida >... | reverse complement strand
GTGCAATGATTTAAAGTGCGTTCAAAAACCGACTTAGAGCCGGCTTAGTCTAACACACCATGCAAACAAATCCAGCCGTTAAGCAGAATAAAAACCCGTGGAATCAGTCCGTTAGGAAAGGAAAAGGTCTATGGAGGAAATGATTTGTAGCAGACTTTCTTCAGTGAAGTGCAATTTTAGACGGAAAACGGCGGTTTTTTGGGCCGCTTCTGGGGGCTTACGGGCAACGTATGGGCTACGATGTTCACCTGCCTCATTAGTAGTGGTTTTAGGACATCGCTAAGACGAAATGACCTTTGACCCTAGGGGTAGGGGACAGTTCTAAGACCAACTCACCTTTGACCCTAGGGGTAGGGGACAGTTCTAAGACCAACTCATCTTTGGCCTAGGGTTAGGGTTAGGGTTAGGGTTATGGTTAGGGTTTAGTTAATTGATCTTCTTTAATCATCTTAAACGGGTTAGGGTTAGGGTTAGGGTTAGGGTTTAGTTAATTGATCTTCTTTAATGATCTTAAACGACATAATGTTAATTTATTCTTTAATGAGTTTGAATGTTATATTGTTATTTTTGCCTTATTTCACGAATCGGTAAATTAATTGTATATAACATCGTTAATTGTAATTTATAATTTCTTTAAAAAAAATAACTATAAATAGCCGAATTAAAAACCGATTATATAGTACTTTTAAATTGTAATTACTAGGTTAAGCATGGAATTTTTTTTCCATGTCAAAGTACAGGTCAACGTATGTGAATGTCCTCCAGGTCAATGGGTGGAGTTATACTGACTCAGCATACATAGTACGGAAACGTACACAGGCTGACGTTATTGCTGCGTCAACATTTTTTCTTCACAGCCAATCACAAGTGATTATAGTACAGGCCTCGGCGAGTCCATATAAACCGCATGCAACGAATTATGTGTCATTCGTTCACTACGGAAAACAAAAACATGAAGCAGTTTAGTCTAAGCGATGATAGAATTGTTATCGTCAAGAAAGCGCAAGGACAGTACTCGGTGACGGTGAAGCAGAAACACTCCGACGTGAAGTTTGCCGAGTTTACACCGAACAGGTAAGCGTCTACATTGCATTTTCTTTATTTTCACTTGTTTGAGCTCGATGTATCGCTTGTATCAGTAAGCGTTTCCAAATCTCGTTTGCTGGAAATGTTAACGCTACGATATGCCACGACTCAAAAAAGTAGGTCTACGTCTCACAACCGACTGTCACGCACGACGGACAATTTCGTGTCTGTAATTTAAGCGTTGCAATTTCTGCATTTTTTCAATTCTTTGAGCTCTACAGATCGCTTCTGTCAGCAAGCGTTACGATTTCCATATTTTAGGTTGCTTGAATTACGCTACGACGCTCTAAGCATTGTCGTGTTTGTGTAGATGGGCTCAGTTTCGGCAGTGCATCGAGGTCATCGAAACGAATATGAAGGCTCTGCGTGCCGGTGAATCGGTCGGCTACAAGCAGCATATCGGCGGTGGGTACTATATTTCGATAACGTCGGGCTTCTACTGTGTCGACATCCGCAAGTTCTTCATACCCTATGGCGAGACCGATGTCAAACCCACGCGACGGGGTATCGCACTACGTCTGTGGGAATGGGAAGACATGAAGAAAATCATTGACGCCATCAACAACGCATATCCCACCCTCGGCACTGCATTACCGTGCTATCTGGGGGACGACCACCTGAACCAGCTGGGAGCTCTACAGTGTACCGAGTGCTATCCGTTCAGCGCGGTGGTGTAGTGACTTACGTGAAGAGACGTGTACTTGTGTATGTGTTTGTATGTGCATATGACATTGCGAGTGCTATCCTTCATCGCGGACACATTATATTAAGAGACATTATGCGCGAACTTGTGTGTGTGTGCGTGTGTGTGTGTGTGTGTAATAAAAGACATTTTTTTCTGAAAACAAGGTGTTGTTTATTAACGTCTACATACATACGCATGCACCAACGCATCATTAAGTCCAGTGTCACTGCTGAAACTACGTACAATTTTACACATATCGATACCTCGACTACGAAGAATACAGAAATAAATACAATAATGTCCACAAAACTTGCTAACTATACTCTGTAACTGTTTATCATTAAAGTTCCACGACGAACAGTGACGATTCATATAACGTTCAAAATCATCATTAGGTCGACGTCCAAACGAGTCAAAAAAGTCTCCACGATCATTCTCTATGTAGATAGCGATCCAATGACGACCGGGTTTGTCGGACGGATCCGTATTGCACACCAGCAGATGAGGATCTTCGGGCAGATTGTCGACGCTAAACACTCCATCAAAGTCACGCAGACGACGTTTCAGAAACCGATCAATCTCGTCCGAATTCATACTCCGAAATCGAAGACGACGTTTCTGTCTCGATCCACCTCGATGATGTTTTCAAACTCGGCGTAGGCAACAACGGTGACGGTAGCAGCCAGTGCAACAGCAAATTTCAACGCGAGACGCACACTGCCCTGACGCATGAGGTTGAAGTGATCGTCCTCGCCCAGATCGGCACTCAGATCGAAGGCATACAGCGCATAACCGTTTCCGAAATCCTCGCGACTTATATATAGTCCCTCGTCTTTGCATAGTTTTCCTGTTCCGGCAAACAGACTATCATAGGCTCTGATATACAGACTGTGTTCGTAATCTGGCTGTATGGGTCTGATGGCGTGCTGTTGCTGACCGTCCAAGTAGAGTGCAATCTCACTCAAGTTGAAATGCTGGAAATTGAACGGATTACTTGGCGCATGACCGTTGAACGCCTGGTTAGTTACGAGACCGATGACAACGCGTGTTGGCAGCTGACCGGAGAACAATTTCTCATGACTAACATCCAGATAATGCCGAGGAACGGCAAACGACTTGCACACCACACGCTTTATCGGATATTTCGCAGTACCACGTTCCAGAGTCTTGGCATGTGCGAGAAAAACCGACGGCATGAGTTTAACTTTCCGCACGAAAAGAGACGCATGAGTTATAACGGCTTTAGCGTCTCCCATCACGCAGAAAGCATTCTTGCTGCGAACAAGTTTTATCTTGACGCCGACCTCGTTGAGTATGTAACGGTCCTGAAAGAATATGTCGCCATGCAGACGACCCATCATGTCGAATTCGCGACTCTCCCTCGCGATAAACCGACGTTTCATCAGACCGTCGTTTCTAGCATCAGCATCATCCCCGACGTCTACAGAATCCATCCTACCGGCCTGATCTTTGTAGAATAGCGCAGATGTCAGCTGTGACTTCTTAGCATCTTCGCCGTAACTCAGCAGCGTTTCCAACATGGCTCGATAAGGATAGGTGTTGGTCGATTGCGTTATCAGAGTGCCGTTCAGTGAAATGTCCACTTGGGAAAACAGACTGTGTAGAAAGAGGTTTACCGGACCCACTGCGGCATCGGCCGCCAGGTTACCACCGACCGCCGTAGTCAGCTTGGCTTTTACGTACAACATGGTATTTGCAAAGTCTATGTAGTCCTCTCCGCTGCCACTGACGTCGAATTCTATCGGCGAATCTCCAGTAACAGCCGTGATAGGATGATATTCCACCCAATTACCCTGTTCGACACTAGTCTGGGTTGGCGGCACCGAAAACAGATCCAATTCCGTCTTTGTACATTCACAAGACTGATTGTGAACGAAAGCCATTATGAGAAGATGTCACGTCGATATTGACGACGTCGTCGACGTTGTTCTCTTCTTGTCGGTTCTCTCTGTCTCTTTGCGGGGACAGACTGAAGCACAATGTCCTCGACGCCTCTTTTTATACCCGCGGGTATACGCTTCTTCACTGAATCCACGAACGATCTCCCCTCTATGACATCATCCGCCACTTCCATACCAGTTTTTGCGACATTTTTCAGCATGCTCTTTGCATTAGTTTGGAAGAACGGAAGCACGAGACGTCTGACGAAACCACCCAGAATACTTCCGAGTCCATGCCCGCGTTGAAATCTCCTACCGGCAAACACTGGTATCTCGCCTCCGTTTTGACGAGAGTAGTATTCTTCGTACAAGTCTCGACTGGCGTCGCAGCAATACTGTCTGTGCTTCATGTTGCTATGTCAAATAGCAAATGACGCCTGACGTCTTATGTCATGAAATATTTATAGGCTGCACGACGAAATTCCAAGACCACAAACGATTTTCCAGAGTTAAACGGAACAGGCACTCCGGCATCAGTCATCATATTGATTTCGACGCTGTCAAAACATTTCTTTTGTAACGGCACGTACATAACCGGGTTGAAGGTTTGATGCACATTCACGTCTTCGTCAGACTTTCTGTTCACAATGCGGAGAAGCGGAGCTTTGGTATCTCCAACGGACACGTGTTCCACCAAATCGCAGTAGGTGTATATCGAGCGAACAGTCGATCCGAAATCCATTTTATGTTCTGCCAAAAAGGGAGAGACGCAGTATTTTACCATGGTGCGAAATCCCAGCAAACGCGCCAAGGCTGGGCTGAACTGTACGCAGAGATCGTTTATAATCGTCATGTTTACTCTGCCAAGATCATCATTGAACGAAAAACGTACAGGCACACGATCTGGCGATGGCACGTGATGCAAGTGATTCGCCTGTTCACGATGCAATGCTGTAGCGACTTCTTCAAAATCACTATAGTATCCGCCGTGGAGAGGAATTTTTATGTAAGTGTCGAATTCAGGATTGGAAATTTTGAAGTAACATTCTCTGTCAACGACGTTTTCAATGTTGTATGGAAACGATATTTCGGTCAGTCCAACCTCCCAGTCACCATCCAATTCGATGGAGGTGTTTAGCTTGGTCGTATACTGCGCTACAGTGTTCTGCGGATAATAGTCCATCGAACTGTTCGACGGCAGTGTCAGGTAGAATTTGCTCATTTTGCAGCGAGTTCGTCGACCCACGAGTCGAATTTACTTGGATATCCTTTCCACGAAACCAAGTACTGTATCTTTCCGTTACGTTTTCTTGTCTTTACTATGCGCTCTATGTCGTAGTGTTCGTCGTCGGACTTTAGCACTTTCTGAATTTCGGGTTCATAAAACCTGCCTTTTATAGTTTCACCGGCCAAATCTCGGAGTTCATATGTAACCGGTATTGTCGGAAGACGTGTGGCAATTTCAAATATTTCCTCAGACCACTGACCGAGATAACCTTTGCGAAAGGGCTGACGCTGCATGGCTATACGCACCCTATCGCCGACAACGTACTTCCATTTGAACGATTTCGGTTTCAGCGGATAAAGACGAGCTCGAACGATGCGTTCGTTATCTTTATTCACCTCGAACGGTGTCATTCCAATCGATCGGTGATGAGTGTTATTATACGAATACACCAGGTCGTCCAACGCGTCCAGATAGCGGCGAGTATTCTTGTACGTGAAGTAGCGAAACATTTTCTCCTTCAGAGTTCTGTTGAAACGTTCCACAACGGCAGCCTTAAGATCTTCGTTTTCGCTGGTGTAAAACTTTATGTTGTGACGATTGAGCATGGACTGAAAAGTCAAATTCAGAAATTCCGTGCCTTTATCGCTCTGCACCATGTTACACTTTTCTTCTGTCAGAATCTTTTCGAAAGCTTCGGCGACGTCTCGAGCAGACTTTCTTCGAACCGGCACGGCCCACGCTCGTTTGCTAAATACGTCTATACAGGTGAGTAAGTATCGCATGCCGTTGTTGAACGAAGCCAGACTCGAGAGATCCACGAGATCGATCTGAAACAGATCGCCGATGCCTTTCGAGTATGTCTTGCGACGACGAAAACGAATTCTTCTCGGCTTGTGCAACGTGTACGCATCTTGTCTGCTCAGAAACTTCTTTATCTCACCCTCCGATCGTCCGCTGTAACGTCGTAAATTGTGTGTGCCACCAAAACTACCAGGCGAACGCAGCGTACCATACACAGCATTCATCTCAGTACAGTGTCCAGCGTGGGGGCTTTCGTCTTTCACGGCGCGTAGTTGCTGGTCGTCGTTGTGGTGCTGGTGGTACGCGCGCACCGAAATTTGGCTCGGTTTTCACTTCTTCGGGCACCTCCTTACGCACGTTCAGGTACCTGTGCAAGGCGGCGACGTATTCTCTCACTTTTCTATCGTCGGCTATGGACTGATCGCGAAGTGTGTCGGACAACTGTAGACTCTGACTGGCTTTCGCTACAGCGTCGGCGGGTCTCTGCAAGCGTTTATACTCTCTGTCGGATTCGTCAACCAAAATCAACTTCTTGGCGGCTTGCATTATTTCAGAAACAGCTCACTCAGAACAGCCAGCACCGGTGGTAGTAGAGCGCTGAGAAAGCCGCCTTTCTGCAATATTCGCCGCTTCTTTCGCAACGACGTCTTCTTCACCGACAACGCTCTCAGGTCTTTTCTGCTACGTCGGAGTTTCGTCTTCTGACGACCGCTTAGAGCCACGTTACCCTTTAATACGTTTTTCGCACACTCGCTAATACAGTCTAGAAATTCTTTGTCACATTTTCGAACATAGTCACGTTTTGCCTTTTCGCCGAGTTTTGTTATACGTTTCAACACTGGCAGATACTTTTTGACGCGTCTGCTCATTTGGCGACGTACACGTAATGAGTCTCTGCGGGAAATATGTTCGTTCGCAGACGCAGATCGTCGTCCTGTTCCGGGCGAAGGTCGACGAGCAAATAACTGTAAGGTTCTCTCGTAGCGTCTTTATATGCTTCTACAGCGAATTGCGACCTCTTCGGATACATCTGTCTCGCCAGATTTGCAAACTGACTCGCGTCTCTCGGATTCTTGAAGAGAATCATGTAATGTGCATTCAGACTCATGGTCCGTGCGAATTTGTTTTTGGGAAACAGGTTCTGTGCCAGAAAGATGACGCTGACGTTTCTGTGATGCGAGCCTTTGGTAAACAGGTTTGCCACAGTCTCGTTCGTTTCCTGCATGAGGTCATCTATAACCAAAAGAGTCGGTTCGTGACCGTCAAAATCGTTCAAGTCCGGCAGCCCCTGGTGAAAGACGACTCGAGGATAATTGCAAAACAGCTGCTGGTACTCTCCGTAACAGTAGACTATCTTGCTCGGTGGTGGATCTATCATTCGCGCAGTATTGTCTATGAGTCGAAACACGAATCTAGTCTTGCCACACGACGTCGGTCCAGCAACTATAGCCGTAAACGGATGTCTAAGAGGCAACATTGTCGTCGATGTTGTCATCGTCCCACAGTTCGTTCTATTTATACTCCTCCTCCTCCTCCCTTCCCTCCCCTTCCCGAAGGCGGGGGAGGGGGAGGGCGTGCGTGCGCGCACGTCGTTTTCTAAAGAACACAGCCATCAAGGTCGCTATTGCACTCATCAGCATCGTGATCATTATCCAAAGCGGTTCGTGTTCGTATATCAAGCAGTCTCCGACGACCGGTAATACCGTACTATTTTCCATTGTGATGTCTGACGTGTGTGTGTGTGTGTGCGTGCTATTTATACTAATCTCAACACAGAGGAAATAATTTTTTTTTCTGTTATTTACAACAATCGTATTTCACAATACTTTCTTCACATTTCGAACAGTCGTATTCACAATACAGTCTTCACAGTCTATGGAATGTCTTTATGACCGTACGCCAGCGAATTTTTTCCATCCCACAACAAAAATCGTTTATCGTCATAGGCCGAAAGGCAGATTTTGCTGATTTCTTGGGTTTTGATGGTATGGTTTCGTGACCGGAAGTTCAAAAATCGAGCGACGGTACAGGTTTTATTTTGAAGAGTGTGTAAGAACATCTGATGGGTCACGTGCTTTTCAATGTAAGATTTTTTAACACCTTTTACTGACATTTTCGTTTGCTCCCTCGATACCGACAAGGAATACATCTTGGAACGGAGTCCAACGAACTCCAATGGGGCGATTGCGTTACACTCGTCTTTGAACTTGCCTAACACCTTGGCATTTTGGGGGTTGTACAAAGGATGGTCTCTGGGATATGAGCTGGTGTCGAGGTAGTTAGAAAGGCTCTTCATATCGTCGTACATATCGTCCGTCGTTATGATGTAACAAAAACTATCAGTGTCCGTAAAGAGAAGTCTACAGCGGAGTCCGTAGCTGGCAAGCATGACATCATAATGAAATCTATACATATGAGCCTTGGAAATTTCCAAAATCGAAAAACCAGTGTAGATTGGTTTGTTTTGATGAATTTTGGATCGGAGTCGATGAACCATGACCAAATGAGGGTTGATAATTTCGATGTGTCGTAAGGTGGGCTGGGCATACAACTTTTTGAATTTCCTTTCGTCGTTAACGAGGTTCACGTGCATGCGATTTCGCAGATTTTCCATGGTCTTGCCATATACGGAGTTGTTCATCAATTTATAGAAGTCGCGCTCAAAGTCTGTCGTCGCCTGTCGTCTCTTGTCAGTATTAAAGTCGATGTATGGTTTCATCCAAGGATGTTGGCTGAATTCGAGAATGCGATGAATGCGTTTTAATCGCATTCCTAGACGAGTGTAAAGCTTCAGGTTGACGTAGTGGGTCACATATTTCGTTTTGTCATTCAAATTGGGAACGAGTTTTTCTGATAATACGTGTCGGTCTGGAAAGGATTGGGCGTATGGAGAAAGCATTTCTTTCGTTATCAAAACTTTTTCGGGAGCCAGTGGATAGTCATTATGGAGTTCGTGTAGATCGTGTGGATACTCCAATTCTACTTCCAAGATATATCCCATGGGGTTATCATCGGGAACGCTTAGTATGTCCAGAGTTTCGATTTCGTTTTCAGCCAAAAATCTGAAGTTTCCAGTCGGGAGGGGTTGTGACATGGCATAGCCATATAGGTTGTTGGCATCGAGGTAGCTTATGAAGCTACTAGGTCGAGTCAAGTCGAGTCCGTCCTCAGTGTACCTATTGTTCGCCTTGGCGTATCGATTACTAATCATAGATACACCGCCTCTTATGTTGTTTTCGATAAACAGATGTTTTTCAGGATCTGTAAATAACTCCAATTTGACACCTGTCATTTTAAGACAGGCCTGAAAAGACAGACCGGGAGTGGTGTAAAAATGAGCGGGGTCGAGACCATAATTTTGCACGCTGGTGATCCGAAAATGCTCAAACACGTCGGCCAACAATAAGACGTCGGTCGTGAGGTATGCGTCGTGAAAATCTTTCATCGTCTTACATTCATACACGGTCCAAATGTCGCGGGCTCTGTCGTAGTCTTCGTCGGTTATGTCAGTCTCCCCCAGGGCACTGTAGAATTTGTCTTTAGGAGGAAGACGTGGTTCGTCAAATTTAGAAAGGTCGGTCATGTATTCATAAGGATAGACAAGTTTTTGTTTGGTCAAATGCGGGGCGGGACTGAATTTGGAAGTTAATTTGAAACCGTCTGCGGGCAAAGTATTAACCAATTTATCGAGCGATGTCGTCAAAAATTGATAACTGTCTAAAAAGCGCAATTTGCCTATTTGAAATGCGATAAATTTCTCTGTGTTAGATGGAATTACGGAAATGTCGAGCGAGACACCCCGCTCATACCCCTTAATAATCAGATGTGAGTCATAGTTTTTCATGTTGTGTGCTATGACCGGGATGAAAAACTCGTCATTCCGATTATTCGGTCGCTTTCTCTTACTATACTTCAGTTGAAGGTTACATTTGGCACACACAGCACCGAGAAAGCGACCGGTGGTGTGGCAGTGGTGTCTTACTTTTATGCATGACATTTGGTCGAAGGAACCGTTACAATTTGGACACGTGGATGCGTTTTCGTACTCGGATTTTTCTTCGTCTGTCAGCGATGACATGTCCATCTGAACGTTCAATTTGGTACAAATAGTTTCTTGTTCTCGGTAGACGTGGTCGTAAAATTTAGACATAACGTCTGGACCAGAATAAACGTATGGTTCGAAGATTTCGTCGTCAAATTTCGAGACTTTCAAACAACAAAATCCGGACGGAACATGTTCGCTGACAGCGTCTTTGTCCACAGACGGTACGAGAAAACTTTCAAAGTCGACATAAAGGACATATGGAACGGGAAATTCTTTTATTATGCCCTTGTAATACAGAACCGCGTCTTCTCCTTCTTTGGGATAAGTCACGGTCTGTGGTGTATGTGTGGAGCAGTCGGGGATGTGTTTGTTCAAAACGTATTGATATCTGAAGCAGTGGAAACAATAAGGACACACATATGTTTTGCCGTCATGCTTGGTTCTTCCAGCCACGAGTCGGGACAAGTCTTTAACGAAAGTGTAATGTTGGGTCGTTTCGTCACACAAAAGGAGGAGATGGACGGTGTGTTTACGGTTACGGTGTGGGCTTATGTACAATGGAATCAGTTCCCGATCTTCATATGTTACGACGCTAACTGATATGTCGGAATTTTGATTCTCGAATTTCGATACGTCCTTCACGGGGAGTGGAAACGAAAGACCATCAGTCTTCAATTGGTTCAAATAGGGGCTGTAGTGATGTACGCGACTCGGATTATTTCTGTAGTCAACTGGGTGAAGAGCAGCCAAAACGGAATACAGGAAACACTTTTCGTCTTTTAAATTTTGAACGTTAATGACCGCTTTTTTCACAGCGATTTCGCGAGGCGTGGTGATAAAGGATGTGCCCTGAGCGGGACGAAACGGAGCGTACGTTATGCGGAAATCGAGAACCGATTCCATAACCCAGTTGGATCCGCGACTATTGAAATTTTCGATTCCCGTCAAAAATTCGTCGACGATACGATCTGCTGTTACGTCGCTGGTGTCCGATATTACGTCCGGCTGCGTGCGAAAGCGCGCCGTCGTGTGTTGGAGGTCACCATCTGGAGTGGTACGACCGAACGCAATGTCTATGGTCGCATACCACTTTATCGAGCTGTGCGATCGGATGGCTGTATCCAGATGGTGTCGAACATTGTTTGTGTTGTGGCTGACATATTCGAACACATCAATATCCGTGGGTTCCGTCGCGTACTGCTGCGTCCTAACTGTACCATGCAGCGCGTACTTGCCTATGTTGTATCGACCTACAAATAACAAAAAAAAATCGTAAGAAGAAGTCAAAACTGATATACAAAAGAAAAAAGCAACAAGCGCCGTCATGAAAGCGAACCGTACTTACATCTGCTGGTCGTTGGACGTACGTCGTTGACAGCAGCAGCAGCGGTAGACGTTGATTTAGTGACGGATGTGACAGGAACAGAATGAGCACTTGATTGTATAGCTAAAACACAGGTTAATCAAACTTTTTTTTATTGTCAACGAACCCTGTGAACTTATGTCTACTACAGAGTTGCAATATAATTGAGAACATAAACAATATGGTTTATTAACGCACCTGACTGTTCCTGACTTTGCGACGTCGACGATGCTGTGAATTCTAACGCAGAATCTGAAAACAACATTATGTCTTGGTAAGTTTCGAAGTATCTGTTCGAGCTGTATGAGTTTTACGAATTATACTATGAAACGATTATCGACGTGAAAGTTAACAAAATCAATAAAAATCACTAGTGTTTACAAATGCCTAGCGACACGCTCTTTCGCGTTTAAGTCATTCCTTGTAAGACCTAAGAACAATAAGAACGGACAAGCGAAGTCATTTTGGTCAGCATTACATGGATAAAAAGACAACGAACCAAAAACATACCTCGATTCGCAAGACGACAGTTATCACAGATGCTATTGTTATTGTCAGCTGTTGTCCTTCTACACAGTACGCAAAAGTACATCTTGGTGTTGTCCCTGCCTGGTAAAATAGAAACAACATATTCTGTGAATACAAACTCAAAAACTTGACTTGCGACTTGTCTATATAAACTCAATCAATATGTGGTTGAAGTTTCAATTAGAATATGATAGAATACAGTTCGAGTTAACCACTTACTAAATGACTGACTTACTTGTATCGCGTTGTCTGAACGATTATGTTCGATAGACTGGTGGCACTGCTGCTGAACGTCGGTTTATATAGCGTGGTTAGATACTGTGTGAAAGTCATCAAGTCACAGTCAGTATGTAACACGATCTCGCCCGCGACGTACCGACTCTACGACAAACTACAATGCGTTTCCCACGAACGAACGAACTTGATGATTGTGGCAGAGACTGCCACAGTCATCAAGTCGTTTATTGCAACCGTAACTAGCAGATAAATAGACGACGACGACATGTGCACAAACAACGATCGACATCTGTTGGTGTATTACGTCTAACATGGACCGTCACTTCCCACGAACCCTGTTGTGGTCAATGATCACAGCAGAGACTGTGCGACAATAATCGACTTGCAGTAAACACGACCTTGCTCACTACATGCCGAGTCTATGACAGCTACGATACTCTTCCCACGAACGAACGAACGAACGAACGAACTTGATGATCGTGGCAGAGACTGCCACAGTCATCAACTCGTTTTATTGCAACCGCAACTAGCAGATGAATGGACGACGACATGTATATATAAGCAACCGTCCGACATCAATTGGTATATTACGTCTAACATGGAGAAGTACGTACTGAGTGAAGATAGAATTGTGTTGGTAAACAAAGTAGATGGCGATTACGTTATTACTCTTAAGCAGAAAGATTCCGACGAAAAGTGTGTTGTGTTTACCGCGAACAGGTAAATTTTTCATGATTATTCGCGACGTAAATATGTTTTTTTTCTCTAGTTAAAGAATACTCAGTATTGCTGTGACATTGTAACAAACCCATCAATATCTTGTTTATGCAGATGGGCTCGTTTTCGAGAAAACGTCGACGAGATGGAAAGATGCATGAAGAAACTGGTTGATGATATTCCTGTCAGTTATCGACAAGAAATCGGCGACGGTTATTACGTCTCAATAACCACAGGATTCTATTGTATCGACATAAGGAAATTCTTTATCCCACATGGTAAAACAGAGATCGTGGCAACACGTCGTGGGTTGGCTCTTCGACTTGGAGAATGGGCGAACTTGAGAAAGATCATGGTTGCTATCGACAACAGTCACCCAACCCTCGCCACCGCCATGTCGTGTTGCAGCATGATGACAACATGATCGACTCGGTTTTCGTCTGCGTTGTGAATACAACCCGTTCGGTTGAGAGGTGTTGTGGGTGGACAACAGCTCGATATGATAGCTTTTTATGTAGTGAACAATATTAGTCATGATAACGCAATAGTAGTGACTCTATATATGTGGAGTGTAGATTGACTATGACTACAATAAAGATTTATTGAACAGTTGAACAATAGCCATGTCAAAAAAAACAACTGTCTGGTTATGTCTTAATAATTACACTCATCGGATCCTCGACCTCATCATCATCATCATCATTATTCTCTTGAATAATTCTAAAAAGGGTCTGACTATGGCGATTGGTGTAGTTACGTCAATCGGATTCTCTAGAATATACAAAATATTTAGTTTCCATCAGTAAGTAAGTAAGTAAGTAAGTAAATTTATATAGCGCAGTTGTTGTAAGAACCTCTAACGCGCTGAAAGGACTAGTATCGAGCGAACACATATGTTTTAAGCAGCCGTCTGAAACAGTCCGAACTGATGGTCGAATCCCGGATAAAATCCGGGAGAGTTCCAGACTGTGGGGCCAGGGCCGGATTTACTCTCAGCAGGGCCCTGTTCAGAAAAAATGGGGGGTGGGTCTTCAAATGGGGGCGGTAGACCCTATTTTTTCCTCGGAGAAAAAAAACTGGCGACCTTTTTTTGCAGTTTCATCACCCGGCCGAACATGCTGAACATGTCTAAATCCAAGTTCGACGCCTTTTAGGACTGAATTGAAATGAATAACAAGTACTCAGTTGCCTGCATCACTCTCGTTCGTGACAAATACAAAATAAATACCGATGGAATGGATTAAATATTCGTTAGACGGTGTTACGGCTAATAACAACTGTAATACGGATACGGCCGATTCGATTCAAAAATTCGATTCGAAATCGAATCGGACGGCCGATTCGATTCGAGATTCGATTCGAACGCAAAAAAAAACGATTCGCAGGTCCCTAGTCATTGTGTTTTCCTGGACCCGATTTTTCCTTTGCGACGCGAAAATTTCGGTTATTCGCATAAATTTAAGGAATTATAGATAAATTTAATTAATTTGTTGATTTAATTTTAACCATTATCAGATACTGCAAAAGACAGGAAAATGACGTAAACGAAATACCTTCTGTTCCGACTGTCTTCTGAAGTTGTTCTGTCATGGTGTCTGATGCAGGTAAAACTGTATGATCCATGTCTGTGCGCTTTAAAGATAGAACGTCTGTGTAAGCTTATGAAACGTCTGCGATGTCGTGTGTACACGCGCACGGTCTTCGCTCGACGGCCGTGGCGTGCATGTCAGTGTAAGTCATTACAAACTATAGCTATCTGAGCTGGTCGTTTGCTGTAAGAATTCACCACAGATGCTTGGCTTTGTGTAAACTACTCGAGATACACACACATGCTGCATTCTCACGGGTTTTGCCGCATATTTGATGCTGATGGCGACTGCAGACAGGCAAACCCCCGTCTGACTGACAGCGGGTCAACAGTGTTAAGTATTTAGACGTCGCGGGCAGTATGTCGGAGCATGTGTGTGTCGAGCATGTGTCGGACCGTGTGCGCGGCTCCTAATGACCGTAGCAGTCAGCGACGCTTCCCGACATAGTGATGGGCAAAATAGTTACATTTTAAAAGTACTTATAATCGGTTTTTTTTATTCGGTTATTTATAGTTTTTAAAAGAAATTATAAATTACAATTAACGATGTTATACAAGTAATTTACCGATTCGTGAAATAAGGCAAAAAATTACAATATAACATTCAAAATCATTAAAGAATAAATTAACATTATGTCGTTTAAGATCATTAAAGAAGATCAATTAACTAAACCCTAACCCTAATCCTAGGCCAAAGATGAGTTGGTCTTAGAACTATAAGTACTTTTAAAATGTAACTATTTTGCCCATCACTATGTCGGAGCATGTGTGTGTGTCGAGCATGTGTCGGACCGTGTGCGCGGTCGCTAATGACCGTAGCAGTCAACGACGCTTCCCGACATAGTGATGGGCAAAATAGTTACATTTTAAAAGTACTTATAATCGGTTTTTATTCGGTTATTTATAGTTTTTAAAAGAAATTATAAATAACAATTAACGATGTTATACATCAATTAACTAAACCCTAACCATAACCCTAACCCTAACCCTAACCCTAACCCTAGGTCAATGATGATTTGGTCTTAGAACTGTCCCCTACCCTAGGGTCAAAGGTGAGTTGGTCTTAGAACTGTCCCCTACCCCTAGGGTCAAAGGTCATTTCGTCTTAGCGATGTCCTAAAACCACTACT
>Ga0209562_1000381_pt1 | contig 15325 bp, 9 predicted proteins | sample WorMetvacBELIZE2_FD_187399 | JGI IMG/M metagenome (GOLD analysis project Ga0209562, IMG submission 187399) | Marine gutless worms symbiont microbial communities from Max Planck institute for Marine Microbiology, Germany - Olavius vacuus BELIZE.2... | ecosystem: Host-associated > Annelida >... | reverse complement strand
GGTCCCAAAGGTGCCGCGTCGAACTCGTGGAACTAACAGTTGATGACGTTTGGCAGATCGCAGATGCTGGCGATCAGGAACTTCAGAGACTGGCACGCAATAATCGGCGAGGTAACCTGGAGCTCGGTGCTGAAGACAACGATGGACTGTCACAGCGAGCTTGTACTGCACTCGATAAATCTAACTGCTGCTTAATGTCTGTATAATTGCGACCGATTATTGAAAAAACAAGTGTGCATAGCAGTTATAGCTGTGATGGTTTTCATACACATACATAATGTCCACACTCTGCCGAAAACCTGTAGGCCTAAACACGACCCGTCACACACCAGTGACAGCCATCAATGGGAGACAGCAACAGGCGGCCTATGCGCGATTTTTGTTGCATTCAGCTGGTGACTATAACACTAACAACCATACCTTACAACAAAATGAATTTGAATACAAATTCTAATTTTACAAACGAAGTTCGAATTTTAGAAAAAAAAGAATTTAATGTTCGTAATCTCGTAAGTCAGCTTGGTGAAATTACACTGTGTCCCAGAAAAAAGTAAGCAAAGTGTGTTTTTCATATCTTCTCAGCAACTTGGCCAATACTGATAAAATTTGGTACATAGCATTCTGAATGTATTTGCCACATAGTATTGTAAATATTTTCCACCTCCCCTAAATAGTGTCTCTCCACTGCCTTGTGAAACTTTGATGCCATGTTTTATGAGGATCCCAATAGCATGTCCTCATAAAAAGTAAGCCAAAATGTTTGTTGGACATCTTCTCTAAAACATGGCTGATTATGATAAAATTTGGTATACAGTGTCTTGAGTAAATTTGCCACATTTTTTTGTTTTTTTTTTTTGGTTTTACCTGAATATTGTCTCTACACTGCCTTGTGATAAAGTTTGTTTTTCAGGTTAATGGCTATGGAATGCCACGAATGCACCAGTTTAAATATGAAATGGAATGTAGGCCTAAATGTATTTAATAAAGTTTAAAGACATTGAAAAATGACATGTAGAAAAAAAACAACATTTTAGTTAAGCAACTGTTTAAAGTGCTGTACTCTGTTGTGAATGCATGCACTCAGCGTTGGCTGCCATTGATAGATGACCTTATTGATGACACACTGCTTCAGCTTTATGTGGAAAATAAAATTATAAAATTGTTAAATTATTAAAGTAATGTTTACAAACGCTTTCATCTGCTGTAACCACACAATGTTTATTATTGCGACATCTCTTAGCAGTCACTAGTGCAAATATGTGAAAAAATTGTCGACTTTGTATGATTTGTACCATTGGCATTTTCATAAGGGTGAGAGTAGTTTCTTAACGGCACATCAGCACATAATAGGCTATTTCAGTGCCTTGACATTTTCATAAAAATACAAATGTAATTTTTACAGTGTAGCTTAAAGATACTATTCAGGTGCGGTAGAAAACGTTTACATTTCTTTGTGGCACATTTATCCAAGATCCTGTGTACGATATTTTGTCAGAATTTGCTGAGAGTTTTGTAGAAGATATGATGAAAACATTTTGGCTTACTTTTTTGGGACACGCTGTAAATGAAGGGCTATAAAAAAACACTGTAAAAGCTATTCGAATAAAACATTTTAGAACAACAGTAAGTGTAATACAGCCTGTGAAAGCTTCACAATGTGTTTTGATATCAGCATGGTAGACCCAGTAAACAACCCCACATGTGGACTATTGTTTATTTACTCAATATAGAAACCAACTGTTTGCTGTAGGTTGGGACCAAATTCAGACAATCGACTCGCTGCTGAGGAAGGGCGGACACCGTGGACCAGTAACTGCTGAGCTGAGGCAGTCGATCAAGCTCACTCGATACCAGAGCGAGAAGGTATCGACCAGCTACGCCGAGTACATCGCCCGCAGCCGCAGTCAGTGTGGGACGGGATCTAGCATCGGAACAATGCCATTGCCGTATACTAACGGCTATGCGTCTGGTGCGGGAGGGACTGTTTCAACATCCGATCCACCGGTACTGACCAACGGTTATCATCGGATACATTCGCTGCCGTACCCGTCCAACAGCCACCATCGTCATTCCTGATACAGAAGGTCGTAGGAAAATTGCACCTGTGCACACCTGAGCCTTGGCAGCATCTGCTACACGCTCGTCTCCATTCTGTGTACAGCACCTGGTCACAGCGTGTCGGTATCTGTCACGCTCAGCAGCCTGTGATGTGCCAGTCTTACATCATTTAGCATCTCGTCAACCACATTTGGCTGAGGCTTAGCTGCCTTCTTTAAAGTGAAGTTACACAGGGTGGCCACCCACCTGAAAAATCTGGAGAATCGGGGGAATTACAAAAGTGATCAGGGAAAAGTCCGGGAAAGTGTGTTCTTGCATGTAATATGTTACCGTGTTTAATGCGAAGGATACAAAATGGGCTTAAACTTTTCGGTTTGAAATGACATTTTTGTGTTTGTATTGTTAATGCTGTGGGGTCCACAGACATTGCTCAGGCTACCTGGAAAGTGGCGATGTCAGGGAAATTCAGGGAATTGGAGAGTGGCTACCCTGAACACTTAGCTGTGCACTCCATTAGAGTTACGTCAGGCGTCACGTGGATTCTTGCCGTAAGATCACTGTCGATTTAGGACTTACTGCTATGCAACTGGAGTTCGTGTTCGTCTGATTCCTGTCAAACGTGTGCCGTATTTTCTAATGGATGGTAAACTTTAAAGAAGGTGGCACTGCCTGGCAAAGACTGTTGCCTTATTGACAGCTTTTCTGTACGTCAGTAGATTATGACTGTTTTGTGATACGAGGCGTATGCGTAGATTGACTTGCAGAGAACAGTGTTTCTGCCACGTTTTGCCATTACAGCAAGGGTCTTGCTCATAATGCTGCTGTTTATAACTGATTAGTCAGAGAAAACCATGACCATTTAGATTTCACTAGCTGCTCGATTGTCATCAGCTGATATTGCCTATGAAACTGAAAACGGTCCATGTCTTATTTGACCTATTACTTAAGCACATTCTTTAAACATCAGTTATGTGATGCTTGCCACCTGGAAGGACCAAAACTTAAGACCTAGAAGAATCAGCTATTATGATAAGCCGTCATTTTGCAGCAGTCGCTATTCTGAAAAGTTTCAAACGGCTGCAAATTGATTGCAATAGTGGTGATAAGGAATAGCAAATGCCGTTTTATTCTTTAACTATTTGGGTCAGTGTCTGCAGATGGCCTCACGACATTTATGTATTTTCTATCTGAGATCAACCGTCTTTTTCTTGGGGAAACTTCGACATGCGTTCGTGGCTATCATGTCTGTTTCAAGTTTGAATGTGCAGGTCGGGTGCTGTCGGCCGTAGTGTATTTAGAATGTAGCTATGATTGGGTTGTTGCCCGCTAATTAATTACAGACACTGACTTGGCATCACTATTGCAGTTTGTTGCAGCAGTAGTGTGTCAAAGTGGAGGCAGAAGAAGACTGCGGTTGTGCACCATTTTATTCTTAGCTTCAGTCGCACATGTATTTCAGTTGTCTGTCATTCCACAGCGTAGCACACGTTTCACTTTGATCTGTGTGTAAAACTTGCTTTGAAGTGTTATCATGCCAAAGGTTACTCGTGCCGTATTGCTGTGTGATCAAACATCACTTCTCACTGTTGTGGTTTCTGTTGCAGTGATCGAAAAATGCCAAAACCCTTGTTACATTTCAAAATAACTCCCAACAAATCTGACCCAGTATTAATAATTTTGGTACAAGGAATTATCATTTATGATACCCTTTTGTATGATGTGCTAAAAACAGGGATGCTGAGTCCTTTTTGTAGGACTTGACTGAGACTCTGAGCTTAGAAAATTTAGCACTCTGAGTCCGACTCTGGCCGTAAAACAACCTGGACTCAACTTTGACTCCAGGCCCAAAATCACACTCCAACTGTAGGATTTATTTGTTTGACATACTACTGATTCAGTGCTGAAGGATAACCTGAGAGAAATTCTAAATTTTTCTAATAAATGTGACAATAGTAGCAAGCAAACAGAGTGTGATGATGACGTAACAACTTAAACTAGCACGACTGGCAAAAACTGTACATTGGCTGAAACCATGTTGTACTAGGCTAAATGTACAATCAACGAGTAATATGTGGCCAGAGTTGGATTCTACCTTGGAAGGAATACACTACCCGACTCCCGGCCAAAACCTGGACTCGGACTCCACACCCGTGGTTAAAAGTAGGAAACCAGTTTGCCGTGACAGCGAGAGCAGTGGTCAGTATACTGTAACTGATTGGGTGTTTTGCAACTGGAGCTGTGCTTTGTTGCTGTCAGTGGAATGTAGACCACAGACTGCCTGTCTTCATCAGTTCTCTATGTAATGCCACCTCCATATTCCTTCAGCTGTCATCCACATCTCTAATTCCACATCTCCTTTCCACGTATTCCTTGGTGCATTGTTCACAGTAGTGCTTTCTCGGCTGTGTTGTCATCATTTCTCTCAACTTTTGTCAAAGCCAGTTTCTTTTTCTTCTTAGTGGCTGCAGCACCAGTTCACTGCCGGTTTTCATCTGCAGTTGGTCTTTCTCTGCTTAGAAGAAATAACGCATTAGTGTGTCACCTGTGAAAAAGTTGAAACATTTCACGTTGCAGGAATTGCAACATTTAGTCGCAGAGAAGTGAGTTTTAAATTGAAGTGCAGCCTGCTGCGCTGACATGTAGCTTCTCCGTTGATGTCGCTCCATGCTACATGACAGCTGCCGTATTTGTAGCACTAACTGGTTCTCTGTTTTGTCAGATTTCATAAAGAAGTAAGCATACCGAAGTGAGTTATGCTTTGTGCCAATAATTATTGATATAGTGTCGGATTTGTGGCAGTTATCGCCTGTGTGCCACCGATGATGTGGTGTCCAATGCACGAGTCTCAAGTGTCTCGCGCCACAAAAACTGAAAAAAAATATGGATCGGAAATTGATGTAACTTTGTAGGAACTTGTGTTCCAGTGAACCCAAGAATTTGTTAAAATTTTGATGACCTTTGAACTTATAAGCTATTTCAGTATTTTAGCCAACATACCCTGTGTGAGAGATATTGATGCTGTGAGCTCAAGTCCATACGTCTGAGACAGGGGGTGTTAGGTCAATCCTTTACGCATGCAACACGGAACTAAAATTGACGGCGGCGCACAGGTTTTAGTACCCATAGCACACAGTTTAATGTGTATAGGTAATGGGTTCGTTTTTTAATGATGTGTATTTGTATGAGAATGTGGCGAGTACTACAGCACCGACAACACAGCAGATTGACAATAGTTATACAGCTGAAGTTGATTGACAGTCAGGCAGGGTTGTTAACAATACTTTGTAAAAGTATAGCCAATACCAATGCCTATACTTCATGAAAAATGTATTGTCAATACTTTTACCAATACTTGCATTAAAAATTATTGCCCGTACCAATACTAATACTTCTAGCCATACTTTTGAATATAATTTTGACAACCTTTTCAATCAAGATAAGATATAATACTTGCAAATCAGAGTTGAAATTACACATCTGTAATATCACTTTTTAAGTAAACATCATTAAGTAAACAAGCGTCAGTGTCCAGTATTCATCTGCACTAATGTTCACAGTTTACCAGTTCTTAGCTGTACGCAGAAACATCATCATTTCAAAGTGTTTGCTGGTAAGACGTGAGCGAAGTGGGGTGAATACTCCTCAAAATTTGAAAAAAAGTATTGAATAATTATTGGCTTAAAAGTATTCCCAATACCTCTATCAATACTTCTAGATAAAAGTATAGGCCATACCAGTACCAATACAAAAAAGTATTGGCAATACTTTATTGCCATACCTTTTTATTCAATATTAACAACCCTGCAGTCAGACATCTGCTTTTTAATGCCGCTAATCATGCATTGATTCAGTCGTTCCTTTATAGAGATTAGTTAACCTAGAAACAGAAAATCGTGACTACAATTATCCAGCGTATTATGTATCGTTAATATTTTGTAAGACATTTTGAGTTTGTAGACGGAGTTACTTTGTGTACTACTAGTTTACTAGTATAGGTTATTGAGTGGCTTTCATGTCAGTGGTACATTGCTCACTATGTAAAAGCCTGACATTAGTTGATATCATGGTACGATGATCTTGTGAATGCTGTACTCGATACACTGGCGGCTTTGTGTGTGTATGTAGTTAACAGGTACGGTTTTTTACTTGTTAATTTGAGTTGTCATTGACGTGTGGCGATGCTGTTATCGTTAGCGTTGTTACGGTCTTTGATTTATTCTGTTCATTTGCTGTAATAATATTAAATACAGTAACAGTGTCCTTGTCGTCTTCAACAAGAAACAAAAACTCTGAACGAAAAGTGGTAATTTACGTTGCTAATTTTTGGCGAGTGTTGACCGACTGTTCACATTAGAGTGCGTTTGTCTGTTTCCGTAGCAAAATGCTGTCGTTTGTTTCAGATGTCGTACGTTTATTTTCTATTCATTTTATATCAGTTTTACGCACAGTGGATGGTTGAGGCGTTGTGAGGTGCACATTGTTGCAGTGTGGCATGCTCACCTGTACGATATTGTGTTGCGGCAGCGGACTGTTGCACTCAGTGCGGTGACGTGAGTGGAGTGTGACGCGTTGTTGATAAGACTGCACGGAGATGGTTCGTAGAATTTAGTATTGCTACAATTGTGACATATGTTGCCATGAATATGTTATGCTAATTTTATGTTGATGAGTTTCAGTGATGTCGAATGTTGAGTAGACTTTTGTTTTGCGTGATACGTTTGTAAAATAATTATGAAACATTATTCTGTGGATATTGTAGTGAAGGACTGGCAAGTATATAATCGTTTAAGGTCGAAGATTCATTAACCTGTTACATGCTGAGTGGGACGTGAAACTGTACTAACTGACCGTTAACACAACTTTGAGAAGTCATGTCATTTCGAGTCATAGTGTGTTGAATTAACTTGTTGTGTCAAGTTGCATCATGTTGAGTCAACAGTTCAGATTCAGTTTGCTTCACTCAGCATGTGATAGCATGCCTTCACATTACTTTACATTGAAGATATCTCACGTCATCATCATCCCTTGTCCAGCCTTCACTGTAGCATTGCTAATCAGTACATTTAAATAATAATAATAATGATGATGATAATGATAATCAGAACAAGTCTTGGCTTGTTGGGGAGGGGCTTGGCCGTAAAAGATGTCCACATAAAAGTGGTAAAAGTTTACCCCTGCCCTTTGTCCACATTGAGTGTCTCCTCCTTTTCCTCCACTGTGGACATCTGCAATGACAGAATGGAATTTGTATAAGCCATTTTTACAGAGTAGGCCGACAGACATGTTACGACACTTGTCAACTATTGCGGTATGTCCTATAGTTGAACTACCACACATATTATGAAATACGGTAGGCTTAATTGGAAGTATTATAAGACTGCTAACAGTCATCACGGACAGGTTGTGGCTGCATCCAGCCAGCATCATTGTCAGTCTTGGAAACAGTGTGTCGGATCAATACCGCTAGTTTTTGAAATCTGCTGATAAAGCTATGTTGTGGACATCCACATATGCTGAAGCCCCGTCGTCCACTTTTGTGTACATTCTGCCTGAACCTCAGCCTCTTTGTGTGGACTTTCTTTGTGTATGGCATGCCAAAATCTTTAAGACTAATCGAAGTAGCAGATGTGCTTAGACGAATCAAAGAGAAGATGAACACGTCTTTGATATGTTGAACGCATCCTTGACTTCTCTTGGTCACTTCGCCATGTGTTCAGTGAGTTGGAGGCAACGTGAGTCAAAAAATTGTATGTAACTTGTTGCACATCAAGTTTTGTCCAAGTTTAGCTGATGGTGTCTGATCTTAGTAGGTAATAATGAGAATTATCGGTCATATTAAGCAGTCGTCGCACTCAGTTTTTTGCTTAATTATATTGCATTGTTGTGCATGCAGTGATAATTAGGATAATTATCTGTTAAGTTCTGGTGAACATCTGCAGTTGTTTTATTTGGTTTCTATGAATGTTGACAGTAAGCAGACTTTTCAAAGAATGAAGTTCGCTAAGGTCCGTCACTCAAAACGTTGCTCAGTTAGGTGACACTTATCATTGCGTAAGTCTAAAATCCCTCTGGTTAATTTTGTTGATAAAATTCAAGAGGCTTATTGGCCCACTTACTTTAAGTGCCAGTTAACTAGTTTTTAATGTCATGTAATTGTTTCACCCCTCACTTCTGAGTAATTGATTCCGATTACTAAGGAACTTTGGTCCCTCCAGTTACCAAAATAAACACCAAGTAAGTATAAAGGGCCAATATATTGCCTTTATGGGTAATTAGACATAGACACTGTGAAGCCAGTCTACTGGCCTTGTGGCTGTTTGTCATAGGCCGTTAAGCGGGTTTTCAGGCCTTATAGGGCAAAAGGGTTAACATTTCGTGCAACATTTCCTGCTTAAAATAGTACGAAAAAGGTAGTCAGATATTACTGAACTTTTCATCGATGTTCATGCATACTGTGCAAGTTTACTGAACAATGAAGTATTGTGATAGTCATTACAGTTGGGTAAATTTTAGGCAAGTTGTCCTGTTTCAAATACCACCCTTAGTATTTCAGTATTTGTCTAGCAGTTGAATTCTTACGGTTTTGTCTGTTACAAACATGGACAGCAAGAGGCTGCAGTAAGTGTCGAAATTTGAGATTGCCAGCGTGAAATTTAAATTAAAAGCTTCTTTAGCAATAACTGATTGATATGGACCAACATTGCCTGACTGTTAGTTCTTTGTACCGTACATAATTATTTATGCTGTCGCCTTGCGTTGGGGATGTTGAACGGTCTGTGTTTATTGTATGTGTAGCATTAACAAGCACATAACTCAGGTTGCGGTTAGATCATAGTGTTCGTAGTGTTGCTGTTTTTCTGTATTCTGCGTCTGTTGCGTTTGCGCGTTTTGTACTGACTTCTGGGGTATCATCTGGGTGTTTGTTGCTCGTAGCCGTTCTGTATGCTGTCTGCTGAAATGACCGGTGCACTGTCAGTGCAGCCGAGACTGTGTTAACTTGTCTGTTGTTAACGGACTGAAATAATCATGTGAACTTGCTGTTTGTTGAGGTCTCCGTCGTGTAATAAACTAAACGTTGCTTTTCTGACAAAGAATGTGTCAGAACTAATATTTTGGCATTTTCTTGATGTTCTCGATGCCGTTCGACACTGTTGGTTGCATGCAGGGTACAGATCCAGGTTGTGTCAATTGCCAGACATTCCCAAACTTTCACCACTGATTTAACTTGCGAATTCACAAAATTTCTTTAAAATTTTCAGAATCAACTGCCAGGCATTTGGTTCAGTGGATCTGTCAGCAGTTTGGTGACAGTAGTGGCATTGATACTGTAATGTAGTAATGTAGTAATGTGTCAGTGCAGTAATGAAGGCGACACACTCAACTGGCACTCACAGTACACAGCACTCACAAAATTAAAGTGATAAAGCGGTATTGTTTTAATAGGCGAGAAAAATTTTGTTACTTTGAACTTACAGTAGAACAGTTATACTGCTGTAGGTTAATTTTAATGAAAGAAGAATGAATGAATGAAGTGTTGGATGTAGTTTCCAGATGTTAGGTGGATAGAAGTGAAGGTGAAAGAACCAAGCAGAGTTACAACATGTGCAACCTACGACTGAATAACTTTGTTCAGTAATCAAAGCATAAAACCATAAAATACATTTAATAAGTGTTTGACAACAAAGACATAAAATGCAAGATGAGCAATACATCACTTAACATCACAGCTATTGACATATCTAATACTGACAAGTCTACATCTGTCTGGTGTCATGGGCATGGTTGATTGATTGATTAAGGCTTAACGTCCCACCAAACACTTTATAGGTCATATCGGGGACGGATTTTTATGGGTAAAATGACCCAACCAACAGTGTCAAAGCACTGAAGGAACACACACAAAACTAAACTAAACCAAATACAACAAAACACCGAAATACATCTAAACTAAGGAATACAGATAACACAAACTAAACCCAGGTTCGGTAGCTTCCTACGACCTCCAGCCTGGAAACGGAGTGGGACTATTCTGATAGAAAGGGAAGGGATGGACAAAAGAAGAAAATAGGTAAAGCCAATGAAAGAAAGGGAAAAGTAAAAAAAACAAAAGATGACGAAGTAAATGGACAAGGGGAAAAGGGGAGGGTGCCCCGGCCCCACACGGGGCATCATGGGCATGGAACAGTCTGGGGTATCCATTTGTACTGAGCTGTCACTGACCACCTCTGACAATTCTTGATCAGATCCAGCCACAGCATCACTGCAGTCTTATCATTAACTCTACCACATCTGTGTATCATGTCTGTGTGATGTGCCCTGCAGTGTCTTTGCAATAGCATCATACAAACGGGTACATTTTAAATGCCGTAATAATAACAGTAACGACAGCATATTAAAGCATTTGGCACTAAAGTAAAGGTGAGCTTTGGCAATGTAGTAAGTTGATCACAGTTAACTATCAGTTGTGGCAATTCATGTATGAAAGTACATATTCACACACGTATTTAGTTAATACTTGAATTTTATGACATATTTAAACACATTACACATCAAACTACTGTCAAATCGCTGTACAGTTGCTAACTAATGAAGCCAATGAGTTGGTCCACTATTGATTGTAAGTTACACATCACTTTGGCACTGGCATTACATGTACTACAAACAGACAGTGATCCAAATGTTGTCAAGTAAATACAGCACTTACAAACGTACAGTGTATATGCATTGTGAGTCAAAAAACATCATTTTATTTTTGCAATAACTTTGTCAAACCAAGATTTTTTTGACAATTTTTGGCACATATGTACTTCAGTAAATTTGAAACAACGTGATATCAAAATTGTCGATCTCTCTTGATCAGTATCTTGATAACGCCGTTTTAAAATGCAGAATGTGTACACATGTCCTAACCAACGTCAGTTACGATGCGTACAGTCGTTTAGCAGTTTTTAACCATAGGCGACTTTAAATAATTTCTATGTAATGTAATGTAAGCTTAAACGTCTTCATTATCATCTCCAACATTTAAATGAAACATCATATAAAATATGAAAATGTATGGACCAACAATGCAGTGCAATAGTAAAATATTGGACTATGTTGAATGTTCAAAATGTCCACCTCTGGCCACTCCTGTCCACAAATGTCCACTCATGCCCTTAGCATAAACAGGGGCGTCGCCAGCCGTAAAAAAAGTGGGGTGGACACGTTCGAGGTGCCAAAGGCGCCCAGCCAAGACACCGAATGCGTCGAGGGGGTGGCACTGGCAGATCCAAGATTGAACGTTAAGGGGACCACAGTCCCTTCCCTTCCCTCTTTCCCCTCCTCTTCCTTCCCCTCCTCTGCCTTCTCTTAGATGTAGGAGCCCCTTGATTGCGGCTAAGGGTCTAAGAGCGCTTAAGCCCCCCAGCGGGTCCGGGCGGAGCCCGGCCGCCAAACGTATTTTGGTGCATTTTACTGATTTTAGGCATAAATTTGCACCTTTCTGAGCGCCTAAGTGACTAAGAATTTCCTGTGTTTGTTCTCCATCAAAAGAATGTGGAACTATTGGGAACTCTGCATTCCAGTTGGGCGATGTATTTCAGTAAGGTTGTGCAGTCCTGAAGCCAGTCAATTGAAATGTCCCTTCCCTTAGAAGTAGAACCCCCTCGATTGCGGATAGGGGTGGGGATGGGGAGGACTTAAGCTCCCCAGCGGGTTCGGGCGAAGCCCAGCGGCCAAACGTATTTTGGTGCGCATTTTGGGCATAAATTAGCATCTTTTTGGGTGTCTAAATGACGAAGAATTTCCTTTGTTTGTTCTCCATCAAAAGAATGTGGAAACTATTTGGAACTCTGCGTTCAAGTCGGGCCTTTTACTGGGGGTATTTCAGTGATGTTGTGCCGTCCTAAAATACTAAAATACCTTAAATATACGCCTATGTTATATTTTGAATATAATAGCAAGCGAAGTGAGCGAAAAAAACAGCTTATCTCCATGATCCACAGACCTTTAACAATTCCTTCTGCAGCCTGGGGAGGGGGTAGGCCCCTCCCTATAACCGATGGAGGGCATGGCCATATTGCCCCCTTAAATCCGCTAATGGGGGTGGGATGGCGAGGAAATTACCCCGTCACCCAACCGACTAGAGGGCTTGGGGAGCGTCGTGAGCGCCCCAGCCGGGTCCGGTTAATACGGATTTCAATGCTTTTCAAGCGTCATAGAATGCCTCTGGTTGAGATGTTTGTTGTAAATTGACGTCAAGACATTTGTTAATGGAAAAAAAACGATCACAGCTCGTCCATGGTGGAGATCACCCCCTTCTGAATCCGCCATGCAGAGGCGTGGATGTCAACATCAGCGCCCCGTGCACAGCACGGCCAAAGGCTGTGTTGGAGTGGTCTGGATACGTGGGGGTAGGGGTCACCCCGTGCCGCCGCTGCCAGAAAATGTTTGAAAATTTAAACGCCAAATGCTGCTTTACTGGCTCAGAAAATTGGGCTGCAGAAGGTGCTAATACATTCCCAGTAAAGGAGTAGAAATTGTCTGACTAGCCCATAAATGTCATGTGCTAGACCGACCCGCTTACGCTAGCGGCTAGCCCCCCCCCCCTCACGCGCAGCCAGAAAAAGTCATCGGATTTGCATCGATCTCAGGGATGACCTCAGGCAAAAGTGGGGTGGACATGTCCACCCCGTGGCGACGCCACTGAGCATAAATCAACACCGATCAATCTCTTGATCAATGATTGTCTGTCTGTCAATCAGATGTTGCCTCAGCTTATCAACATCTTGCATAGGATGTTGATGAATCCACTCCTGTAGCATTGCCAAGATTCTGTAATCAACAAGACTGAAGTCGGATATGTTAAAAGGGCATAGGTTTGATGCTATGGTGAAGTCTGGCATCTCGCATGAAGCAGCTCGACGCTTGTGCGCACACTCTGTGCTGTTGAAACTTAAGCTGGTTCCCTGCTTTCAACTTTATAAAGAATATGAAATATGCTTGTCATAAGAAATTTACTGAGGTATATGTCTGCCAAAAATTATAATAAATAGAGCTTGGTTTGACAAAGTTATTGCAAAAATAAAATAGTGCAGTTTTTGACTCACATGGGTAGATTCACTGCAATGCACGATCATGCTGTAGTACATCACTTCAGCATGTAAAATTCTTTGTAACCTCTGCTAACAGCACTGCACTCATACAATAAAAAACAACACTGATCCTGATAATGCATAGTAAAATACACAAACATTATACAAACTACAATTGGCTGTGTCGAGAATTACATCAGTTAGGTAAGCACGATTCGCAAAAAAAATAGTAAATAGTTACAAAATCACAAAAACATCTATAACTGCCACGAATTTGGTACAAAACATGAGCAAGGACGCACAGTTTTGGCAGGTGTGGCAAGTGCTCCATGAGAAAACCACAACAATGACAGCCAAGTAGCATTACTTACAACAACCACAAGAAATACAAGGAGTAAAAGCTGTACGAGTACATCAAAACGAACTGGCTAATATCACAAAAACTGATCACCAAGACATTAACGAATTGTGTTTTCATATGCCATGAGACTGTGATATGTAGTAATGTTTCATTTGACACTTCTCAGCTGTTGCTCCTTCTCCTCTGATGCTGGTGACTTCGCTGTCAACTGTTTGTCTCAATACTTTGTAGATGACTTGCCTGTCTTCTCGCAGTATTTCTTGTCGTTGACGTCTATCTTTTCTCGCTGACTGACGGCCGACTTCTCGCGGCTGCTGCTTCTGTCGGCCGACGACTTTGTGTCCTGTTGACCAGTAGTGGTAGATGTGCTTCTCGATGTCGTTTTTCCCTGCAGACAGGACAACAATTCACAACGTCCCAGTCAAAACAAAGTCAGTCACATCTCACTGAGTAATTTTGTCACATTAATACAGGATATAATGACAATATGCTATATAATACGTATTTTTCAGTAGGTATCAACATCAACTAATAGTGTGCATGAGCATGAGCACGTGCCATAAAACTCTACTGTGTCTGGCCTACAATTCAGCAATTGTTGTACCCGAAATTATTTTGCTTTTCTATATTTTCACAGTTGTATGCCCTCTGTCATTCGCACCAGTGCATTCAATCTTGTAATTTCATTTATTTTACAAAATAAATACCAGCTTAGACTTAAGACTCGCTTTCTTAAGACTGTAAATAGACTTTCAAGACATCTTGAGACCAGGACAAGGAGCAAGGTATTAACTAGCAAGCAAGGTATTAACTAGCCAGCTGTCACTGCAAAAATAAGCATTATTACTGTAAGCTGTCAATTTTTGAAGAAAAAATAGTCAGTGCTTCCAGAACTTAGTGGTGATAGTGAGTTCATTTTAGTGGAACGTAAAATGGATGGTAGAAAAGTGCAAGGAAGATGCAGGCGGATGTGGATTGATGACAAAAAGTTGTACAGCACAAGAAGATTAAAATGGCAGAAGACAGACTCAAGTGAATGACCGTGTCATGTCAAGCTTCTGTATCACAAGATATCTGTGTGACGGCCTGCAATGTGTCGCAGAACTGAATCGGTGCTGGCTGCATTCTTCAACGTTCAACTCCCTTGTTGTTCCAGTAACCAGACTCTTTACTGTCGGTCACTTATGGAACAGTCTGCAAACTGACGTCACTTCCGCAACAACATTGCCCGTTTTCTGTTCTTGTTTAAAAACATAATTATTTTCTGTTTCTTTTCCTGCATGACTTGTGTTGTTTTAACTTTGACAGTCTTTAGTATCTTTGCAGTTTGTATTAACTTAGGGCACTTAAAATATTCTTCTATGTAATGTAAAGTCAGCTGATGATGATAAGTTCATCAAGTCTTAAGACCGAGACTTGAGACATCCAAGCCTGAATAAAGAGCACATTCAAGCATTGCGAGTTTGAGAGGCACCTGATCTTGATATTTCCACCACTCCGGTGGATACGCGGACATCTGGTCAATGAGCTGGAGGTTCGCCTGCCATTCTCGTTCCCACTTCACGTGGCTGTACTTCGGCTGGACAGACTCGATGCGTTTCAGTATCTGCTGGTTCTCCTCGGCAACACGCATCATCTCGCGCATTCTACGTTCCCTGTTCAAACTGAAGCACAAAACGACACTCACTTAACACACACAACTATTGCAGAAAACACACCAACAACTTCCGTTATATTGTAACGCTCGAAGGGGGGTAGGGGGTTGGGTGTGTCGTGTGTGTCGTGACGGTGACGGTGTGTGAGATCTAGCTGCGTGACATAGGTGAGGTGG
>Ga0209562_1000380_pt1 | contig 15367 bp, 10 predicted proteins | sample WorMetvacBELIZE2_FD_187399 | JGI IMG/M metagenome (GOLD analysis project Ga0209562, IMG submission 187399) | Marine gutless worms symbiont microbial communities from Max Planck institute for Marine Microbiology, Germany - Olavius vacuus BELIZE.2... | ecosystem: Host-associated > Annelida >... | reverse complement strand
TTGTTCTGTCATATTATTATTGACTAATTGTACTTCATGTACCATGTTCAGTGTTCCGAATAAATGATGATGATGATGATGATGATGATGATGAAGTAATAAATAATCCACAGACTAACGATGTCATCATTCACACCGGTCTGTGTAATTGGTGTGTGGCCAGTTCGGTCCTTAGTCACTTCGGTCCTGCTCACTTCAGTCCTGAAACTGAACTGGGCTATCATGCAGAAGTGGGTGCCTTATTTACAACGGTATCTAGTATTAAGGTTAGTAGGGTTAGGGTTACCCTAAACAAAATATTGTCTTCGTATATGCTACTCGCATACTGGTAGGGTAGGGTTACCCTTACTGTAACGGTTAGGGGTCACCCTCAACCTCACACATAAATTTAGGACCGGTTGGTTGATATTTGACCCCCTTTAGGGCCGTGCAACTGTTTCTTGAAAATTCTAAAATTTACATCATTTTTCAACCATTTTCCGGGGACGCTAAGGGAGCCAGCCACTCATGTGGATTTCGATAATTAGTAGGACCCATGAAAGCATTTCACCATTCTTTATCGCTGGAGCGGGAGACAGCTTGCTGTAGTCGCCAGACTACAATGTTTTGCACTGCTCCCTGTTAAGCCGTTTGTTGCCTAATGGATTAACATCCAGTTTAACTGTTATTCATTAGGCTAACTAGTGATACTTGTTTGTAAGAATACGTACGTCGTTGCTCCTAACTATGTATCATTCCTTGCAAAATGCATCATGTGCTACTGTATATGAGCTATTACTGGTTTGATCTGTCAGTTTATTTCTACACTAAGCACAGTTGAAATAACAGGAACCTTTTTGTAATATGTTGTTGTATGTGTCACATATTTGGTGTATTTCAATGTTTTAGTCGTCACAGTATGAATCTGACGAAGCATATTGGCAAAGTTCAGATGTATCGGCAAATCGTATCAATGCCTTTGATGATTCTGTGGCAAGTGTATTAACATGTCGTACTTGAGTGTTTGTTGTGTAGTTATTAGTTGCAAAGACTAATAACGCAGTGAGTATTACATGTTTACAATGCATTGTTTACAACTGGCCATTTATTTTTAGTTGACCTGTACCCTCGTATGAAATGTGTATTTTTTAAAGTGAAAATAATGTTACGTATAGTTTTTGTACTGTTGTCCTTTAATTGCATCTTTTATTGCATTTATTTTGTTATTTGATTATTATATTATATTACACTGTATTGACAGTTACTTGTACTAGTCTAATATACATGTAGAGGACTGTTGTCTCGTTTTGGTTGCCGCAGTTTTCTTGTTTCTGGACCAACAATTTGGAACGATCTTCCTGTAGACATTCGAAGCACTGACATCACGCGTGAACAGTTTAAGCGTAGCCTTAAGAGCTGGCTATTTGAGTGTGCGTACGGCAGAAGGCACATCTGAGAAACAGTCCAGTCTGAAGGCGCGCCTAAGAAATGGACTTACTTACTTACTTACTTACTATACATGACAGTTAGGAAGGAAATGATCTGGAAAGTAGGTAAGTTTTGAGGCAGTTCTGAATGATGGAGCTGACCTGTGACATTGCACGGCAGAATGTTCCCGAGGCAGATACCAAAAACCACAAAGGCACGATCGCTGACAGTGGAAATACGTGTACATCAGATCACTAGCTGCGAGGATAATGATGACGCGAGACAACAGTGATTGGAATCGGCAACACACTGAAAGATACCGCAGCGCCAAGCCACACAGGCGTCGGTAAAAGAGCACAACTAGTTTGAATCGATGCATTCCAGAGACTGCAGCGCATAAAGGTCTTGAAGTATCGGTGTGGCATGCTTGTACCGAGAAGATCGATGTCTTATTAGTACTGCTCTTATTACTTTCTGTAAAGTAACACTACATACCTTTTCAACAGTGACCAGTTGACCTGGGCCAGTGGGTCACCGCTAACTAAGTGGCCAGTTGACCGTAATTCATTTACAACAGTGTCGTGGCATGATGTGTACATGCACGTTATGTATGTATGTTTTACATGCTTGTAGGACCTTAATGCTGCAAAGACTATTCTCAGCAGGCAGAAGATTGACTATGATTCAGATGTTGATGATACAATAAACTGGGATGGCAGTTCTACAGCAACTTCAAAAATTGGTTTGTGGTTTGTTTAACATTGCTTCACTACATAAACAAGACGATGTGCAGCCCTGATGGCTGACACAGTATGCAGCCTTCTGTATAATTTCAGGTTTGTGTTCCTTTCATGAGTTGTGATCTCTTCACCTTTACATTTTTCCATTTTATCCTGAAACTTTTCATTGTTGTTTGAGATTAACATACTTGCTACATCTGAAGTTCATGTGGCTGCCTGTTAGCTCCCATAGTGCATGTGCCAGGAATATGATATGTTAACCTTGCAACATTGACTATTTCTTTTTAACTATGCAAGTTCACACTGTTTAAAAATATCATGGTATTATTATCCATTCTTCTATGCCATCAGTGCATATCACGTGTTCTAAACAATTAATCTCTTGCAGTTGATGTAATGTAAATCACGGATTTATATGTCGTATTAGGTACATGAAAACACATGTGCTAGTACTTTGAGAACAGCCATGTTTTAAAGGTTGTCTGAAGATTGTCTGCCTGTGCTAATACCCGGATTCTGGAGCTTAACTGGTAGAGAGTTCCATACAGATGGGCCGGCGACAGCAAAAGCCCGTTGACTGTGTTTGCTCAGCCGGTAAAGCAGTGCAAGCTGGTGATGACTGGCAGACTGTAAGCACTGTCGTCAGACGTGAGCGCACAATAGTCCGCCAGATACTGCGGAGCTTTTCCGTGCTGACATTATTATTATTAGTATTAAACGTTTTTGTTAATAAGCCAATATGTTGACATAATATGACAAATCATGGGCCCGGACATCTGTATGTCATAAGGTCAAGCTTGTGGCTAATCCACTGTGGAACATCAAGCCAGTGCAGCTTAGAATGACCGACCACCAACAAACCACAGTCAAATTTCCATGTGCCACTGACAACACGAGCAGCAGTGTTTGTTTCCACAAACACGGGTTGGTTTTAAAAATTAGGAATTTTTAAAAATTTCTAACGTAACTTTCCTTTTGTTTTGTATTATTGGCATTTGTGTGTTTACCAGTACTTGTCCCATTTGCTGTAGCTTTGTAAGCATTAGGCTTCTGTGCCTTGTTGGTTTTGTTTATTGATTCATTCATAATTAACGTTGTCACTTCTAGCTGCTAGAAACAAATATATGATGATGATGATGATCGCGATGATGATGATGATGATGGTGATGTATTTGCTTTCTTGTCAGCATTTAAGTCGGCCCGTTATCGACCAGCACAGTCGGGTGATGCTTCTGTGACACACAGTGCCATTGCTTCCCAGAAGAATATCAGCACTCCCACAGGTGTTGTCTCAAGATCATTTACTGTTTTCAGTCATAAGTCATTGCACATATAATATGCGATGCTTTTAAGTACTAATAGCCTGATGCAGTTCCATTGAAGTAGCATGTCATATGCTATGTTTTGCTATTAGTACATTTGCGTATCACAGCTTACGCAAAGTCTCACTGCTGCATTATTACAATCTGCTTATACGGACTCTTTACAGTGACAATTTGACCTTTGTAATGCAATACATATGTTAAGTGATACTTGTTGAAACCAATTGTATTCCACCTGAACACCCCCCCAGCCAGACTGAGGTGAAAGGGAAAGGCCTGCATGTGGTAATGGTTGTTAGTGAAAGGCCTTTTATTGGTGTAAAAGGGCCACGGAAGCAAAAGGGCCCATGAAGGTGAAGGAGCCAATGGAGGCCAAGTTTATCTGTATAAATTACTGATGCATATTCACATTTTAAGAGAAAGTGTGAAGGTTATTTTTCGTATTTATTTGATTTTTCTTTTTCGTTATAAACAATATACGCTATATATAACACTTATACATATGTTAAAACAGCCTCATACAGGTTGTGCTGGCTCTGGTAAGAGGATGAATGTATTCTGTTAAATACTTGTGAGACATATTATCTGCACCGAGGCACAGAGGCCGATTGAAAGAGACCTGTATTGCACCAGTTTTTCATATGATGGCATTGATTATTAATACTAAACTATTGATCTTTGCTCTGTCTTGTGTCTGCAGTGTTTGTGACAGTAGTGCATCTCTGAGAGTTATAGTTAATGTCAGTATCTGGCTCATTGAAGAACTTTATCTATATTGATTTTGTGATGTTATCCTCTCCTTTTTTATCTACTGCACATCTAGTGAATGTGGTGATGCAGTTGACAGATCGAGATCAAGAGCAGAAACGTCAGCTTTGGAGCATTACCATTCACCGAGCATCGATGATGGTATGTATTTTAAGGCTACATTTTGCTGCTGTTGCCTGCAGCATACGTGATTGGTGGATTTGTAAAATAGTTCTAAAAAGAGGGAATTTTCTCAGTTTCAGTAGACCCAATATCTCTTCTAGTGCATTTGTAGTCCTGGTAAAGGATAGTATCTGGTGCCAAATGCAGCTCATTTCATTTACCAGCTTAGAGAATCCGAGAAGGCAAATCTCCTATGTCAATAAAGTTTATTTCAAGATTGACAAATTTTGATAACGTGACTTAACAGGCCCTGTGACTGAAATGAGACAAATATTCTTCTAAGATGTTTAGTAGTTTTAGTTTTACCCATTGCAGAGAAAACTAAGGAGGGGCACAGAGCGTCCAATTTTGGAGGACTTGACTCCCATCTCCCTTTTGGCAAATGACTTTTTTATCCATCCCTATACTCCCACAGTTTACTGTGCATCGTTGGTAAGCACAACCAACTACATCGGCAGTGGTATGACCATTTGTACTATTCAGTGCATGCTTGTAATAATTTTATCTGCTTGCATGATATTATGATATGCAAAGGAGATCAATATCAAAATATTTAAAGATCATCAATGTACACTACGGTTATGCTGACAGATGAAGTGTGTGTTGGCTGTACAGACTACAGAGTTTGCATCTGAGTAATTCTGCAAAAAAATAATTTAGTTTTTATATGTTATGAAGTTGTAGGCTCGGCCACAAGGCGCCAACCAACAGTTGCCGAAATGTCTAAACTCGAAAATGAAATAAACTTCCTTAAACGGTCATTAGATGTGAGTATATCTGGTGTTTGTGTAGTTTTTGCTTCTTTTGTTGTATTTAATCAATAGCATTTTGATCTTAATTTGAAACTTGAGAACAGCTGAAAATGTTTTTTTTTAAATTTTGCGTAATTAATTAGCTTTCGGTTAATTCATATCACATGCATATTGTGTCAGGCAGCAAAGAGCGATAACCTAAAGAAAATTCCAACACGTGATACAGTTCGGAAGATTTTGATGGGACAGGTACAAACACTGTATTGTATTAATCTTCGTTGTGTAAGAGAGGTTTGACAGTTGCTGCTTTGGTTGTCATGCACTCTTTAGATTTTTTCTTTTAATGTGCACATTTTCAAGATTTTCAAATGAAATAAACTTTAAGCAAGTTTGGTTGTTCTATTTCTGTAGTTAAATTGTTTGTGATGCAGTCATATTCTCTGGACAAGTACAAATCAAAAGAAGACAAGCTTCAGCTGCTGGACGATGCTGTCAGTTCACATGATGGAAATGCCGTCATCATCGTAAGTGGCTCTTCTCGATAGGACTGTTAGACTAAGTACTATTAGTACATTGCATTAGTACATATTGTGGCATGTTTATTATTCGAGTATGTACGTGAATTTCTGTGGGAACATGGCTTGGTTGTTTCAACAAACAACCAAAAACATCAACAACATATCGTACATTCATGAAACAAACGCACCCATAAATGGAATTAAAAATATTATTACATAGTCTAGGGATCCTTATGCATAAATTACATGACTGGCTAATGATCTTATTTTTGCAGCTTTGTACACTGTGTATGTGTGTATGTACCATATTCAACATTCAGTAAACTGCGCTGTTATGCTTATCTGCATTTTGTGCTGCAGTGGAATTAGCCAGTTGCCTACAGTTATTCATGGGCATGTTGCCACACCCTAGAATATGTAATTTATTTTTCAAATTCTGTCTGTGGGTGGTGTATTTGTTCATTGAATAAGATTTATCTGACAACATTATAATGTTCGAAAATACCACTCCAATTAATCTGATCACTACTCTGCAGTACATATTTTTGTTTGTATAGATTAATCCAAGACACTCGTTCTGCTCGCTGCTCACACATTGACGTGCTTTTTGAGAAGAAAATGGCATAACGTGAACACTTCCATACATACAGTTAGGGTTATCGTTAGTGATGGCATTTGTGTGGTGTGGTGCAACAACCGAGGAGAGCCCAGTTAAAAATCATAACCCTAACCCTAACCTATTCCAATTCAGCAGCAACATTCCGCACTTCACTAGTTGCTAATTTTCCACATTCTGCATTATGCATTTTACCAGAGACCGAACCACATACCGAGCCGTAGCTGAAAGCAGTTACAGCTCATTATCAATCACATTTTTGCTGTTATCAGTTCACAGAGTTGCTTTTGCTGAAGATAGATCGTAGTTGATACCAACAACTATGTTAGCATTTAGAATGCATTACATAAATCTTTTAACAAACAACGAGAAACATCAACAATGTATCGCAACATTCCGCCATTTTCTTTTCGATACATTCAGTGTGTGAGCACTTAGCAGTTTGAGCATCATGGATTAATCTAGGTCAAAATAAAGGAACACAGAACAGATTGGTCAAATTAATCGGAGTGGCATTTTCAAGCGGTACATTGTGTTGTCAAGTGAAGCCAATTCAGTAAATTAATGCACCCGTACACATCAACAACAAAATTAAATCACATATTCTAGGGGTGTGCCGGAAGTAGCTGTGAATTAATTAGGCAGCTGGCTAATAATGATGCCAGTGATCAATTGCTGTGCTAGGCTGTCCTGTTTCTCCGAGATACAATCAAACCAAACATTTTCAACATGGAGTTGATGTGTCGTCCACGAGCCACGGAGCATTATGTCAACTACCTGAAGCAGCATTATGAAATAGACAAGCTGATGGACGTGCTGGGGTATGCTATAACTGCGTTCCTAATATGAAGGCTTTTCATCTGTGTTCTATGCTTTAAATCAAACCACACTGTGCCACAATAGACTCTTGTTTTGCTTGAGACCTGTGTTTTGACTGATTGATTGATTTATTTATTCAGCAGGTTATGATTACAACTGTTCAAAATGCTGTCATTTGTGTATGGACGATAATTATTTTGTATTTAGAAATATTTTTCATACAGAAGATACATTATAACACTTATGATGCTGCCTTTTTTATTCTACAATTATTATTATTTTTATTCAAATTTTATTTTCATTCTTTTACATATTTTTGACGCAAGGGTTATATTGATTGTTGTTGGCTTTGATGTGATAGTATTCACATGCTGTTAAATTTTAGGATGCTTGGGCGTAATGAAGAAGCAGCAGTAAGTGAATATCTGTCGACTAATTAATTTAGCATGCTTAAATACATTTATTTATCTATTTATTTTTTTGCCACATCATTTGACATATGTGCTTATTATTTTACAGATTATGGGCGAGTGTGTAGCAATTTTTATTGCAATTTTTAATTGAGTTTCTTCTTTGAAGGTTTGTTGAAGTTGTTAATCAGTTAAGGAATGCTTCATAATTATCAACATTATCTGGAGCATAGTGAGAGTACTCCTGTTCAGCTAAGTGCAAGATATTACTGTTCAGCACACAACGGCTGTAATACAAGAGCACTCAGAGGGTCCAGACCTCCACCATGGTGAAGCTGGTCCGGGTCCGCAGTCTAGATCTGGATGACTTCCAACATTTGATGATGACTTCCTTATGCAAAGATACTCTGTGATAAAATTTTTGTGAGATCCAATCAGTTTTCCAGAGAGATATGGGCCAAATTGTGAAAAAATGCCCTATATGTGCTTTTGATCCTTCAAAATATCATAGATCCGGATCAAAAGGTGGATGATGTTTAAAATTTAATAACTTCTTCCTTGTCTGCAGATACATGTGTCAAAATTGTCATGCAGATCCGATTAATTTTTACGTGAAGTTGCTAACAGACAGACAGACAAATGTCGGGTAAAACATAGCCTCCTTGGCAGAGATAAAAATTCATGTGGTTAGATGAGTACATTTTTCTGCTGCACCTCTTGGTGGCATAGGAATGAATTTTCAATCGTGAGAATTTTGTTACATGTTATCTACAGTGTTATGTGTATTGCTAATGAAATGTGTCAATAACTGCTGCAGATGCTGAAGTACAAGCAGGCTGTCTCGTGTCGCAATGTTGACAGCAAAGTCAAAGCATTAAGAACTTGCCAGCAGTGAGTTTTAACACTCTATAAAGTTATTATAATAAGAGCAAAAATTTGATTGTTTTGTGAATTATACATTCTGCAAAGATAACAAAACTTGTCAGATATTGCAGAAACCAGTTTAGTTTTTAATGACCTTATAATAGTGGTTTTCTGTGGATATGTATAAATGATTGTGGCTGCATACTTTTGTGTAGGTCTCATTTTCAGTCGTGCTCGTCACTCTCTCTTGAGTCGTCAATGATTAATGAATATGTTGCCTTACTGGAGCGCCAGATGCCAATAGAGGTGAGCTGTTCTGTTGATTTAGCTTAAGTGAAATATTAGTTGGTAAAGGTGAGAGTAGGAGTTTTTTTGAATATAGCCGTTTCATTCTGGTAATCTGTTAACACTAACTCTGCTATCTGACAGTATGCAAAGTGATTAAACTTGGAAAACCCTAATGAATTATTTGTTTCATAAGTGAGTGTTTTTAATACTTTAAAAGTTTTGTTAAACCATAGAGACAAGGTGAGTGCAGTCTTATTTATAAAGAATCCGTTTTATTGCGCACGTATTTGCTGAGTAACATCTTGGATCAGCAGTGACGATGATGGTATTTTCTATCCAGTTGTGTTTTGATTACAGGCAGCCGATGCCAAAGATGCCGAGAGAGGTTCGGCAAAATTTCGTGAAGTGCCACGTACAGCAGGCTTAGTCAATATGTCTGTGATGACAACGCTCTACTACTGCTGCCTGTATCACTATGAACTGCCTGAGGCTTGTATGATTGCAGCTGTTTGTCATGTGCATAGCTGTAACAACCGCATGTAGATCAGAGACTGAAAACCTTTGCCAAAGCTAACCGTACCATGCACTAGAGGTTGGCACAGGCTGGGTGGCCCGTTGGCTGGGCCAGGCCCTGAATTAAATAATCTAAACGGGCTGATTGTTTTTTCTTACTTGTTGCTCTTATGGAGTGAAGTTTTTACAGAGTCTGTGCTGGACAACAAATTTGAGGTTGGAACTGCTATTGCTTTAGAGAACATTGGTGAAGTGAAATGATTGATTGATTGAGTAAGGTTTAACATCTCACCAAACACATTATAGGTCATATCGGGGACAGGGATGAAGTGAAAAGAAGTGAGATTTGTAGGACAGGAACAGTAATTGCACTTTTAACAGTTTTAGTTTCAGCAATGTTGTCATTTGTTTTTATGTTGCATGCAGAATAACCTGGCTAGTCCACAAGCAATCCGAAAAGCTCACCGAGTGAGTTGTTCTGAAATGGAATATCATGTTGTTCATGATATTTGTTAATTTATGGTGTTAATAGCTACAGTTAACTGTATGTTAACACAACTGTTTGATAGTCATTGAACAACGCACTTTCAGGAAATGGTTGTACACAGAATGCTCATAATGTAAAATTTACTGGACTGTAATTATAACTAATAAATAACTAGTAAATGTAATTTGTTAGTCTTCTTTATGCTATTTAAATGGAATGTTGACTTCCAGTTTTAATGTAACTTGTATTATACAAATGTAACCTGATGTATATATGACTGAGTGACTTTTGAGTTTGTTAATTTCACTCTGAGGGACATTTAGGAAAGACTACCATATCGGACTGCCACCAAAAGTACACTTACCTGTTTCCATTCTGTGCAAAAAGGGCTATGGTTAGGGTTAGGGTGGCGGTCCGATTCGGTAGTCTTTCTGACATTTATGCCCAGTGTACTGTCCGCATGAGATACCCTGGCACATTTGTTATACAGTGATAAAAAAGTACACTGAAATATTAGTCTACTTGAAATTTTACTGCAAAAAAATGTAATGGCTGCGATTCAAATTCTTTAGCTGTAGAGAAGGTATGACCTTGGACAACAAAAAGTAAATAATCGGGTTTATTCTGCGCCACTTTGTAGTATTAATTGTCGCTTGATTGTGCACTGAGTGGTGTACATGTTATTTTATTTGACAGCATTGAATCAGAACTGTGAAGATGACATCTGTGCTACGTCGTGTTGTGCTGTGTATGTGACAGTTGACAGATAAACAGTACACGTGGATCGCACTGAATGCAAGAGCAAGACTGCGACGGTGGGGAGAAATTGAGCAGTTATTCCAGACCAAGGTTAACAAGTCGATCGTCTTTATTTTAGCTGTTATGTTTTGCTTTGATGTTGAATTTTGTTAACTGGTGATGACCAGTTGCTGTGGAAGAGCTGTGTCGCTAAATGTGCTACCACACATAGCCAGACTAAGGTCTAAGGTAAGTTTGATTGGGTAAATGTTTATACAGCACGTATGTAGTCAGTCAGACGTGTTATAGCATTTAGTCTACACTGCCTTATAATTTTGACATTTGTAGTTCTTTTAAGATTCTTAGATTTGCCTTAGCATCCTGTTTTGTTCTGCCCAGCAGTATCTCTTAACCAAATGTTTTGCCAGCATTTATATATTATGAGTGCAGCAGCATGGTAAGTGGAGAATGTGATATTGTTTTCGTCATCTCCATAGCACTGCAGTAGATCTCTCAGTTTATTCATGTGGCTGTGAACTAACAACTTCTATCAATATGCAGGATCCAACTTTGTGTTATCTCTGCAGTTGCAGTTTATGCATTTAGCTTGTCATGCATATAAAATACATTCTGAATTGAATTAATTGTCTTGTGTCTGCATTGAATCATCTTTCTTGTGAATACAGTTTCTCATTTATGTATTAGCTCATAATTGATACGTGCACTGCATAGCAGTGAGGTAAAATAATTTGAGACAATGTGCAGGGTTGGCTTGGTGGAACTAAAATGAAGGCTATCATTCCATTCGACAAGGTTGTCATATTGCTTCATAAAAAGTCCGCTCCAAGAGAGGTCTGGAATTCTCTGTGATTTATAGGCAGTTTGCTTCGTTAATATGTTGGGCTGTAATGATTAAATCTTGCATTCAATTGGATTATGTGATGTTTTTATCTTTTGATAAAAGCAAGTTATACCACTTCTAAATTTTAACACTGGAATTTTGTGTGATATTTTTGTAACAGTAGCTTACTGTTTTAGCGGCATGTGTCTGTGTCTGTGTGTCTGTCTGTTGGCGCAAACTGAAAACTGCTGATAAGAAATCGATGCAATTTGATAGGAGTAATGATATGAATTGGTGGGAATATGTGTTGTAGTGAATCCCAGAAGCAATTGCATTTGGGTAACACTTGACCTCTACCTTTGACCTTGAGAGAAAATTGCCTATAACTTGAATACTGTTGGTTGGATTTTGACGCAGTTTTATATGGTAACGTATCTTGGGGCTGCATGAAGATCATTTAAATTACTATTCAACTAAGTACCAGTTGTCTTTAAGTAGCTGTTAACACCACATTTAAATCAATTTCGTTGTATGAAACTGTCAAGTTAAATTAAAGTGTGGTTATTCCATGCAGCACATTGGCTGTTGATGATGTGATGTTGACGTAAGTAGTTTGTCTACAATTTGCACTGAAACAAAACAATATAATTTTTAATTGTAGAACGTTCAGTTTGACTCACATTATTGAAACTGTGTTGAACTATTTCGTATGCGAATAATTGCAATAATAACCGAGCCGTTAAAGGGCACTTAAATATAAGTTGCATTATCGGCCAATTAACCGTAAGTGTCGCTGAACATTTCATGCAACGATTTTTCACTTCAATAGTAATTAAAAGGCAGTTGAGTGTTATTAAACTTTTAATTAGCGTTCATGCAACTTGCCCTTAGTCGATTCTATGTCAAATAAAAGTGTACATATTTGACCTTTGACCTTGAGAGCTAAAATTAATCGCAGCATGCGGGTTTGTGCTCTCCTCGGACACAGCTCAGTATATTTATGTATTTATTTGAAGATATTGAACAAATACTGCAGCCTCATCGACTCGACTGAACGGCGCATGGAGATCGGTGCAAAGTGCAGTTGTCATGAAAGTGTAATAGAGGTATGCATTCATACACACCAGTCACTGTCACTGAACAATTCCATATCTCTACAACTTCATTCATTTAATGCTGATAAATAACTCGTCGTGTTCCGTCGCTTTCTTGTTTATCGCTTCAGATTTGTTTTAATTTGTTTTTAGTGAACAGGACCTATGCTATATGTCGTCGCCTGTTTGTCTATCTGTCCGTCTGTCGACTGTAACGTTCGGCCCCCTATTCAGGTGATTGAAATTTTCTGCTATCTTTCTATGCCATTTGGTACGTTGGCCATCCATTGACATCCACTGAAAATATTACGGAGATGTCACAGGGGAACCCCTCCGTTGAGGGGGTTAAACGCAAGAGGGGTAGCCATATATAGCGATTTTTGACCTATCGAAGGCTATATCTCGGAAACGGTGCAGTCGCATATGAGCTTTCGATTGGTACAAAACTAGGTGACCTTGAATGACGTATTAGCCCTAACTGCTGCATAATTTCACCGAATTCGGTGGCTTTCGGCGTGGATTACGTAAAAGTGGTTGAAGATACACTATACTTTCTGCGGCAGAAATCTAGGCCAAAGAGTCTAATTTTTAGCAATATATCATTTATGGCGATATTAACAAGAGATCACCCCTGTTGAGAGCATTAAAGTGAGGCACTCCCCTACCACTAGCGAAAATTTGACCAATAATCAACCAGAACTTGGAAACGGTACAAGATAGGAGGTAAGTTAGTATTAATCACTAATAGGAAGTTGTATATGAGTTTTCGATTAATACCAAAATCGGTGACCTTGAATGACCTTGTATGGATATTTTGACATTTTCTTTTAATGTTTGCCATTAGACATTTGTCTTACGCCTCTTGTGGCAGTGTTATATGACAGCTTTGGTGGATATGCAGATGCTCATGAGCCAGCGAGATAGAGTACGACTGATGGAGTATCAGAGGCAGTTGAAAGCAGAATCTCCGGAGTGGTTTTACGCTCGCAAAGTTCTTCAGGATTCTGTACGTATCGTTGTCTGAGAATTTGTAGCATTTAAACAGCTGCGTTTTGTAGTAAACCCTTTTTCAATGCGGCATTTGCATGTTGCATAGATGTGGTCTCTGCACACGTAGCACGTTTCCACTTACTGAGTAAGCAGTGATCGTGTGAGTGATAGTTCTTTAGAACTGCGATGTTTTCGTTCTTCTTATGTGCTGTATGTGCACTCAGTCATCATACATACACGTCTATGCAACATGCAAACGCCATGTAGAAAAACGGTTTACCGCGTTTTGCAGCTAGCTGGTAATAGGAGTAACTGTTTATACGTGGTGTGTCAGTGTTATACAGTTTGCTACTATGTCTATCATTTATGATGTCTGAACTGTGCTTATTGCGTGCAATTATATAGAAGCACAAGAGCTCAATGTCAGTGTACATATACTGATGACTGAATTTTGCGTGCCATTTCTTAGACTTAGAGCATATGTAACCTGTGAAGATCTAATAAACAACATCTCTTGAACAAAGTGACATGATTATGTAACCTCCTTGGAGTACTTGTACCCGAATTACAAAGTCCACTTTCACGGGATATAGTCATTGTTTGATGGTCACAGGAAACTTTATGCACATTTTACGTTTTACATTAAAAATACAATGTACTTTCTACTCAGTTAATGCTCAATCCAACAAAACTGCACAATGCGGGATTAGTGTACTGACTTCCTGACTAAATAGTCACATGCTGGTGGTATGTGTGTGTGTGTGTGTGCCTGCCTGTCTTGTTCAGTTTAAAGAAACAGTTTGTAAGAGGAGATATGGAACTGAACTTTGGCTCCTGATTGGGGATACCAGCGCACTTCCTTGTTAAGACCGTGTATTAATAGACATTTAGTTGTGCACATGTGTGTGTGTATGTGTTGTTTCAGAGTATTAAATGGAAGAACTAAAGCATATGACAGAGCTCATTTTTGTTGTTCGCTACTGTAAAATGTATTATAGTGTATATAATTACTAATTTATAGTAATAACCTTGAACAAATGCTGTAAATGTTTACTGCAATAACTGTTATTCCTGAAGCTGATGTATTTTTATATGCACATCTGTTTATACGAGTTCTGGGAATCGATGTTAAACACAGACCCAGATTTACATAGGTGAAGGCCCATGTGCAGCACGTTGGGGGAGCCTGGTTGCATGGATTCATTTGTGTTTATGTGTTTGTATTTTGTGTCTGTGTGCATATATGTTGTATTATTGTAACACAGTGGGGTGGACCTGATGGGATTGAAGCCTATTCGTTAGAACCCTATCTTCCTTCAGTGCTTTGACAATGTTGGTTGGGTCTTTTGACCCGTAAAAACCCGTCCCCGATATGATCTACAGTGTGTTTGGTGGGACGTTAAACCGTACTTAACTGAAAGCCTGGATAATTAAGCATATGAGTGAATGTTCGAGTGATTTAAGCAAGTGGTGTGTAAATCCCAGTTGACAAATAATAGATCGTTTCAGAACTCAAGTCTTTCCAGGCTGCCAACAAGCATGTGAATGTGATGAATTATATAGAAGCACAGCTGCTCAGTGTCCGTGTGCATATACTGACTGCCACATTGTATAACTGCGTATTTATACATTTCGTGTTACGTCATCTGTCAGTCAATAGTATTGCTTGGCTTATTTTATGTGCAGTTATACTGTAAGGGAAAACTTAGATATATTAGGTGTTCAGACAGTGTTACGTTGATGAACAGTGTCACGTTTGAACTTTGAATTTCCTAGCATGTTGTTTCGTGTGGTAGGCCTACTTCAGCGATGCTTAAAGTCAGCGGCGTATTCATGAATTACAACTTAGAGGGGTCGTGAATTTTCGTATGATTTTTTAGTCATCACTGTCTAGCGAAGTCTAATCACCTACACCCGCGGCCCCAGAAACGTCCATCGGTACTTTCCAGACATCACAGAAATCACAGAATGCCACTTGTTGGGATATGTCAAACATACACAACCCTGTGTATAAACCTATGTTTGTTGAGTTTAAGAG
>Ga0209562_1000379_pt1 | contig 15370 bp, 17 predicted proteins | sample WorMetvacBELIZE2_FD_187399 | JGI IMG/M metagenome (GOLD analysis project Ga0209562, IMG submission 187399) | Marine gutless worms symbiont microbial communities from Max Planck institute for Marine Microbiology, Germany - Olavius vacuus BELIZE.2... | ecosystem: Host-associated > Annelida >... | reverse complement strand
GTCCTGATCTTGGTACACTCGAGTCCTGGCCTTGGTAAATGCGAGCCCCGGTCTTGGTACACCTAAATCCTGGTCTTGGTACATGTGAGTCCTGGCCTTGGTAAACGAAAGCCCCAGTCTTGGTACACCTGAGTCCTAATCTTGGTACACTCGAGTCCTGGCCTTGGTAAATGCGAGCCCCGGTCTTGGTACACCTAAATCCTGGTCTTGGTACACGTCAGTCCTGGTCTTCATACACCTGACTTTTGAACTTGACCTTTCACATATAGAATCCAAGTCTGGTAAACAGACCCTGCGTATGCTGCCCGTCGGTGAACTAAGAAGAGATGAGAATGAGTCACGACTGGCTCGACCCATCAGCTCCAGCTGCTGCTTCTCAGCCTTCAAGATCTCCACGTACTTCTGCAGCTCTTCCGTTCGTTCCTTTACACAGATCACACGCATGTCAAATAAACATACACAGCTCTACAAACTTCATAAATATTTCTTTCATCTCCATTATCTCACATCAGACAAATGGCTTGTAACAAAAATGGCAACGACGAAGCATTAGCAACACTGACCGACCGACCGAATGACAATCAGTCAAAAAACTATTCACTACCTGGTCCACAGTGAGACAGGCCAGTCTGGCAATGCAAACATCAACAAAATATGGTGAGAAGTCAAGACAATGCACAGTATAACAGATGTTACAAAAATGCAATTGAAGATACTAATAATCCAACAGAACGTACCTTCAGTCGTGGAATATCGCGATTTGCCTGTTCCACCTCAAACTTGAGTTCCATGTTCTCCTCTGAGAGCTTGATGACCTGTTTCTGTAACTGTTCCTCCCTCTGTGCCAGCTCACGGTACTCAACACCTCGGTCCTGAACACATCAGGTCAGCGGCTGTAACACTGTCCACTGTACAAACCAAGAACTGCTACATTAAACTAGACCTCAGATTTTCAAAAACTGCAAATTCACTGGCAGCAAACTTCCTGAACAAGTGAATAAGAAATCAATTGGATCAGAATGCCGGCTACCTGTGAAATGCCGGCCGGCTGTTGAGAGGTGAACGCCTGCTCCAGACGCTCCAACTTGTCAGACAGGAACTTGTTGCGCAGTTGAACTTCTTCCATTGCAGCATCGCGTCCAAGGACCAATTGTCTCCGTAGTCCTGCCACCTTGACAACACACAGATCATGCCAGACTGCATCATATATGCAGCTGCTTGCAGTACTGCTGGCAAATTATGCTGTCATATCATATCATCATATCATATCACAAACATTTCTATGGCGCCAATCAACCAGAGCTCATCAGCGCCTCTTATAACTAACACAATAATAGCCTAGTTGATAAAATAGTTAGGAGACTATAGGTTAAATCCATTTAAAATGTTAAAAACACAGTTAACAGATCAATGTTAACAAGAGGTGACAAGTTGACAGTAGGTTATTTAACTAGAAAAAAAGATGATCTTCATTTTCCACCTTATGAATGCTGTTGTCTTCACTTAGTTATGTGTGTTGTGTTTTGCCTTGCACAGCCTGTTATGGTGTGAATGAATATTTCACTGCAGACAGATGGAGAATATACACAGGGCTGTACCAATGGCTAGAAAGTCATCAGTCAAGGCTTCTTGGCTAGTGTTAATATTCTGATTGGGATCCTGCTCTCAGATTAGGTCAGCAGGTGGCACCATTCAATTCTTCTTTCCCTGGTTAAGCAGGTACTTGTTGTTTGCAAATTTAACTAGGTAGTCACGTACATCTTCTTCTATGGCAGGTAACAAAGAATGACTAAAGTCAGCTGATTTTCACTGCTGTAGTGAAATACATCACACATAGTAATACATGCCACATGGCTGTTAACACTCAACACAGCTATCTTACCTCATCCTCAAGTTCGTCGTTGCGTTTCTTCAGTTCATGCAGTTGTGTCTGACCATCACTGCTGGCTGCTGCACCAAGTAATGACGCTGATGTTTTTGTCTGTGAATCTGCCGTGACAGCACTGCGCTGCTTTGCTTCCAGCTCTTTCTTTTCGTTGTTAGCTCTGCAACACAGGTTACCACAAAGCTGCCTCATCAACTACGACAATAATAATAATAATAATAATAATAATAATAATGAGAAAATTTGTATAGCGCAGACTTAAAAAACCTCAGATGCGCTCATGGCTCATTAACGAACAGTGTTTTAGTTTATGTCCGAATGTACGCAGTGACTGAGAGAGGAGTCGTAGGTCTACAGGCAGACTGTTCCATATTTTGGCTCCAGCGACTGCAAAGACAATGGATCAACTGATGAAGTTAAATTCATCCAGAATGATACACCTTAAATATCAAAGTTGCTTAATAATGTACCATGCAATGCACAACAAGGTAACTTCAATGCCAGGATGCTGTCATCACACATGGATGAAAGCATTAGCAAAATCAAAGTATTATCGACATAACTAAATGTGACTAACAGGATGGCAATGATGGGATCATTTCAGCTTGAAACTACTCTATTTTTAGTTAACTGACATGTTTTCTGTGCACATTAAAATTAGGGTGTGTACCCCAAAAGATTATCGAATAAAAAGTTTGGCATTCATGTTCATGCATGAAGTCACGTGAGTCAGGCAATTATAGTCGCTCCATTGCTGAGGCTCTGCAGATTCATACGCAATGCCCTTACACTTGGGAACTGCCGGGGTTGTATTTTCACAGGCCAAATGCCCTGCCTGATCCCGAACAATAACATCAAAGCACTGAAAATTCGTTTCAAAGCAAAGACGACTGAGGTACGTTGACAAAATCAGGTTTTGTGTTCAAACTTTTACAGCTGCTCACAATCGAATACAGCTAAAACTGCTACAAAAAGTTGGCAACACAGAGACAACTAGCTGCCCACTAGTAGTAACTAGTTTGTTCTAAGAGTAGTTTCAGACTGATTGATTGAGTAAGGCTTAACGTCCCACCAACACATTATAGGTCATATGAGGACAGGGAATAGTTTCAGATGCCAGATGCCAGTTGTAACCGTCAACAGCAACAGACATAAGACCTGTCAACAGCATGTCTCAACATCTCATTGTTCTTCTTCAGTTTCTCAATCTCGACGTCTTTGTCTCGACACTGAGTCTTGAGTGTCTCCACCCTTTTCTGCCACTTCTTGCCCTCTTCCCATTTCCCAATCACCTCATCTCGATGCTGTCAAAACATAAAACACACCAAACAATCACACCGCATAATGATTTCTGTATTTTAGTTAAACCTCTTTGCCAAACGCTACTACTGCTAACACATCATCAGCTACAGGATAAGCACTGTATACCTGAAATGAAATAAGTCGAGTACTCACTGACAAAACCATTGAAATGCACCTTAATATATTTACTATTAAGCACATCTGCGGACAAGCATGATATGGCCGTGCACATCAACATACAATATAAAATCACTGCTGCAGTTCCTTCACAATCATCCACTTTCCACGGCTTTCTATTTCAGTTCACCATATGTCTCACCTTACATTTGGTCTGATACAGTGCAACAACCGCAATTTGCTGAAACCAACGATGCTGATAACACTGATAGTATAAGTAAGCAAGGGCTTTCACCACATTATTGCCTTCTGTCAATAGTGTCAACCCACTACACGCTTTAAGTTTCCAGTTCATTCAAAATATAAGATTTAAAATTATTTAACACAGTGCGGACTATTTTCTTGAATAAATGACAATGACGATGACAATGACGAGTGCAATTAACACCACTGTCAGACACAGAGTTCCAGTTATCACTAATCCTACCAAACATGTACTTTCTAAGATCAAGTCTCCTTCTTCTTTTTCACAACTGTTTTCGTAATGTCCTCTTCTGTCACCATTCTCAATTCAACATCAACAACACGCAAAAACTCACCGACAATGACGGGTGTTCAAGTGGTTTCTCCGCCTGCATCGTAAGCCGTTCAACCTCCTTGACAAGGCTGCAGTTCTTACGACGCAGTTCGTCCATCTCCTTGTGAAAACCCTCGGTCTCTGCTTTCTACAGTTACAACACATAACACGGCAATATACACAAAGAGTAAACACATGGTATGATATGATAGGATACAAGAGGCATTCAACATGCACATGTACGCAGCTTAGGCTACCATACAAGATCAAAGCAAAATATTAATGAAAAAAAAATTAAAGCAAAAAAAACAACGAGCAATGGTAATCTGCAAAATGTGGAAAAGTGGAGGAATTGTGGACGATGAAAGTGGCAGTCATGAAAATGATGAGCTCGTGCAAATATCACGTACATGCAAGCACTGCAATGACTTACACAAGTAAACATGACACACCTGTCTTGTCATTGTGCTCATACGTTGAACTTTTGACCTCAGCTCGTCAACTTCATCAGCAAGGGAACACTTCTCATCTCTCAGCTTCCTGTTCTGCTGATCTTTCCTTGCTTCACACACACACATCCCGCTGATGTTCTAGCAGACATCAGACTTTAACTCTGGCAGTGTAACAATGACATCAACAACAATTCCGATGCCACTGTAACATTCTGTCAATTTATGCCACATTATCAGTGTGAACGCTGTGAGATTAGCTTCTCTGGCAGTTCACAGTATCCAACTGTGTCCTCTTGAAACAGTGACAGGTCAATATGTCATTCAAGTTCGTAGGTGCCTGGGCTTGTAACAGAGATGGCTGTAAGACAGCAGATGGAATGGCTATTAATGTGTGTTTACAAAACCAGCATAAAGCACAGACTGCTAATGCTGCAAGTCTAGCCGATGCACCGATGACATCAGAATGATACTTGGTCTGGGAGGGATACAGACCACACAACACTCAGATCCTAGAAGTAGCATCATTAAATATACAGACACAAAACCTTTCCCAAGCTTCCACTCATTTCTGTCACTATTCGTACGCTCTCATCATTGTGATATTATAAGGACAATAGCCACACATCACCCGCACCGGCACTATGCCCTGTGTGAGTCCAGAACAAGAAAGCATGTGTGTGTACGTGTGTGTCCCAGAACAGACCCACTCTGTTTCCTGAATGGATGTCATAGGCGGAGACTGAACCAAGGCTTAGTTGTAGCTTTAGATTTTTCTGTCCGTGTCCGACAGCGCATATTTTTTGTGTTATTTTTTTGGTTTCTGGGAGCATGCTCTGTTTAGTTCATTACCTTTCATTATCAGAACCAGTGCAATTGCTTGCCTGGGAAAATTTGTCTCAAAAATGATCTATTATGCATCAAGTGGTACAAAAAACTCACTAACTAACCCTGTGTTGGGTCAAGGAGGTGTAGACCTCCTTGACCCAACACAGGTACATGTAATGGGTGAGCTTTTGAGTCAGTCTCACTACAGACTGTCAGTAGAAGACTATCTGACACTATGGTCATTGGTCACCATACAGCACCATTAACACACAGACCAAGTTCATCGCGAAGACCATCAAGTTCTGCAGACGACGACGCTTCTCGGCTTTTCTGCTTCTTCATGTCTGATCGCAACTTCTCAATGCAGCTTTCCAGATCAGCTATTTGCTCCTACAGACATCAAATAATATTGCACCATCACAGCAACATGTATAATATCAATATTTCCACTGCAGCAATGAGTAGAAGATGTCCACTAGATGAAATAAGGACAGTTAGCTAAAGACGTGGCTGTCAATCGATCTGGCTGACATGGGTCATATGATGTCTTAACTGGATTTAACGCATGTATGCACAAAGCACTGCAAAGATGGACGAGGTTCGCTTCAACATAGCTGGTGGATAATCCACACACGACAAAGTCAACTGTCTGCTACTCTGAGATCCAGACAGCCTACGATCACATATGCTATCAATAACAGTTACAATTACGGTCGGTGACTTATTTATGTTGCAGCAGGATGAAGACGAGCGATAAACAACACACCTGTAATTCTTTGGTTCTTTTATCCACAAGTTTTTGTACATTCATCTCGGCAGCAGCTTGTTCAGCATTTGCCAACACTTCAGCCTGTGCCTGTGAGACCATGTCAGCTCGCAGGTCCAGCAGTGCCTTACTTAGAGCCTGTACAGCAGTGTTACAATAGCACAATCATCCCCAATGAATGACCACAGCAGTAAGTCAGATATAATGCAAGAATACTATGCAGCCAATATCATACGAGAGACGTGCAACTGAGTAAAATAAAAATAGCACCAACAAATTCGTGCGATATTTTCAATTTGTGACATACAGTTCTGATATCCACACTCAGCATCATGCTATATTTTACACCGTCACGATGCATGGTATTGCCCTATGACAGTAACGCTTGTTGAACCTGCTGTTGTTTTTCTTTCATTGCCAGTTGGTTCTTCAGTCTTTCAACGTGGTTCTTCATTGTCTGTGTTGGAGCGCGGCTGTTTGCTTCTCTCTGCTCATTCAGTTCCTGTTGCATCGACGCAAGCTCATTACGCAGATCAGTAACTTCATTCATCAACTCCTTCTTCTCGTCTTCAACTCTGCAAACCTTCTTGGCACATTCCTCCTTGCAGCTGGCACAGTACAAACAACAAACTACATCTTACGACAGTGGCAGAAAACTGACGCCCATTTTTGAATGCATGTCAAACACTACTATTCGCAGTTTCAGTTTAACTGGCACATTTTCCAACTGAATCATTTACCCACATTTCAGTTCTGTTTAGCAATTTAGCTTACAGCTGTAATGCATGTCTATTAAATTCTTGTCTAGCCTTGTCATATGTAATAACATTAATAGTTAGACACAGAAATGTCGGTGTATCTTCGTCTCACTATATCTCTATCACAGAAACCATGGATCACATCAGTCTTCTAGATGTAAAAATCTAAATTATTCTGATTACCAGATACCAACTTTTTGCACTTGAAGACACCAATAACAGATGCGCAGCACTTCAGTGGCACATTTAAAGAATTTGATGTACATGCATGAAAGAAGACTGAAGCACGGCAATAATAACTGTTTATCACAATACAGTGATGCACTGTCAGCTAGAAACAGTCCAACTGCTAATATGATACGCAGACGTTTAACATGCACTTAAAACCGACATGCAGCGAGCATAGCTTACTGTACTGAAAATAAATGGAAAATAAAACGAAAACAAAACTCAGGGACTGAAACTAATCCCCACAACAGCCAGAGCATCAGGGACAGGTACAGGTAGTCTATGACAAGAGGTGAGTTTTGAGCCAAAGGATGGCCAAAGTGGTGATAATGAGAACGATGAATTAGCATGTGTTAAATGAGATGAACGTGACGGTGGCTGAGTCTAGTGAAATAAATCAGGAAGTTAACTCAGGAAAGTGATGCAAATTAATATCAGTGATTACTGACTTGTAAAGACTAAGGACATGGTCGAACAATGAGAAATGAGTGGTGCAAGTTGAACAGACACCAGTATGCACACTGAGTGAAGTAATAATGATACTGTTGGCTTGTTGTATGGCAACAGCACAAAAAACAGCCCTTGTGTGTAGTGATAACAAGTGAAAACAGCATTGCTGCATAATGACAACAGATGTTGCGTGCATGACAGACCCTTCTCGTTCATCGGCAGCACGCCGCAGTGTGTCGTCGAGCTGGAATCTGAGTTGTTGATTGTCTTGCCGAGCTGCTGTCAGTTGATCATTCACAGCTGCCAGTGCGTTCTCTTGCTGACTCACGATGTCCTCCAACTCATTCATTCTCCTCAACTACGTACATACACATGCATTTCATACTTCAGTGCATAGACACATACACAGACGTGCATGCTCAAGAGCGTAGCATGCCATGGACAGAAACTTGGCTGGCTGACCATGTAATCTGTCTGTTCCTCGAGTGAATAACATGCTGTCAGCTTTATTGCATTTGGCTGATAATTCTGCATGCTTCAGGCATCTGCTAAAAGCAAATCTATTTGGTCAAGGCCGTGGCACACAGTGACTGTTTGATCTGAGGCACTATGTATAAATTCTCTTACTTACTTACTTACTTACACACACAAATCTGACTCATCAATTTTTCAGAACGATCAGATCACTTCTTGACAAGAAAACAAAAGAATTCGTGGAATTTATCTTGGAGTAATATTACATATTACCTTGTTTATAATGCCATTAATTGGATATTTGCACCACATGTGACTAAGAACAATGCAGTATTGACTACAATTCCAATCCAATCCAATATCAGCATGCAACACCAAGAACGTGTAGCACTGTATGAAGCCAGCAGACTCCAGAATGATTGATTCTAAGCTGCATCTCTTGCCTCCAGCAGCAACATGACTATAGAAAAGCAAGAAACGTTGAACAAAATTCAAACTACTTTCTCTGAGTTAGAAAACAAGAATTCACCGACATGTTTATGCACTAAAGTAAGTCGCAAAACAACACTGTCAAAACAATATCCGATTGAAAAAGAACAATAGCACACAGAATGGTACAAAACTCTGCTACTAACGTCATATAGAATTACCTGCTCATTGGTGACCACAGGATTGTCAGGTTTGTTCAGCGACTCCTTGATGGCCAAGCGATACTTCTTGAACGCTGCTTCGTTCTTCTGATGCAGTTGCTGCTGCAGTGTTTGCATCTCATCGCTATGACGACGCTGCATCTCCGTCATCTCTGCACGTGCCTGCTCCAGCAGCTGCTGGTAGCGAGTTAGCGCCTCGTCTTTCTGTGCAATCCTCGCCTGCATGCAAAGAACACATCAATGTCAACACTTGCTTGTTGCTCAAAGTCTAGTCTTTTGACTCACAATTCAAATATCAGCACCAGTTTCCACAGAATCAGTCACCCTGCAGCCAGTTTACCTTTTTCTCTGTATTTTGATAAGAACTACTGGTTAAACTCCATTTCCTTAGATTAAAATTCAGAAATGTGCCTCAGACTCACTGTTAAAGTTACTAAGTTCTACAACTGCAGCAAGTTTGAAGTCAATCATCCAAAGTACGTAGAAAACCGAAACCATAAGACACAATGAGAGATAACCAACTAACTTTAATAACTGAGCAATACAGACTTAAGAAGCTGTGGTCACAACAACAAGTATCTCCAAAAAGTATCTTCAGTGTGTCACAATAGTTTTATAAAGTGTCTTGAAGACACCAGGTAAGACACTTCCGTTACATGGAAAGAGACTATCTTGTGTCCTGAAGATAAAGTGTATGCCACTGCGGCTACCTGTAGACTGGACACGGTACTAGTAGCCACTCGAACTGCCTGACTACTTTCGTAGTCTTCATCACGAGGTGACTTTGCCGACTGACTTGCAACTTTGTCAAAGATGGCATCGCGGTCAGATGACGCCGGTAAACGAACTCTGAGGTCAGTGATGACTCGGTCGCGTTTCAGCAGCTCGCAGTCTTTGTCCTTCAACTGACCTTCCAACTCCTCGGCTCTCTGTCCAACAACAACGCAGTGCATAGTGCTATGAATTACTCAAGCAGAAATAATCTTCAGCAAGCAAAAGCTTCAGTGTGCTACACGTTCAGAATTAACCCACTCATCTACCAGACAACAGCAATATAGATTTCTATAGTAGTATAACTCTGCAGCAGAAACAGCAATGTTCATGCCTGTTTCAGTTCCAGAATTAACACATTTAATCTCACTACTTGCTGTTAATGTTATAACCAACTTACAAAGTTGCACTGGTTTTAGTATTCACTTTCTAAGAGGCCGCACGTGCAGTTGATTCAAAGGTCAGGGAGATTTAGCCCCAGACAACAAGTGGATAAATGCCAACATGTATTCAAGTGTCTCGGCCGGAAACAGTAGTCTATTGCCCAAATTATTTTGTTCTGTAACAGCTATGCTGTTACGCACTGCTAAATGTTACCGGTATCTAAAGTGATTCTTCAGCTAATGCACCACTCAGCAAGATGTAAAAAATGTTAACCAGAAACAGACTAGACACTGCAATTACAACAATATGCCGACCTTCTTCAAGACTTCCATCTGTGCCTTGGTGTCAAGGATCAACTTGACGTTGCGTTTAATCGTCGTGACGGCTTGTTCTAACTGTTCTGCTACCGGGAACGATGTATCTGGTAAGCAACCGACGGCTTCTTCAAACTACATCGGCAACACATCAGTATCGTCAGTTGAAACTGAATAAGGTCTAACATCTCACCAAACACATTATACGTCATATCGGGGACAGGTTTTTACGCGTCAAATAAGTGACCCAACCAAATACACAAACACAAATGAATCAAGGCACAGTGAAATGGCACCAGTGAGACAAAACCTAATCGAGAGAACTGTAGGAACTGCTCATCTAAGTGTGCTTATGACTGTGCACACTTCAGTACACAATACAGCATAGAACAGTTCTGATAATCTCCCCTCTTACCTCCAGACAACCATCATAACTCAGACGTTGTAATCCTGCAGCTGTGACTGCATCAACGTGACTCAGTCAAAACGGGTGCACCAATTTTAGCAATATCAATGACAGTACAACAGGCTTTAATGGAGGAAACCATATATCACGTGCTTGGTACACTCAGTCACATACAATACAATACAACAAAAACACCCCTGTATCTTGCTCCCTGCAGTAAGAACAAAGATGCATTCCAAAGTCATCAATTAAACACTCCTAGTTACATGTACAGGCAACACAACATAAAAAGGCAGATGTCTTTAAAAAGTGGTTGAACATGAAAGTTTCAATTCAGTTGCTCTTTGTATTATATGTGCATAATACTGCTGTTAGTGCTTCACATTACGTACAATCACACTTCTCAGTTAGCTCATTCTCAATGTCAGTATCAAACACCGATACCTGGCTAGCAACACTGGCAATCTCGGCCTGCTGTTTCTCCAGCCTCGCTATTGAACGCTCCAGTTCCACTTCACGGTGTTCCCATTCCAACTCATTGGACTCAAAGTCCTGACAAACACATACACACTCTTCACACAGTGAAACTCAAAACCCGACGCAAGTTAATTTTTTTTAACACTGTAATCGCTGTAGTCCCCATCCAGTACTGTGTTTTGCAAACTGCATTCCTTTAACCTTCACTTAAATATCTACACGTTGAGCAAACGGCACACGATCTGCTGTTGAAGCAGCATTCACAGACAGAGAATTTGGCAGGACCCCATTTGTGAAGTTTTACAAAAGATGGGTCTTAACCTGTCTGAAAGTAATTTATCAAACACAGTCAAATGTACAAACCCTTTTCAGTCGAACTTTGTCTTCTTCTAAACTGAGAACCTCAGCTTCGTGCTTCTTAATGACTGACTCCAGATGCCTCAGCTATCACAAACACTCATCTCAGTTACTCCTGAACATCAGTTCATCATGTCACATACACACATCTACCTGGCTACATGAAAGAATAGACATCTTATGAGATAATTATTACAAAAAATACTGATTAAAGCGATGCTATCGCAAAGGTGCTGCAGGGGCATTTTACAAAAAGTGATAAACATGTTACGGATATTGCTGTTAAGACGACAATACATTGAATTAAGTCGACGTAATGGTCGCTGAAACTCGATGATGCTGGAAGATGCTAAACACAATTCAATAATTGACTGAGACCTGATCTTTCACGCGTTCAACTTCTCTCTTGTGCCGAACATTTTCAAGCGCGACAGCTTCCATCCTGGCTTGCCACTTGGCCACCTTCTGTGCACCGCGGCCATCCTTGAGTGTAGCTAAGAGCTCCTGCAGGCCCTCACGCTGCAGTTCCACCTCCGCAAGTCTGTCTTCCACTTTCAGACGCTCTTCATTTGTCTACGACAAACAGACATCATCATTCACATAACATTAAATGTACAGCCATAAATCAGCTCCAAGCAGCACAGAAGCTGACATGAAAGTCAGCTACAATGCAATGAAAAGAACATGGATGAAAAAGATCAAATAACCTATCACAACGTTCCCAGGCTCAAAATTCACCTGTTTCACAATTCCTTCCCATATAATACTACTGGTACCTTACCCACTGAACTGACAGTATACTGTTGGACCTGTTTTGATTTTTTAGAATTAATTTTTAGTTCTGACCTTGTGCAAAAGATTAACATACCAGTATTCCAGTGCATATTAAATATTTCTGAATATCACATCTTTAAAAAGGGCAAATTTCTACCTTTCTCAGGTCACCTTCAACAACTCGTTGATTTTCCTGAAGACGAACAATCAACTCTGTAACCTTCTCCTGGTCAGAGAGAGGCACAGCTCCGGAATATTTGTGACGTAGATCCTACGATACAGACATTCACACAACAGTCGTTAGCACACTTCAGCAATACTAGAACTCTTTCCAGCAAACAGAGGAAGTTAGTAGCATGCAAACAACCAAACCACATTTAATAATGCTGACCAAATACCTGAATGGTGTGTCTGAGGTGGTGGACCTTGTTGCGTGCTTCCAGACGGTTGTGGTAGATGGTCCGATCTTTCTCGTCCATGTTCTGTTCAGTGCGCAGTAACTGCGCCTCCAGACGTGTGACCTTCTTCTGCGCTGCTTCAAGCTGACGTACGGCCGTAGCCTCGCTGAACTGCAGCTGCACAATGTGCCGATGTAACTTCCCTACAAACACAGTTAGTAATTCAGCTGTAGAAGCACGTCTACATGAAACTGATTAGCTGATCAAATCACAATGCCAAATGTGCCAGATATCACACACGCTGAAGCAAAGATCGTTTGCTTTTTAACTTCTGATTATTTGCCATACTGGTGCAGTAAAGATGTGATATGTGACCAGCCAGCTTGGTATTAGACTGGACTCCAGAGGGAGGAAGCAGAAGATGGGGCAGGCCAAAGCGGACATGGCGGGATACATTTGCAGAGGATATGCGAGAGATGGGTGTCAGTAGCAGTGGCACTCATGATGAAGCTAGAAGTGTTGCCAGTGACCGTGCCAGATGGAGACAACTCGTCGCCCAGTGTTCCAGAAGGGACAGGAGGACCTAAGTCTAAATCTAAGTAAGGTGCAGTAAGACTAAGCTGCAAGAGTGGAGTAAACATGTCCCCATCCCCAACTGCCCCACTATTTCTGTCCCTATCCAACTCTGCCTCCATTCCCCTCATCCACACTGTCTCTGTCCCCATCTCCATCCTCATTACATTGATTCCATTCCAACACTGTTTTAAACATAGGTTAATTAAAACACTCTTGTTCTGGCCATCACACTTTTGTTACTAGTTTTTGCCAGCAGTAACAAACAAAAGCAACAGTCCAAGCTGGAGTTTGTTCTTTATGTAACACACACCAGTCCCAAAACGAACTGGTAATAACCAAAGTAACACGCTAAACGGAGTCCAATTATTAACACGCTGGACATAGGTTAACTTCATCAGCAAAGGCAAAGCCACAGAAATGAAAAATCACCAGCTTTATAACAATCAGTACAAACTGCCATGAAAAGAAAGATGCATGAAAAATAGGTTACTGCAACAGAAGATCACAACAGATTTTGTAAATGCACTGTATGCTGCCAGTATATTATTGTCGAAACATGTTTTTGTGGTAAAATTTCTGGCCATTAAACAAAAAGTTAACCTACCTATGACAGTTTTCTCGTTGCTCTGAGCTTGAAAGTCGACAAGCTGTTGTCTGAGTGACGTCAGTTCTTTATCACGCGAGTCCTGCTGAGTCTGTATTGCCTGCACCTGTGATGTGGCTATCTCCGACACTTGCTGCAACATGGCAGTAATCACATTTACATCAATCACTGCCTGCTTTCACACATTCAACAGTTAAGCTTGCCTCTTACAAACTTTAATTGCTGAAAAACAACAACTAGCCGGCTAGCCTTCCAGAAACCCCTAAAGATGACAATTAACTTCGATTAAAAACTACAAACTGGCCACTTAAATAACACTGTTAATAGTATGCTATCTAACCATCAGTCTTTTAAAGACAAACTAGCAATATCCATAAACAATGCACATTCAAAGTCGAAATACAGCACTAAAAATACACAATCAAACTGCTGATTCTCTCAGATTTCAAATGACATTTTTTTTAAATTTACACTCAGGCCTTTACTATCACTAAATGCTCCCCATATCATAAAATATATTAATCTATTTGACTGTCTTGTTACAGATTCATGCTGTATCTTGCACAGAAAGCTGTTGTCACTCATAAAAGGCATTATCGTAAATAAGTAGGAATATTTTGAGCTACAATATTCTGTAGATACATTTCCTATGTAACCTTCAACTTTGAAACTTCCTCCTTCAGCATTGCTTCAGATTTCTCAAGATCAGCAATACACTTCCTATCTGCATCGCTGACCTTCTTTGGCACAGAACCTGCAGTCACAATGACCAATATGCTGTACAATCCAAACTACAGCTTAGTATGTGGTCCTCCATCCAGCAGGCTTCACCACACTACTGTCTGTCTGTCTATCTGTCTCACACACACAGCCCTAACTTGAGATCAAAAAGCTACAAAAACTCACAGTTGATCCACAGTTCAAACACCTATGTCAACTGTAACTTACGCTTCGAGGTCAAAGTACCAAAAGTAAGAGCTAAGAGCAAGGTAATACTCAGACGACAAATAAACCATGAATTCAAACTTGGTACAATCACGGACCATTCAGAATGCTAGAAGTGGTGAACACTCCAAAGCAAGAAGTCACTGAGGTTGGGAGAAATAGTGATAATAATTTCAGTCAGAAGATATCTTTAGTGTCCTCTTTTGTTAACCTCTGTCATATTTCTGGAACCCACTTCACTGCCAGCTGGCTGGTCTTGATGACATGATTGATTGATTGAGTAAGGCTTAACGTCCCACCAACACATTATAGGTCATGTGGGGACGGGGTCTTGATGACAGTTGACGTAAGATATGTCAGACAAATCTCATTCACCAACTGTCAAACTGCATTTTGCAACTTGTCTATACCAGCACTTCATAATAATTCCTACTTTGTCATATAAGCTCTCCTAAACACAGAATCGTAAGACATCAAAATGACACTCTCATCATTATTCACAAACACTGTATATATCACCACATACACTAAGTGTACCTTACCAATAACTGCGGTACGAATAACCAACTGCCTAGGTCAACTCAGCCTTGCATCCCTCTGGGGTCGCTAAATCGAGTACCAGCTTCGGCTGGGGTAAAGGCGGGAATGTCACTTCTGCCGGGTGGCAGGTAACACTGTGTGATCCCATATGGTATGTGAGTTCCCGTAGCGGCGTTGGCGGGCCTGCCTGCAAGCTGCTATATGCTTACTTTACTTTACTTTACTTTTTTATCAGAAACAGAAAACCAAGAAACTCATCAGGAGATGAGATAGCGAACGTGAACTTTCTTTACGACGACATTGTACACGCACTAAAAATACAATAGACTCTTGCATAAAT
>Ga0209562_1000378_pt1 | contig 15388 bp, 12 predicted proteins | sample WorMetvacBELIZE2_FD_187399 | JGI IMG/M metagenome (GOLD analysis project Ga0209562, IMG submission 187399) | Marine gutless worms symbiont microbial communities from Max Planck institute for Marine Microbiology, Germany - Olavius vacuus BELIZE.2... | ecosystem: Host-associated > Annelida >... | reverse complement strand
GTGTACTGGTGTCTGTGTGTATGTACTTCGTGTGTGATTTCTATAATAAATTAATAAATAAATAAATACATGTGTCGGTGTTGTGTCTGTGACAGTCCGAGTTGTTGGCTGAGACTCAAGAGAACGTTTATGAACGATTCCTGTGTGGCATGATGGCCAAAGATAAGAAACAGGAGGAGAAGGTTGATCAGCCAGAAGAAGACCACGAAGATGATCATGGTATCTCATGTTTATGTTCTGTTGTCATTGCCTGTTGTTTTCTCTGTCGACTTGAGCTATTTTTCATTCATTCCACGAGTGCTGAAGTAAAGTATCATCTCTAGATTCTGTGACAATGCCAGCAAAAGGCTAGAGCTGATGCTTGGAAAGTACTTGCACGATTGTTGGCGGAAAACCAGTTGAACTGCATTTTACTGTATGTGGTGTATGTAAATTGGATTGAAAAATGTCATTGACATTATATTGAGAAATGCTATTTTCTGAGATCGTCCGGCCGTCGTCCGTTGACACGTATTTTGCGTGACACAATCTCCGTACTTAGTGACGGGCTTTTAATGAAACTTGGCGCAAATATTCACCATGTGCGTGTTCATTGCTGAAAAGGTTTTGAAGGTCAGAGGTCAGATGCAGGTCATCACATGACTGAATGCTGTAATGGCCTTGGCATGCATTTCAGCAGTGTGGCATTGACGTGCACTTGTGTGGTTTGTGTGGTACGCATTACTGTGATGTCTAAAGAGTAACTGTAGGATTCTTAGATGGGAACTGATGAGACAGTGTTCAGCATAGCTAGATGTAGTCGATGCTGGCATCATGTGGGTGATGATGGTGGCTGATAATTGTTGTGGTGTACAGACGAGCACACAGATGACAAGAAGGAAGATGGCCTCAAGGAGTGGCAGGATGCTGTGACGCAGTGCTCGACACTCTCACGTCTCAACGTGCTGATTGGTGTCCTGGAGTCGTGTGTCAAGTGGGAGAAGTCTGCTGAGAATGCCGTATGTACTGTTCATCGGCTGGCACCGCTCTTGTGTACCTATCTGATGAATGTACGCTGGTTACCACCGCTGGCTGCCATTCTCTGCAGTCTGCTGACAATCTAACATGCTTGGTCAGGAGATCACACAACCATTTCAGTGACCGCTGTTTTGCCACCGCTGGGCCAATGCTGTGGAACAGTCTGCCCGAACAGCTTCGGCAACCGGACATCATCTTCTGTCAGTTTAAACGATCTTTGAAAACGTTTGTTAGTTGGGCCGTGGCACCCTGTGTCTGAACGTTAAGAGCGCTGACTAGAAACCTTCTTACTTACTTTCTTATAGCACTGCATGATATAATTAAATGTTCTGTGAACTGGCTGAGCTAATAATATAATCGGTAAAAAATCTGCCTGTCAGTGTGTTAACCAGGGTGATGACAAAGCAATAAGTGCTACATGTAGAGACTGGTAATCCTGCATGCACAGACCTACTGGTGAACTTTGATCACAAATCAAAAAGTAGGTCAGTCTGACCTGGTTTATTGGGTTTGTAGGTCATGTTGTTCATGTAGCTGTCCTGTATAGGTCTGTGGTCCTGCCAGCTGAGCGTTTCAGCCAATGGCTGTTTGTTGATCTATGAGATGTAATGAAACATGCTTAGACAACAGTGGTGCTGCACGTCTTTCACTGAATTATTGTCTGTTGAGTCCATCTTTATTCATCTGCAGTATCACAGGGTCCACCGGAAAGATGCATTGGAACTAAGAATTTGGCATGTTGACATGTGATGCAGATCTCTTAATGAATTTGTAGAGTATTAAGAAACTTTGTGAATGTGTTGTTGCTGTGTATTTCACTGTTAGTGCTGATGGTGTACATAGTCTATCATTGCGTTCGCAGTAATCAGATGTATGTGATGAATGCCAGATGCGTGATGACTGGACGCTGGTGTTGTAGAAATGCAAGATCTGTCGGAAGAAAGGTGAGGATGAGCAGATGCTGTTGTGTGACGAGTGCAATCAGGCGTTTCATCTGTACTGCCTGCGACCAGCGTTGTTTGAAGTGCCACACGGAGAATGGTTCTGCCCGGCATGCTCGGTAAGGCTCTTGTGACGTACACAATCCCTTTTTACCTGTACTCAACTTTGTTGTCAGCTAGGCCTTGACGTGATGACGTTACTGTCATGGTTACAGCTATTGTATTGTTGCATCTGGACTACTGCAACTCCGTTTTCACTGGTTTGCCAGTTGAGTGTCGTGAACTTGGCAGCTGGAACTGTTCTTGACATCGAGCCACATTATCACTAGAATAATGTGCACTCGTTCTTACTGTACGCAGTGCACTACAAATGTGTATTGTATTGTATTGTATTCTATCCTGTTATACTGCTATCTTAATGGTACTTTGCTGAGTGCCTTTACTGAAGGTCAGTGCTACCTGTATATGTGTGCATAGTTCTTGCTAAAATGAGACCAGGAGCACATGAAGAGTGTGCATCCCTGCCAGGACAGATCCAGTCCGGATTGCGAAGTCTGAATCCAGATAACTTACAGGATTTGATGGGACTTCCTTGTCGAATGATACATCTGTCGTAAAATTTTCATTGAAGATCCTATCATCCTATTATGAGATGAGCCAAACTGTGGAAAAATGTTTTATCTCGCAGCTCTGAAGAATCCTTTACACAGTTCCTGGTTCTGAATCTAGATGCAAATCAGATGACTTCCATACTTCAATCGTTCTTTCTTGTCCAGCGATACATCTCTGTTAAAACTGTTGTGAAGATGCGATCCGTAGTTTTGTGTGAAGTTTCTAACAGACAGAGACAAACACCTGGTGAAACACAACCTCGCTGGCAGAGCTAACAAGTGTATGAAGTGTGTGATCTCAATATGTAGGCTGTGGCACGTGATGACTGTAGTTCTGCCTATGTGCTTTGTGGAAGATGCCTACACACTGTTGTTAATTATGGTGTGTATTTATTTATTTGCTGTGTGCGTGTGTGTGTAGCCGACAAGGACTCCACGGCGATCAAGGACTGCAGCTCGCAGCAATTGGCGCCAAGCAGAAGACTCCTCCTCGGTATCTGCACGCACAGTGGTCTCTTGTGATTCGTACAAAGTTAACATCTGTCTCTCTGGCCTTTCTTGTACTTTGTCAGAGTTAACCTGCACACCTCCTGTGTGTAGAACAGCCTCGAACTGAAGTCACAGTTTTATGTGACTGCTTTGTGCTGTTTCCTCGCTGTATTACATGTAGTAGAAAGCGTTCATTGTTGGGGTTTTCAGTATCTCTGGGCCTAGTTGAGACAACACACAAAGTTACTTGACTGTCAGAGCTCAAAAGTATGCTGCAGTCTTTTCCGGTGTGCCTAGCAGCTGTCTGTGATGTGTGTTATCAGTCATTTGCTGTCGGCTGAAAAGCATAAGATCATAAATTAGTGTCTTGACATCTCGAGTTCCGAGTTCCTCCTGATGTTCATAGCAGTGGAAAAACTGACCTAGCCAGTATCGTGCTGTGTCTGTATTTTATACAAAGTGTGTTGTAAGTAAGCAAGTAAGAAGATTTCTAGTTGGCACCCTTAACATTCAGACACAGGGTGCCGCGGCCCAACTAACCAAACGTAAATGTCTTCAACGATCGTTTGAATTGCTTGCGGGTGATGTCCGGTTGCCAAAGCTGTTTACTCTGACAACAGTGTTCCATAGCGTTGGCCCGGCAGCGTAATCCATTGTCTGTTAGTGGATCAGTATTTGTCACGCCACATGCTAGCGGTATAGTCTCATACAGTGCTGCTGCTGTGTGGTGTGACGACACAGTCAGTGTATATGTCTTGTGGTGTTGAATACTTGGTGGTTGTGGTGGTGTAGGACGAGGAACACGGTCAATGGGTCACTTGATAAAATGGATCAAGTCCGGTGTTAACTCTGGTGTCAACTCCAGTGTTAATTATGTTAATTAGTATTCAATGACTAGCACGGGTACATCACTTGCTTATATCTAAAACAAAATTTAATCGCAATAAATTAGTCTGATCAGCATTCTGTGATTCTGTGAATTTTTGTAAACATACCATTTTATTCGATGTAAATAAAAAGTAGAGATGTGCTAAACATGAATATTAACTAGGTTTTAGACCGAAACTTCAGTCTTCTGATTGGTTCTGACGATCGCTGTGTACCAAGAAACAAAATGGCAATTTTAAAAGCAGTGCACTATTCTATGACTAGTACGATATTTATAATATTGTCTCTAATCTTCTATCTACGATACACAACAGCTAATGTCAAGTTTTCGGCCGGTCAAGACTTCTCTTGATACGTAAACTGTGAAGTAGTGAACTGAGTCATGAATACTGATTAACATAATTAGGTGTTATCTCCGGTGTTAACTCTGGTGTTAACTCCGTTGTTAAGAACGGTGTTAATTCCGGTGTTATCTTTTTTATTAAGTGACCCAGTGTATGTGTCTTGTGGTGTTGAATGCTTGGTGCTTGTGGTGGTGTAGGACGAGGACTCGGCTGACGACATTGAGCACGAGAACATCTGTACAATGTGTGGTGAAGAGGGTGAACTGGTCGAGTGTGTGGTGTGAGGACACAGTCAGTGTATGTCTTGTGGTGTTGAATACTTGGTGGTTGTGGTTGTGTAGGACGAGGACTCGGCTGACGACATTGAGCACGAGAACATCTGTACAATGTGTGGTGAAGAGGGTGAACTGGTCGAGTGCTCTACATGTCCGTCGTCGTTTCATCTCGAATGCCACGACCCGCCGCTGCGACACATTCCCAGGTCTGTGGCGCCATTCTTTAACGTTAGTACATGACAAATTATCAGTTAGTGCAGAAGAAGATTTCTGCATGGACACAAGGTCCATTGTTCCTATCATGGGTTAATGCTGTTGGTTATAATTCTGTTAGTGACCCTTATAATTCTGTTAGTGACCCTCCATTGCAACATATTTCCAGATTTGTCATGTAATTTTGTTTAGTGTAATTTGTTCTGTACGATATAGTAAACTTTATATTAGTTTAGTTGGTCGTGTTAGTGTTCACATGATGTCTCGTGCCAAACTGAGATTTATGATGCTTTCTGACCGTTCGCATTCATTGTCAGTGCATTTCACGTAGTTAATCCATAGCAAAACGTAGGAAGTTAGATGCATTTAGATTCATGGATGAGGAAGTTGTTGGTGTGACATGTTGTTGGCAGTGAAGAAGTCTATTGCCTGTGTAGACTTATCTCTGAGATGATGTATTATATGTCCGCCTGACAGTGTTAGACTGTGCTCACTTCTCACTGTGTTATCGGTAAGGTGATACGTGAATGTATTTCTACAGCGATCGTGGGTACTTTCTCTGCAACACATATGAAATGTGGTGAACACTGGTACTGTTATGTTGTGTTTAAAGGCAAAACACATGGAAATGCGTACAGTGCAGGACTGGCATACGCATTCGCAAGTCTCGTCGTCATGCTGACCGACGTAAGTGTCAAGCAGTCGTCTTTATTCTCCGTCGTAGAGAGCTGATTGATAGTGTGGCTGCCTTGCTGCAGACCATGTCAATTGAGTTATGACAAATCCGCCATCAATCCACATTGGTTCAATGTGATGGTGGATGTGGATTGGCCACGTGGACAAAGTCGCCCAGCTAGCAAACTGTGTAAAACTAAGCATGCAGTAGTACTGCATCAGCTACTGATTTCATTAATCATACATGTGACATTATTATTTTTTTTACCCTCTGTAGCATATGATCCTGAGGTATTTCAAAAATTAGATTGATTACAATTATTATTATTATTATTATTATTAAATCTGAACGTTATGACAGCATTAGTCTAGTGACTTCAGTTATGACAGTTTGAGTTACAGTGAGAGCCACATATAATGTCAAGTCACTCTGTACTGCATCAGTGCACTATGTAAACCGCAGATTTGAATTAGATGTGAACGAGGCTAGAATGATGCTGATATTGGGACAGCATTCATCACATCCGTAGGTTGCTGAAGTGATAGCTAGCTGAACGTGACTGATGGCAGCATGTGATTCACTGCAGAGAGGAAACGATACGCCGACAGTGAAGATGACGATGGCGACGACGACAGCGTGGTGGTGAGACCAGCTAAAAGGTCTTCACGGACGACGAGCAAACAAAAAGAGACTGTGACCACGGAACAGCGTGCGTCACGGTCGAGACAAACCACTGAGGACGAGGCAAGTCCCTCTACAACGGCTGATGAGAAGGACGCTGGTCGCAGTGCCGGTAGAAAGACGGGACGGTTCAGCTCGTCAAAAGAAAACCAGTGTGTCAACGAAGACAAACAGGTGCCGTTTGCTGCTGTTTGTTGCCAAAAGTAAATCATTTGACAGTTCTGACATCGCAATGTTAGTTGTTATGTCGTGCACCAGCAGTACAGATCGCTGACCGTTGAGGCTGGTCAGTCTGCTGTAATGCTTATACATATATAACCATTTGATTCTTTCACGAGTATTATACGTGGTTTGGTAACTGTCAAGCTCAAGGGTTTAGTTATAAAGTGGTAAATGCCTGGCATATACTTTAGTTGTTACTGATGTCTGCATCTTGTCATTAGGAATTAACCAGGAATTTTGCAGTTTGCGTCATTGGTCGGAAGTGGTACTGTTTCTGGATTACATGTGGTTGGGGCATAAGTCTACCAAATGTTGTGTTTGGCATTTCAAGCTTTGTATTTAGATGCGTGTGTTACTATATTGAATGCTGTAGCTGACATGCCAGTCCACAGGTCAATGAGAATTTCATCTCCAAAATGACCCACTGTGTGTCATGTGGGATGGCAAAGTTCCAGTAACTCCAGACCATGAATGTGATAGCCGTGACATACTAGTGTAATTGTAAGTAATTGTTGCACTTACTGAGCCGTTATGTGTGTGTATTGAATGATGAATGTGATGACTGACAGGCAATACTGGAAGTGATCAGTAAGCTGTGTAAACATCGACAGGGCTGGCCGTTCCTGGAGCCTGTAGATGCCGATGCGGTTTGTACTTCCATCGCACTCGTAGTAATTAGTAAATGTTGTTACACTCCACTCATCCACATCATTATGTTTCTAGCAGTGCGACCTTAATCAAAGTTTAGCAACTAATTTTTTACCACCTGTGAAGCTGCGTGGTATATAATTTCGGTCGGGTCAGTCTGTCTGTCTGTCTGTAGCGCCTCTGTAGCCTAGGCTTTTACGGCACTCTAAGAAATCTGTATATTATTATTATTATTATGTAGTGATGTGTCGAAGCTGGTGAAAATTCGAATTCGTCAAATGCAAATTTTGACTGTCAAAATTCGTTTAATGCAAATGCGAATAGAGGCATTTATTGTATCAGTCGGAAGGTAATGCACTGGTTTAGGTCAGTTAAACGATTGTAACGATATATGTCAACAATTGAACAAAGAAAGTGTTCGTATTAGTACAGTGTGTGACCAAAATTTTGTTGCACATTCATTAACAGTTTGTGTGATAGGTTGAATTTATAAAAAAAATAAATTTGTCTTGTCTGCACTCTCTGGCTCTCTGCATATGAATTCGGTCGTAGAACAAGGATTTTTTACACAAATTAGCATTCGACAACAAAATGCTTAAAACATTCGTTGAATTTCGAATCTGCCGAAAACGTTTGCAGTTAGAATGTTGTTGAATTCGAATTCGAACTTCGTCACATCTCTATCTGTATGTATGTCTGTCAGACGATAACTTTTGAAAGCCTTGACATAGGATATTCATTAATCATATTTGTATCTCCAGCAAATATGGGTCAGGTTCGTATATGAAGTCATCGGCTCAAGGTAAAGGTCACAGGAGCAAAAAAGGCCAAAATCCCTTTGTCTGCAACGTAAAACTGTGATTGCCCATAACTTCGGTTCCATAACAGATAGAGCCATGAGGTCATGAGATTTGCATATACCGTGGGCGATTTTTGTTATGATGTATCGAATGACGTGACCACCATCTTTGTGCTGTGACCACATGTAACTAATTGTACACATTCACGGGTGGTCGGCCTTAGGTTGGAAGACAGTCTTGTTTATTTGTTGAAGTTTTGTAACAATTAATTGCGATATTAGGCTAGTTGCTAATTTGCCCACGCCTAGTGTTCTGTCATAACGACGTATTGTACACCAGTGTTGTGCTATAGAGGAGGAGACGAAGAATATTTTCAGTGTACTGTTGATTGTTTATTATATGTACTGCAGTACTGCGGCTGCTATAGACAAGGTTACTGATACTTGTTTGTTGGTGCTGCTAGGTGCCAGATTACTACACCATTGTGAAGAAGCCAATTGACTTGGCAACAATGGAAGTCCGTTGTTTGTCCGACCTGTACACCACTCCACAGAAGTTTGTCGACGACTTTGCACTAATGATGAATAATGCTGCACAGTATAATACTGTGAGCATTGTGGTTTTTGTTTTTTTTTTCCTTACTGTGTTGTATTTCGAAATATTGTTTTAGATTTAAAAACAGTTTGTATCTGATCATAGATTACAGGCAGTTTAGAGTAAGAGTAATCTCATTATTTGTATAGCGCCTTATTATGGGAAGCACCACTGCGTATGCGGTCAGATATGGGCCATTTGTAACGAGAGATCACACAGTTTTACCTGCCACCTACACATGAACCCCCCCCTCCCCCCGTGTGGGTCCGGGGTGTGTGTTGTGTACCAGAATAGACCCATTCTGTTTCCTGGCTGGATGTCGTAGGAGGCGACTAAACCAGGGCTGGTAGTTGTAGCTTTAGGTTTTTTTTCTCGTTGTTAGATAGGGCATGTTTTTGTGTTATTTTTTTCGGTTTATGGGTGCATGCTGTGTTTAGTTATCTTTTTGTTATCAGTGCCAGTGTAATTGATTGCCTGGGAAGATTCGTCCCCGAAATGACCTTTATGTGTTGAGTGGGACGTTAAACCTTACTAAACTCAAACTCAAACTACACATGAACCATACCTGTGTTTACTCCCAAGCCACAAGGCATCCCCGCCCTTTGGCTGGTACTCATTGCGCCTACCAACGAAGGGATGGCCAGGCTGAGTTGACCTTGGTGGCTGGCCTAGTATTGTAAAAGGTGTAAGATTTTTGCTTCTTCATTTTTAACGTTAAGTTTGCATGCCATAGCTCATGATAGCTGTTAACCGCACTGTTAGACTAATTCTACTTGGGAACATTTGACACAAGAGGCCAAAAAAATTGGCAAGAGGCCGCATCGAATGCAAATACCTTGCCACACCACCATGCTACCTGGGACATACAAATATAGTGGAACAGTGGAGCTTCCACCATTTTCAACAACGTACGTGTCAAAATACAGTGACTGTGGCCTTTGACCATTTACGGTCACGGTCATACAAGGTCAAAGCCGTTGGTGCCAATCGAAGGCCCATTGATGCTCTCCTAATGTTGTACAGGGTTTGTACAGATCCTGGAAAAATTTGGAAAATAGTTAGGAAATTTAATTTTTAAGGCCTTGAAAAGTCTGCAAAATGATCATAGGTGTGGAAAAGTATGTAGAAATTGTTGAAAAGTATGGAAATAAATAATCCTTGATAAATGTGATGCTGACCTGGACAACTGCGATTACCCATACAGTTTTTGTCTTGTTTGAATTTCATCATGAGACAACTCTTCACAAATTCAATGTTTCATTAGTTAAAAGCTACATTTGTAATGTTTTTGCTCACATAAATGTGTTTGAAATAATAATATTATACTAATAATAATAATAATCAGACTAAAATTATATCGTGCCCTAAGGTCGTGACTTCCGGCGAGATGCCTTGAAAAGTATGGAAAAAAGACATAATTTTGTCCTGGAAAAGTATGGAAAACTACAGTCACATTGTTGTACAAAACCTGCTATAAGACATCCAGTGAGTCCAACATTGTATATCTCATTTGAGCTTCAATGTTGCTGTACTTTATAATCGGCCGGACCTTCTCTCCACTCCACCAGCCCGCCCCTTCTGGTGGGGGATGCGGACTCCAGGCCCATCTAGTGCAGTGTACCTTGGGACCACACGAGACTTCGCCCCAAATGGGACAGACAGACCATGCTATGGGAACTATGTGCATTTGATGCAGCCTAAAAACCCTGTGTAACTCATTATTTCTTGTGATTTGAGTAAAAGAAAAACGTTTTAGTGAAGTTTATAGTGATTTACTTACTTAAATATAATGTCGTAATATTGAAATATTTCAGGCGTTTTTTTGGCTCGTGAAGTATTTTTTTTAATGTTTCGTTTTGAAATATTTCAATTGAAAGATTTCATCGTTACATTGCTATGCTGGCCACATACTGAGATAAATGTCCCGCAGTTTGTGAAATGAGCTCATTCATTAATAATGCTGTGTACGCAAACAGGAGGATTCGCCTGTGTGCAAGTGTATTGGACCACTGGAGAAGTATTTCGAAATGACCATCGCTCGGTATCTGCCCGGCTGCAAATACCGCCGCCGAGTGCGGTCATCGATCTGATTCTGTCGTCGCCCGGTGTATGAGTCGTCTAACGGCTGCTGCTTCAGACTGTTCACATGTCACTGTCATGTGCTATAGTGCGCCACGTGACGTATTTGTATGTCTTGTTGGTTGTCAGACTGATTGTTGTCTAATCTCTCGTGTCTAGTAGGGATGCACTGGATAGCATTTTTTAGTATCCGGCCGGAACCAAATAGTGCCGGATAGCAGATGAAATATCCAGCCGGAACCGGAATTGGATAGTGCACTGCTATACAGTTTATACTGTAAAACACTATTTTTTTGCCACATCTTAATTTCGCGATTTCCTTATGTAGTGACAACGGATTATATGCAGATAATTCAAACTTACTTTGCATGCACATAGTGACAAATCACCACACGCACACACTGATCGAACTCAAAGACACTATGTGTGTACTGTATGTTCAATGTTGAAACACAGTGAAAGTCTGAAAGATTACGAAACAACACACAATTAATAAGTAAACTATCCTGTTCTCTATCCAATAGCTTGCCGCCGGAACCGGATATCGAAAACGGCCGGATATCCGGCAAACCGGAACCGGATATCGGGTGCATCCCTAACGTCTAGGTTATGATTTGGTTGATTTGCTGTTGTTGAAGCTATCTTAACCAAATTACAACATACAAGCTGCAATGGGTCTCTTACACCAATACAGTGTGAGGCCAGGACATATGCCTGACGACACTGCAGCATAGTACAACAGCTGCCGCTTTTTACAGTAATGAAATGATCGAAAATGTGACGGTTAATTTATATCTAGGTCAAGACCATACTTCATTGTATGTCGACTTTTAAATATTGTCACTTTGGTAAATCTTTCTATAACTTTTAACGGAGTAAGTAATCTTGGTTTGTTTTTGTTATCGCATGACCATTCTGTTATTCTGCTTCTGGCCGTTGTTGTTAATATTAATATGTTCACTTAGGAAAGATCGGGTCTTGTGAGTTGCCGTGCATTCTGTTTTGTTGTAGGAAAAGCGTAGTCATGTTGTCAATTAATTAGTTTGATACTGTCAGCTCTGCTATGTCTGTGTAGCTCCAGTGATAGGAGTGAAATACTGTGTGTATTAATATGCCAAGTTTCGTCAAAATGAGTTCCGGGGGTTTTGGCTCCCTGAGGGGTCGAAATCTGCTTGGCGCTATGGCTTACTGTAAAACACTTGGTTTTTGCCGCATCTTAATTTTGCTATTTCCTTATTTAGAAAATTTGCTGCATATTAATTTCGTGGATTTTCCTGTTAATTTTATCAAGCAATTTGTATCCTATCTCTTTTGGTTCCTCAAACAGACGTTATTACCGAAATTCGTCCCGTATTACTGTTTGCATTAAACCTACAAAGAATATTGCATATCATACCATGGAAGACTTGATATTCTATGCAGACAAGATCATGGTGATGGGCAGTTCGAAAAATTCGCGTGTATTTAATTTCGCGATTTTACTCAAATCGCGAAAATTTTATGCTCGCGAAATATACATGTTTTACGGTATATGACAGATTAAATTTACCACCCAACCAGTGATAATTAACTCGCAGAAATACTACATCTGTTAATAGCTGTAGCTGTAACTGTCACTGTGACTGTGTTGCTTACGTTTTACGTCTCTCAGCCATGTAACAGCATTCAGAATGTAGAAGTTCGTCACCAGCAAGTTCGGTCAAATAGACTGAACTTTATGATGTTGACTAGGGATCATATCAGACCATTGTTTCGCCATGGAGATGACAATGTGTTTGGCTGCTGGCAGTTGTTCAGCATTCAGTTTGAGGATGCAGCTGGTGAGGTAACTGGTGTCTGAAGAGATTATGTCTGCACGTGGCATCTTTAGTTCTGCTGCAAGCAGGGAACGTGAGAGGTTGAGTGCGGATGCTGTGTGGTGTGGCTGTACAGTGTACAGTGTCTTTGACAGCTTGCTGAGCTTCACTATTGAGCTAGTGTAGTCAGTTATGTCCGTTGTCCGCGATGACGGCAGTATCTTGACTGTTGCGGCTGCTGGCATTATTGCTGTTGTATGTGTTAATGCTAGCAGCAGTGTAGTGGCAGGCAGCACGTCGACAGTTCCCGCTGGCTCGTGACAATCTGCAGGTCCTGGAAACAGGTTATGACAAGTGTGCAATGCAGGTCATTAGAACAATATGTGAGCAGTGACATACACTCAGTACCGTCTCTGTAGGAAAATTATAGCATGCTATAGTGTTACACCAGTAGTCTACTGGTATGGTAATAGTTTAAAATTTTAATATTAGTCTTCAGTAACGATCACTGATTTGATCAAAATGCTTAGCTCTACTACAATTTTAAGCATTTAAATATAATAATATTAATATAATGTTCTGCATTGCCCTGACGATTATAAGTATACAGATTTTCTGAAAGTACGGCTTGTCGATAAAACCTGTTTCTGAATTAAGGAAAAATTTAACTTGTAAAATGTTAAATGGTTAATTGAATAATTAAGTGGTAATTTGTGCACTAATAATACTATTTGCATTAATGGCTGTGGTGAATGTGCTGCAGTGTTATCTGGTTTAATAACAGTCGTTGTCAGTTAGTGAAAGTTTGCTGGCTGCTCGTGCCACTGATCGAACTGAGTTCTGTTTATTTCGCATCTGTCCAGTAATATATTGCTCGCTGCGTTGCATCTGTGTTGGTCGTGTCTCGGTGTACGTGTATCTTGTGTGTGTGTAGATACAGTAGATGTGAGATTGACTTATAGACTGACAGACTGATTAGTGGCTCACGAGTTTCGATGTGTAGTAATCATGAGATGTTGACGGAGCACAAGACGGCCGCTGTGTGTTTCACTGTCTCTGCCTGGCATTGTGTACTGTACAGAGGACCAAGCTGTTTCATGTTTGAATGTTGTACAAAGGCATGAGTAGATGCAGGTCTATTTGGTTCGGTGTTTACGCTGTCCGTGTTGCTATGCTGTTAGGAGTTGGAAATGACCCGAATGTTGTGGGGGTAATTTCAGGGCGTAGAGCCAGTCAGTAGCTGACTAAACCAAATAGGTTACAGGTGCAGTACTCATCAGGATATATTCTTTAATGTTACATGTTATTAACGCATTATCTGCAACTCGGTGTAATGTTCCATTGCGTACATGTTTCTGATCATTTACAGACAGTTATTCTATGTTGTGGTTTCTTCGTCGTCTGTATTCATGAAGTTTCTTTGATGCCTGTACATTGTGCCACATTGACCCCTCACAGTTAGTAGAAGAACAGCAGCACGCTAAACCATTGTCGTAAGCTGTAAATTACAAAAGACTGCATGTTTGTAGAATGTGAAAGTGAACGTGCTGAACAAAGTTGTGAACATTGCTCGACTTACTTTGTAGCATCTACACTGTGGGGCAAAAAACTGCACCGCTTTATTTCTGCAATAACTTTGTCAAAACGATTTACAGTGAAATGGGTTATTGGTACATATGTACCACAATAAATTTGGAACAAAATGATATCAGAGTCGTCAGTCTATCTTGAAGCATATCTTCACAGTAGTGATGTGACGAAGCTGATCAAAATTCACATTCGTTGAATGTGAATTTTGGCTTTCAAAATTCGTCGAATGCGAATGCGAATAGAGAAATTTACTCTGTCAGTCGGAACATAATGTACTGGTTTAGGTCAATTAAAATGATTGTAACCTGTTATTTCCTAAAGTCAGTAAAATCTGTGGTTATAACACATCACTGAGCAAAAATTATATTGCACATTCAGTAACTGTGATAGGTTGAATTTGAGAAAAAAACCGGTTTGTCTGCACTCTCTGGCTGTCTGTTGTCGGATGTGCATTCATGGAAAAATCCTCGTTCTACGACTGATTTCATATGCACAAAGTGCTTAAAACATTCGTCGAATTTCGAATCTGTTGAAAACGTTCGAAGTTCGAACGTTGTCGAGTTCAAATTCCAACTTCGTCACATACCTACTTCACAGTGCTTTGTGAATCGCAGCATGCATGCTCATGTTCATTACCAACGTCGCAAACATGTAAACGCAATCTATATATATATATATATAAAGGAATAGAAAACTGTGCTATCTCCTCGACAGTCGCTGATCGGATCGTCGTTAGACTTTACACGTCAACAGGGTAGGTCACGCGCATGAAAATAGTCCAGGTCCGATGTCAATTGCACTTTGCTAATTAATGTTACACCCGAAAATAATTTACGTTAATCCCAGGCCGGCAGCAGCAGCATGGCCTACTATGGTATCCTGGCCACTGGCCAGCAAGCGGCGTGCAGCACTCTACGGCTCTGCTTCGGCCATAACGTGGTTATATAGCTTAGATGTTCTTTATCTAAGCTATATGACATGGTACTCATCATCTATGGAATCTAGCGGCGGTAAGCGCGAGTGGGGCGAGCGTATGCGCTGCTCGTATCATATATAAAGTGTGAAAAGATACACAGAGACAGTGCAATAGTAAAACACCACTGGCTCCTTAACGGTCATATTTTGAATTTTCAAACAGATGATAGGATGCCACACATCATGTGCTGTGAAGTCTGGCATCTTGCGACAGCTTGACAATCTTGTGCGCACGGCGTGCTGGCACACTCCTGTTAACGCAGCTTCTGAAGCAAATAATACAAATTGATCAACCTTCAGCTCTCTTCCTAAAGTTATGTAATTAATTTTAGCAGATTCTGTCTGATAATTTTTAAAAAAATTAATTTTAATCTGACTTAAAATCACGACGAGTCATCAGTGTATTCGTTTTCATCTGCTAACAAGTGAACTAAATAAATATTAGGTGCCCTTTTTCCATTTTATAAAAAAATGTTTTTTGCCGCACATGATTGATAGTTACTGGCTCGAGTTATTCTGTCAAGTTTATAATTTCATTGATTATAACAC
>Ga0209562_1000377_pt1 | contig 15391 bp, 14 predicted proteins | sample WorMetvacBELIZE2_FD_187399 | JGI IMG/M metagenome (GOLD analysis project Ga0209562, IMG submission 187399) | Marine gutless worms symbiont microbial communities from Max Planck institute for Marine Microbiology, Germany - Olavius vacuus BELIZE.2... | ecosystem: Host-associated > Annelida >... | reverse complement strand
TTATATTGCTAAACCGTATACCAGTATATTTATGTACAACTATACGCCGCTTACGCCTCTATAGAGACCGACGTGATCTAATTTAGCAAGCTATTCCACGATACCAATTTGGCAACCTCCAGTCCATGCCCGCTATAGTCGCTAGTCGCCAGTCGAAACTCTGACCCCCCAGTGAAAATCTGACAAATACAGCCCTGCGTTAGTGTGTATGACGCGGTTACGGTGTAGACGTCGCAGACTTATAATACGGTAAACATGGTGCTGCGTTATCTAAACTCGTCCCCGATATGATCTATGATGTGTTTGGTGGGACGTTAAACCTTACTCAATCCAATCTAAACTCTAGCGCTGTAAGTAAGACTATTGCAAGTAAATCGTAACATTTGCGTAAGGCGTCAGCATCGCAGAAACGGCTCAAACGGCGCCGGATGTTGGTCATCGCCGACCGAAAAGACCATCCTCCAGCCGTCTTCTGAACGTACTGTGACAGGCTATTGTCGCACAGACCAGATGCACACCGTGGGTCCATAGAATACAAGACCTTACTTCAATGTCTGCACTGCTGACAGGTGTTGGATACATATGCAGACCATAGCCGAGGACGACTAAGGATATTATAGGTAATATTACCACCATGCAACGTGGTCACTAGACTGAAAGACACGGTGTACTGTAAGGCTATTCATGCGTTGTCCAACTTGCCATCTGTGCAGCGCTTGGTGTTTGTAAAGTAACTGAACGTGAACTAAGTAAGTAAGTAAGTAATCTTTTATTAAGTGATGAGAATACTCTGTCAGTGTCACCCATTCATCATCAGCTAGAAAACGCGCAATGAAAACACTACACTATTATACACAGAGGCATCACTAGGGGAGGGGGCGGACCGCCCCGGGTGATACCCTCGAGGGGGGTGACACCCGAATGAAAAAAAATGTGGCCGAATTTAGAAAGAACAGAAGTACACAGCGGACAAACGACGTAGGAAGGTGGGAGTTGTGACGAGACGATAGCTAAAAAGGTAATCACTTTGCAGAGGGCGATGATGAATAAAAGGTTGTCAGTTTTTTTCAGGAAAAATGGGGATGACACCATCAGTTGCCGCCCCGGGTGACACCAACCCTAGTGACGCCACTGATTATATATTCATTTTATTTCACCAGACTGGTAGCGAAATACACAGAGATACAGATACACAGACACAGATAAACACTACGCATACAAATATACAAATATACAAATACGAACATATGAACAATTAGGTGGAGGCAACTGGACTGCATGACATGGCAGATATACTATTTCATTAACTAGACAAATACAAAGCAAACTTAACTTCAAACTGATTATACAACTCTATTTAAAAATTAAGTAACTCTTTAACACTTGCGCGAAACGATATGCGCCACTCTAAACTATAAATTTCCGTTGCGCTTAATGTGTGTGGCCAAAACGACACTACGAGGTATCATAATTAAAAGACGTCATTTAAAACGTTGTGTACTTCTGGCTTACATATGAAGAAGTTTTATTGGCCGACCATTAAACGGCCGCCGTCGGCGACTCGTTCACGTAACGCTATCGGCAACTCTCAGACTCATAGTCGGATGAGGCTAAATTAACGGTCGGCGAGCGTGATGGGCGTCAATGATTTAATCTCGCGCGAGCGACGCCAACATCCATCCATACATTTGCATGCAGAAGACGCCGCGTCGTTAATTCTATCGGCAGCCATTTGACCTACAGTGACCTCGGCCAGTACCAGCAGCAGCTCATCGTTACGTCCACGACTCATCTCACGTTTTCATCCTACTACCATCAGACTTTGCGTAATGTTCTGCATAGTCGTCTGGGCTTATTCTATTCCATCCTGTTCTGCTCTCTAAGATTTTACAGCAAAAATTGTCTCATACCCCACCGTCAGAATACAGTGTCTGGAATTATTGAAACGATTAATGTAAGAAAAATATCTTGAGCAGCTGACAGAAGAACGCCAGCTTCTGTGTTGAACCAATGTGCGACTACAACTTGGAACAAAAGGAGACGTCACGCCGCTCGTTTCCGCATTATAAGGCCCTATACCATATCCGAAGTCGGTCAATCTATCTCTACGTTACTCTGTGACCTTGACCTTTGACCCTTTGACCTTGAACGTTTGTAGTGTATCGGCTGTCACGTTTCACATTCTGTACAAAATTTGAAAGAAAACGAGCAATCCGCGGCTGAGTTACAGTATAGCGATTTAAGGATTGAAACATTGGGGCCGCATAGGCGTAGCCAGGGGATGCACTGGGTGCACGTGCACACCCAAGGTGGAGAAAAAATGGGGGGGGGGCACTGTAATTTTATTTACTGCCTGAAAGTGCAACGGATAGTGTAGAACACTAGATGGCAGCTGTGTAGACAGAACTATCCACGTAGAACTATTTTGTTACGGACTCGGGCGAGCTACAGCAGTTAAACGTGAAGGCAGGACTGTAATGCATTGGCGCCTAAGTGAAGCTGCCGGTCAACTATACGGTACCGCTACCGTTGATTTACTGCGACGACGCGGACAACAATAGTGCCGCGTGGAACAACGTAGAATATCGGCACTCAATCGCGGCCCTTGGGAACTGACCAGTCCAGACCGCCGGCCAGCCGACTGGCCGCCATTGGCGCCGCGTGACGACGTCTCGATCGCGTCAACCGAGTCTAGGCCCACCCAGGCCTACTACTCAACCGCCGTCGTTCGGCTATTATGCGGCCGCTCGATCGACCCGTCTTCGCGTCCCTTTAGAATCGATAGAGTGCCGCTCAAGATAGCGACAGCGATAAACCATCTCTATCACTCGCCGACTTGCGTACTCTCAGTCTCATCTTCCGCGGACTCGCTGGGTTACTGCGCGGTTAATGGTACGTCCGGGCAGCAAAGTGTCCAAATCAATGCGTCACGTAAATGAGCATTTAAGAAGGCTACTGTGGAAGCGCCGGGACGTTTGAAATGTGCACTCTGCACCCGCCATCATCATCATCATCATCATCGTTAACAGCAGCTGCAGCAGCAAGCCTTGGCAGCTGTACCGTGCCTTCTCCGGACGTGTAGAGTGTAGACCGCTCCCGTGTACATGGTCAGTGCTTGAATGACACATGTGACATGTCGCTGACTGCGTGGAGCAAACTTGTTAACGGAGGTCGATCTTGAGGGCTTGGCTATTCAAAACGCAGAATAGAATGATTAAACAGCTAGGGGCATCAACGTAGAAACGACTGTGGGAAGGTTCTACAGAAACCACACCCAATGGGTATTCGATCACGGAAAGTAATCGGAGCTTTACTCTGCGACAATAATCGGTTACATCTTATCTTGGGCCACATAAAACTGAAACCAATACGATTGCCTTGCGCATCGCCAAAGCCAAATTTTAGAGCGCCAACGGCCGCTATAGCCCAATTGTCGCTTTTTCGTCCAACCTGGCAACGTTGGAACTGGAAGTAGGCTTAACCAAGGTTGCCTCAATCGTGATGTTATGTTAAATTTACTCTATTGTAGGCTACGTCATACATGGGCTTGCGTTTTAATATGCCTGCCATTAAACGAATATTGATTAATTAATTGACTTGATGATCGACATCGATATCTCGATGTATATTGAGATCGCGATATTTGTCAGTACTCAGTATCGTCTCGATGTCGTATCGAAATCAAAAAGTGATATCGAAGCGTCACTAATTGGCACAGCTCTACTTAACAAAGTTAACATCAAAGCGCACTAATACAGTAACGTCGGTTAATACTTTTATTTAAAATTGACGTTATCCAGTAAGTGACATTTAAATTACATACGATTTACTGTATACTTGTATCAGTGTTTATTATTGTAAATGATAGACTTATAGTTCGCATTAAGGTGTAAACCATCTGTGGTGTAACTATGTTGCATCGCGGATGTCAACAAGACGTTACTAAGGGGTCTGCGGCGTACATAACAACGCGATGGTGTAATGTAATGTGATATCATGGAGTAGAGTAAATCCGGCTGTTTTTAATATGGAGCAAGTAATAAAGCCCGAACGTAGTCTATATTGTCCAATAGTCGTGAGTGACCTCGCGAGGAACAATGCGAAGGTTCGTCAGCATTCTCTGCGTGAATTTTCACACTCACAGGACGCGGCGTACCGCGCGTTCTGTCGGGCACCCGGCAGACCGCAGACGGCTGCATTCGGCCGCGTTTACTTCGAAACTCCGCTCACCCACCGGTCACTGTCGCTGCCCACGAGCAAAGCCAACCTTGGCGACTGCGTGACAGCGTCGAAGGCGATAGTGGGGGGAAGAAGTGACGCCACAGTGAAGGATCCTTACAGAAGCCAGCCAGTGTACACTGAACGACGACGAAGCAAGACAGCGCGAAGAACACGGCGACATTCTGAAGGAAAATCAACCGAGGAAGAAGCGGCCAGAGTTAGCGGATCGGAGCGATCATTTGAGGATAGTTTCCATATCAAAAATGAAGAAGATTCAAGTGATCTGATTGACCTGTACTCTAGTTCCGATGAGAGAAGATACTACAGTGAGAGCAGTGAGGAAACGAGTAAGATTTCGTCCAGTTTGTCAGGCATCGTTGACCGGCAGCTCATTGTCTATCATTTTGTTGACACTGCTTGCTCCTGTACAGCTGATGTCAGTCGTTGTGGTGATGTGCTTATGGGCTGCAAAGCTTGTAATTGTGGTAAGCAATATTCAGTGTCATTCTACGCCGTGGAAATACAAGGTGAAGGCCATCAGTCAACACCTGGTCTTGGAAATTGCGACTCACAGGAGAACAAGGCTCTCTGGGATTTACTTCAGAAACAACTTTCTCTGGTTTGTTATTGAAATCTACCACACTAAGTAAGTAAGTAAATAGTGTAATGCACAAATGTCACACATATTAGCGTTACAAGTGGAATAGAACAAAAACAAACAAAATACACAGAAGAGCCTAGCCCTAGGCTGATGGTACGTAAAAGAACAAACGACATTAGTAATGCTTTGTAGCAGTTGATGATATTGTCAAGCCCCATATATCACTGTACGCATATCAGGACTTTAGATGTGGGGGTGCACTTATAGTTGTGTGTTGTAGTGTAGTTTCATTTGCAGGTTTGAGGTGCTAAAGGAGGTCTGAAAAAAATTTAAAAATTTCTGGGAATGGGGCTTGGCCTCCTTTCAGGAAAATTTTTTTTCTATATGTTAATGACCTCTTATATGTGTACTGCTTGTAACAGCAAACAATAAAACCCTCAAACTGGCAAATTTGTTTGGTTTTCTCGCACTCTATATGCTTCTGTGGTCAGCTCTGTAATTGGCTATACATGATTGTCTGTTAGGCTGTGTGTTATTATTGTCATTCACTGTACATGTTGAAAGTTCATATAATCAACAAGAAACAACTTGTATGCTGTTTCCAATTAGTGAAATGTTTTAATGTTGTTTTTAGAGCAGACGACAGTACAGCAGTGATGACAAGTAAGATTTATTTATTTATACTGTATTAATTATTGGCTGGTTTTCACGTTTGAATGTTTTCCTGTTTATTCAGAATCATAGTCATTGCCATATTCCACAGCATTGGATGAACAGTAGTTTACAAATGCCAAAAAAACTTAGAACACATAGCTCTGAATAAACATGAAAAAGATGTGCAAAGAAAATAAACACGATAATGTGCTGAAATGTTTTAAAATAATAAGAAAGCTAAAAAATGCAGAGTTTCTTGCTCAGAATTGTATAATACATTATTAAAAGCAAAAAAAAACTGTTAACAAACAAGATTGCCTTCTAATCTAAGGCCGACCTCCCACGAATGCGTGCATTTGGTTACGTGTGGTCATTTCTGGTTATGTGACACAGATGATGGTCACACAGTTTGATTTGCCATATCCAAAAACCACTTGCTACACACAAACTTAATTTCTCTGCGTAACATATAGGACAGAGTGATTGCCGGTGGAAATTTTAGATTGTGGGAATAGGGATTTTCGATCTCCTTTGCTCCTGTGACCTTGACCTTAACCCGATGACCTTCGTATACAAACTTGACCTGTATTCTCTGGAGATATACCAGATGTGCAAATATGAACTTCCTATGCTTAGGCTTTCTAAAGTTATCATCTGACAGACAGACTGATAGACATGACCGAAATTAATATGTACCATGCCGCTTTGCGGATGGTCAAAAAGCAGAATCTAATATTGGAAGTAAAACATGGCTGGTGAATGCAATGTTTTATGTATACAGCAGTCATTATCAGCATTTGGAGTCACTCAACGTGCTTATCTCTCAACTAATCAATGTGAGACCGCCCAGTGGATATCTGTACTACTTTGCCTATGGCCCGGATGTCAGTACTAAAAGGTAATTTTCATGTGCTTGATACAGAGCAAGTTTTGTGTTAACTGGAATATGCATTAGTGGCACGTATTAATATCTGTGAAATTGTTTTATTGGTCCACTGCAATGCAGACAAAATATACAATAGCTCCTAGCTCGGCTCTTTTCATACTGTCCTTGATGCAGTCACTGTCCAATTCGATTGGGTCCACAAATATGTCTTATTGTAATTTTTTCATCTCTTATGATGTGTAGTACACATGCCAACAGCTTTCATCTGATCTGTCTGATCCTGTTGCTCCAGTGCATATGATTTCCTGATTTGTGACTTTGTCTTTGTAGCAAATTTGTACGATTCTCCCGAGCCATCTTTTGTGTACTATTAATTTTATTTGTGCATGCACTGCATAGATTGAAAATGTCTCTGGTTTGTAGGTTTATGACATACATTAATCGTAAGCCAGAAGACACGGCATGGGGACTTCTGTATGGATTTAAACTTACTTCGCCTGATATGCAAGGTTAGTTTGGTGCATATCACATTTAGGTGCACTGTATTGTAAAGCTTGGTTGGTTTTCCACTCAACAATGCAGAACACGTTGAAACTGTCTTGATAGTTGCTGTCGCAGTCACTTCATCAAGATGTAAGATGTTTCATGCACCAATATGATACCAGTCAAATCTCTCATCATCCGCAGTCATTGACATGGAAACAGTAGTTATCTACCTGGTGTTTTCAAGTGCACAAATCCGATATCACTTTTCAAACAGTTCTACAGTTCCAAAGGTAAAGTGGTTACAGTATGCTGGTAAGGTGGGCAAGTATATAAGCTATTGATGTCAAATTTTCTCAGGATTTCATACACCAAAATCATTAAAATTGGTTAATATTTGACAAGAGTTATTTGAAAAATAAAAAAGTGGACATTTTTTGGGACAGTGTGTTTATGACATGATTTTATTGTTATTAAACCATAGACCTAGTCCTTTATGGTGATTACACACAGCATCTGGCCGATCAGTTAACTTTGGCAGTGGCATCACCAGGGTTGGTGTCACCCGGGCCGGCAACTGATAGTCAACTGATGGTGTCACCCTATTTTTTCTTGAAAAAACTGACGACCTTTTTTAGTCATCGCCCTCTGGAAAGCTCGTAAAAGTGATGACCTTTTTTAGCTGTCGTCTCCTCACCACTCCCATCTTCCCACGTCGTTCATCCAGTGTTCCTTCCAAATTCAGCCACAAAAAAATTTAATTTCATTCAGGTGTCACCCCCCTGGTTGGTGTCATCCGGGGCGGTCCGCCCCCCTCCCCGTTTCCCTAGTGACGCCACTGAACTTTGGTATAAAAATAACGTTTATGAATATTGCAGACTGTCAGCTGGGAAGCGTTTGGCCAAAGTGCAAGTACAGCCCTCAGTCGGCCGTCGAGGGTCGTATCTACATCATCAGCCGACAAGAGGCAGACCTGCTGCACAAGCAGCTGCGAATCACACAGGTAGCAATCTATCCTGAATGCTGTCGAGTCCGGCCCGTAATACATCCCGCACAATCAACATAGGTTCACTTTCATGAAACGCAGTATAACATGTGCCACAGAAAATCTGTCAGTTAAACAGTTAAACAACAGCAGACACTGGCAGTTAGTTGGCCACAAGTGGCAAAATACAAGTTTGCTTATTAACAGATCCAGTTGTCACTTGTCAGTGCTTCTTTCAGAACACATCTGAAGGCTTATTTATTCCATGCCGCCTATAACTAGGAGAGCTTAATAACTGCAATGCAACATCGTTCTTGTTGTAGGGAGCTGCACTAGAACAGGGCCATAGATAGGATTTTGCTTGGGGGCAGAAGGATGTCTAAAAATTAGGGTTCAGTGACAGGCGAGGCTGGAAGGGCTGAAGCCAAGTCCTGATGCCGAGAGCGGGGCTGTGGTTCTTGGGAAGCGGCCAGCCCGCTTCCCACCAGCTAGGGAGTCTGGAGGAGTGCTGTAAGACCTCGACCCCAGTGAAGTCCCGGGTCCTGGCCACCAAACGTGTTTACATTTCATAGATGCAGCATGGATTTTCCTGGCATTTCAAAGCTTCTGGCCAATCCACGGCCAAATCAACAGTAGCAAAATGAGTAATGTCTCAGAGGTGTCAACACTGGCGTGATAATCTTTTTACAGTGCGAAAAATGTCCAACACATCTTGCGGTATTTGAAGCCGTCTAACCCCCTTTCTAAATACAGCCCTGCACTAGACATATTTGTATTGTAGTGTATAACTGTTGACTAATGTGGACTGTTGACAGGGTCTGGTGACAGTGCTGCTGCCGGTGTGGTTGATGAACAGTGACCAGAACTCACACAGCACAGCGCAACACTGTCTGCCGGCAATTGTTCACTTGTTGCCACACGAACTGACCAACTGATTGCCAAATACATGTCCGCCGACAATCATGTTATGTGATAATGTTAGCTAGTTGTGGCATTTCTGTCACACTGTTAACCAGTTAAACATGTTGTATATTATTTACAGCAACACTTAGCAAACTGGTCAGCCTGTGGTCCTAGAATACTGCATCCAGGTTAGCCTAGAGCTTAATCCCACTCGGCCTCTGAATTTTTGTTATTACAGATCTTTGCAAAATATTACTGGTAGATACGTCATATGTTGTCTGCTGAAGCGACTGTTCTGTTCTGCCCTCAGTTATTACTGGAACACGTTTCCATAGATCAGCTAAGTGTGCTCCAGAGGCTGTCTTTATTAGCATTTTCAAATGCTCTATGCAGTATACTCAAACGTGCACACAAACATTATATCATTATTGATGTTGTACTCGTATGCATCTGTTTTGTTAGATACGTTGCTGCTGACACACACGTGCCAAATGGTGACAGTATTGCTGGTTGTTGAAACGTCATTTTTTGTACATTTATGACAGTGACTATGTGACTGTGCTTTTGTACCACAACAGCAACTATACTAGCTGGATTAATCTTATATATTAAACTTTCATTACTGCAGTATCTCCACCCACCGTCCACATGCAGTCAGGGGGAGTGGATGACCAAGTGGTTATGTCACTCAGCAGTAAGAAAGAGGTCCCAGGCTTGAAACCCACTACCGCCAAAAGTGTAGGTCAGGGATGGAATTATTTGTAAATATTTACCTTTCTGAGTTTATCATATGTTTAGTACGCATGCGTATTCATTTTCGGTTTGTATTAATGAATCAAGTTACAGCATTAAGGTAAACGTAGCACTTGTATATAGCAGCTTATTATACCCACGTATTATACCCACGTACCCACGTATAACCTTGTGTTATGTTTGGTTGTAGCCTATACCTGCTTTGCATTCTATTGTACCAGTGCTGTCCTGCATGACAGCTTGTCCCTATTTATTGTACGTGCAATTGTAGCGGTTTGACTGCAGCTGTAATAAATGAAGATTATGTTTATTATTATTATTCAAATGATTTAGAGAATTAGTATACTTCAGACCACTGGTCAGTACATCCTATACAGTATGACACATACTGCATCTGCAAGCTTTCACAAGCATGTAGGCCTAACTATTTGCCTCAAAGGGTCACGTCAAGTAGCCTACCAAGGTTTGTTAACTCTTCGACACAAAGGGTTCAGTAATGAGCGGGTTAATCTTATTATGTACTATGTACTGCAGGAGCATTCTGCTTGGCTCTCATACCCACACACACACACCAGTGAACATAATTTCAATGTTCATACAGTCGTCATGTAATAGTGTGTCACAAAATTTTAACAGAGGAAATGTTTTCTTAAAACATTACGCAGCTTACAGCAGAGATAATTAATTTTTAGCACACCTGGCTAGCTGAACTGGTAGTATAACTGGTCAAAAAGTTGTCTGTCTGTGTGTCAACCAAGCTGGCACAAACTGTAACTGCTGCATGTAGTGAGACTTGTAATCCTGCATGCATGGACCTACTGGTGAACTCTGATCACAAACCAAAAACTAGGTCAGTGTGACCTAGTTTACTGGGATGCAGTGATGTGACGAAGCTGGTCAAAATTCGCATTCGTCGAATGCATTCGCATTCGTCGAATGCAAATTTTGCCTTTCACAATTGACTTTCAAAATTTGTCGAATGCAAATGCAAATAGTGGCATTTATTTTATAAGTGGGAAGTCGGAATGTAGTGCACTGGTTTAGGTCAATTAAATGATTGTTACAATATGTTATTTCCTAAAGTCATTAAAATCAGTGTTCATATTAGTATAGTGTAACAGATCACTGAGCAAAAACTACATATATTGCTCATTCATATGTTACTGTAGTTTGTGTGATAGGTTGAATTTGAGAAAAAAACTGGTTTGTCTGCGCTCTCTGGCTGTATGCACATATGCAATCAGTTGTAGAACAAGAATTTTTCCACAAATTTGCATTCGACAACAAAGCACTAAAAACATTCGTCGAATTTCGAATCTGGCGAAAACATTCAAAGTTCGAACATCATCGAATTCAAATTCGAATTTTGTCACATCCCTACTGGGATGGTAGGTAATCCTGCTTATATAACTGTGCTGCCAGTTGAGGATCACAGCCAAGTGGGCTGCTTGTTCATTTCTTGTCTCAAATAAAAACAGCAAGTCTGCAGTTAGGAGATGTAAGTGTCGGTGATGTGCAAGAGTGAATTGAAGTGAATACACACCAGCACACACGTGTCTCAGCCTTCCAACAGATGTCACAAAGCCACATTAGTGCATGTTTCTCACTCATTACAACCACAACTAAATGACCACAGATAATGGCCATCATGCTGCCGTATATATTCACATTCAGCACAACAATACAACGGAGATCTCTGCACATAACTGTACATATATGTGTGCACCGATTCAGTGGGCACAGGAATGCTTCAGCAACGGATGTCGTGTAAAGCAGTACGAAAAAAATGGCATACCGACCTCTGACGAGCAAGCTGTTACACTTGGCACATCAGAGGCGACTGGTACTCATATGGTACTTACATTTTTGACAAAAATGGGCGAGGCAATTGAACAATGTAGGCAAATTACTGAAGCAATATTGTGGCTATTCATTAAACAGCTGCAAGTAGAATTCTCGCTGCACCAAGAGTTCAATGAAATAATCTAATTTACTTCACAAATGCTGTTGTCACCACCTCTCTCAGCCATGTGACTGCATTATCAGCAGCAGAATTAGTTGTAGAAGACAACCGTCAGCAAGTGGAATCAGTGAACACGACTTCACATAATGGTTCATCGTCTTTGGCAGCTTACCAGATGAGCATTTGTATGGACAGTGCACCTATCTGTGCAAACTGGCAGCACACTGACCTTGTGCTGTCTGTAATCAGTTAAGCACGGATCACAACTGGTGAGGAAGGTCAAAGCCTAGCAGAGGAATAGTTGGATCTGACTGTAAGGTCTGGCTGACTACGGAGGCTGACTGGTACCTCTCTATTCGATCATCACAAAATATCACTTATACATGGTGTTACGTTAACAATAGAGCAATATCACATGTAGCAGAAAAGGTGGCGTCACTAGGGTTGGTGTCACCAGGGCGGCAACTGATGGTGTCACCCTATTTATTCTTGAAAAACTGACGACCTTTCTTTTAGTCGTCGCCCTCTGGAAAGTGATGACTTTTTTAGCTGTCGTCTCCTCACCACTCCCATCTTCCCACGTCGTTTATCCAGTGATCTTTCTAAATTCAGCCACAAAAAATTACTTTTATTCAGTGTCACCATCCTGGATTGTGTCACTCGGGAGGGGGTCCACCCAGTCCCCCCTCCCTCCGAGTGACGCCACTGAGCAGAAAACACTCCTTCCAGCAAGGGCATATTTAGAGGGCTATGTCCCAATGTCCCCTCAATGGCCACAAATAATGGTTAATACAGTACGGATGGTAATATTGCTTAACGGCCACACACTTATCGACCGGAAATATTTTACTCGATCTTACACTGGTCATTCATAACTTGATTATCTTTTACGATGCAGCTCATTATCACAATATTAGGCTAAATGTCGCTATATACTGAATTATCTATGCTGTGGTATACTGCTTCCGTAGTAGTCGATTGTCAACAGTAATTGTAAATAATACTGGACCATTTAATGTTTTTTCTGCTCAACGGCTGGACTTGTTTGCATGGTGTGTTAGACTAAGCCAGTTCTGAGTCGGTTTTTGAACGCACTTTAAATCACTGCACTTTTCATTTTCATTTCATTTTGATACCGACAGTTCTGACACAGTTCTAGAAAGAAACTAATAGCCAAAAAAGCCAGGGGGCCACTAGGGGTTCAGCGTTTCGAATCTGTCGCCTTTGACGGGGTGCAAGGTTGGCGCCTCCAATCAAAAACTCTGCGTATGGCCTGCCATCCAGCTGGTGCAATAAATACTAGTGTCACGTTGACTGCAGAACATCGCGGTGACGACAACATTATAAATAAGTCAAAACCAACAAATACTGCAAACTATCTACATGATAAAGACATCACACAGTGAATGTACTGTAAATTTTTACCCGTTAAAAATACGCATAAACATATACCACAGCGAGTACAACAAAATGAGTAAAATTCAGTCGTGAATATTTAGTAACAGTGTCATCCATCGAGCAAACAGAAATGCTTAAGGCACACCAAGCCAGCAGATGTGCAGAGCAACTTTTTACATACAAACCATGTGGGCAAAAGCCGGCCCACTCAATCAGCCGAATCACCCCCTACTTCCGACATTTAGTCCAAATCAGCGAACCAGTGAATGAGAAGAATTTCTGTGCTGAAATGATCATTCTGCCTAGCAGTTTCAAATATTCCTAGCTGATTCCCACGGATATAGTGGAATGAGTGGATAAAGGCTTACTGCCTATGTGTACGACAGTACAATACTTACATTTGTGTGACTGTACGAGTGTAATGGAAGAAGATATTCACAGAAAGGGGAACCACTATGTGGGAAGAGCAGGCTGATCAGCAAGGACCACCCACCAACTATTTTTGGCTTAAAAGTTGCCACTGCAGATATGGACTCACTATCTCCGTGCCAAATGTGCTGCTAGTGAAGCAAGTATCATTTTACCAATGTCTGTCCGTGTCTGTCTGTCCATGCCAACAAACCGAAAAACGACTCATCAGTAATTGGTGTAACATGTGTCATGGTGAACATAAGAAATGATTAGATTTTGGCAAAATTTGACCTTGACCTTTGACCCCTATCAGCTAAAATTGATAGCAGCATGCATGATCGTGGTTTCCTAAGACACAGTGCAATATAAGCGTCTTCTAGTTGTTCAAGTGAGGAAGTATTACCGATCAAACTAGCAAATGTCATTCCGGAATGCCGACAGAACTAGCGATTTAACTCAATGTTTATCATATTCTGTTTTTAAAAAGACAGCTGATTTCGCTGTCCTGTAATCTGTTTCACAATAACTAGTATTTTAAAACTTCGGCTCAAAATACGGTCACTTCTAGTGGAGAAGCATTTCAATACTGTAGCAGCACCATACAGAATGCCATTCAAAGAATAATGCTCTATACATGTATAAATAACGACCAGTAAGAACAATCTTTGCAAAAGCAAAGAATATGCGATATGTGACCAATGCCCACACACAGTCAGTACATATGGTACGTGGAATGGTGTAATATAAGCTTCACACAACGCACTAACTCGGGAACAACTTTCGGCCAGTTTTGACTGCAGTGAGTGACAGATTTAAATTAAAACTCAAATTTGTGTGAAAACACTCAACAACAATCGGCATATAATGTACGACGACATAGATAACGACGACAGCAATGACCAATCACAGCAGTCGGCCAGCTGCGACAACCAATCAGAGAAGTGTGAAGACCTTGGTTGCAGTTCGTTTTCTCCGTCGAGTCTTGAGTTTCTTTGAGCTTGTCAGCCTTGCAGCTGGAGCAGCCCGTGCCCCCAATGTACTACTACTGCTGCTACAAGCAGACACATCACCGACTGCCGATTAACAACATAAGCACGACTCAAACTTACATCTGCATTTGTCTACAACACTTCAGAATCTCTGTAGTAAATACAGTGTAGAGTACAGCTGTACAGCCAAATACTTATATTTCCCTTCTCAACAGCTGTATCTAAATTCAAATAATGACAACCATTTGAACACTGACATCTGAAGTCTACAAACTATTGTCAGCAACGACTTCACTGTCAGCAATGACAAAAAGATCTGAAGACTGTTGTGAGATTCTCACAGAAGTGAGTAAGTAAATTCTAAAACGGCACAAGTGTAAACTGCTCGAGTGTATTTCACAACGGTCAGTCACTAGTGCCAGTGTTGTGCTCTGCTGTCACTGTTTCATATTGTCAAATTTGAATTATTCGAACTTGTACTTGAACACGAAATATTCAAATAAGTACGTTAATCGGCTGAAGACAAATTTGTATCAGATCAACAGTGTAGTGATTAACAGTGATTCTTTGCACTTTAACATTATATGATAAAATTCAGATCTCTATGTAGTAGTTACCAGATGTCTTTTTGTCTGTCATTCATGTAATTACTGTATGCATGGTGCATGCTGAATAAATGTATTTAAAGGGAACATTCCGATTACGAATGTAAGTTATAGAGCAGTAACATAGCTACCATGCAGCATTGTCCAAGCCAGCATCTTTCAACCTTGTATCTGAAATTACAAACAACGAAAAAGCTGCAAACAGACAGCCGTGTTGTTGTTATAGACACGTGACAAACATTGTTTAAAAATTGCACAAACAGCATAAATGAACTACAATAACATACCCGAACAGCCATAAGATACCATATGTATGAGAGTGTGGGAAGTGCTTAAGGTGAAGTGGAATGTCCTACAGGTTATTAGCAGAGCCGGCACAGACCACCCACAAACCCTCCCCGACCGGGAAGCCTCATGGGTTGATTGATTGATTGAGTAAGGTTTAACGTCCCACCAAACACTTTATAGGTCATATCGGGGACGGGTTTTTACGGATCAAATGACCCAACCAACAGTGTCAAAGCACTGAAGGACCACAC
>Ga0209562_1000376_pt1 | contig 15393 bp, 16 predicted proteins | sample WorMetvacBELIZE2_FD_187399 | JGI IMG/M metagenome (GOLD analysis project Ga0209562, IMG submission 187399) | Marine gutless worms symbiont microbial communities from Max Planck institute for Marine Microbiology, Germany - Olavius vacuus BELIZE.2... | ecosystem: Host-associated > Annelida >... | reverse complement strand
ACTGCTCAATTCCATGCGCCGCCGCGGCCTGTTGGGCCTGGCCTACTGGCACAACGGCATGAAGCAGATTTCCGCCAACAAGCCACTTTTGCTGCCGGAAGACGCTGCCGGTCTCAAATTCCGCGTACAGGCTTCGGATGTGCTGGTGGCCCAGTTCCAGCAGCTGGACGCCAATCCACAAAAAATGGCTTTTTCCGAGGTGTACGGCGCGCTGCAAACCAAGGTGATCGACGGCCAGGAAAACACCTGGTCCAATATCTACGGCAAAAAATTCTATGAGGTGCAGGATGGGGTGACCGAATCCAACCACGGCATTCTCGACTATCTGGTGGTCACCTCCACCAAATGGTGGGACGGCCTGCCCTCGGGTGTGCGTGACCAGCTTGCCACCATCCTCGATGAGGTAACCACAACCCGCAACGCGGCCTCCACCAAGGTGAATTTGAAAAACCGCGAGGCTATCAAGGCGGCGGGCGGCACGGTGCGCCAACTCTCCAGCCAACAACGCTCGGCCTGGGTTGAAGCGATGAAGCCGGTGTGGAAAAAGTTTGAGGATGACATAGGCGCGGACCTGCTCAAGGCGGCGCAAGACTCCAACTAATCGGCGCATTGCGCTTTGAAACGGCCCGGCATGCCACGCGCACGCCGGGCCGTTATGCTTTCCAATAGTGGTACCATCCCGATAAAAAAGCGACCTCATCAAGGTACAGGAGTGCAGCTATGACCACACCCAACCAATCCACGACCGCGCATTGCAGGGTGGTTCGCTTCCTGCATAATCTGGAAGAGAACTTCATCGCCATCTGTCTGGGGTTGATGACCTTTATCACCTTCGCCAATGTGATCGCCCGCTACATATTCAACGCCAACATCCTCTGGGCGCTTGAAGTCACTGTATTTCTGTTTGCCTGGCTGGTGCTGGTTGGCGCCTCTTATGGCGTAAAAAGCCACTTCCATATTGGGGTTGATATTGTCATCAACTCCGTCTCTCCGGAGCTGAAAAAGGCGTTTGCGTTGATATCGGTCGCTCTGTGCCTGTTATTTTCCGTGTTGTTATTTATCGGCTCCTGGTCCTACTGGTTTCCCTTTGCCGATCCCGAGCAACAATCCTGGTACGAGGTGGAGGCTGTGCCCATGCCCGCCTTTCTCAACGCCCTGCTGGCCGATGCAATCAACTATGGCGAGCAGTACGAAAAAATGCCGCGTTTTATTCCCTATTTCGCTCTGCCGCTGGGCATGGGGTTGCTGGTGTTCCGTTTTCTGCAACAGGCTTGGCGTATCTGGCATAACCAGGTGGATACCCTGGTAGCCGGGCACGAAATTGAGGAACTGGAAGGCCTGCACGCGGATGCGGATGAGAACGGGCAAGCGAGCAACGGCAATGGAGACAAACCATGAGCATTTTGTTGCTTTTTCTTATGGTGGTGGTCTTCATGCTGATTGGCGTACCCATTGCGGTGGCGCTGGGCCTCTCGAGTATGCTGTTTATGGCCTTTTTCTCCGAGCTCTCACTCGGCTCAATCGCCCAGACACTTTTTTCCGCGTTTGAGGGTCACTTCACCCTGTTGGCGATTCCTTTTTTCATCCTCGCCTCGGTGTTCATGTCCACCGGCGGAGTGGCGCGGCGGATTATCCGTTTCGCCATTGCGGTGGTTGGTTCGTTTCGCGGCGGCTTGGGGATTTCCTCGGTCTTTGCCTGCATGATGTTCGCCGCCCTGTCCGGATCCTCCCCGGCAACCGTGGTCGCCATCGGCACCATAGTCATAGCCGGGATGATCAAGGCCGGCTATTCCAAGGAGTTCGCCGCCGGGATCATCTGTAACGCCGGCACCCTGGGAATTTTGATTCCGCCCTCGATTGTGATGGTGGTCTATGCCTCGGCCACCGATGTATCCGTTGGGCGGATGTTCCTGGGGGGCGTAATCCCAGGCCTGCTCGCCGGCCTGATGCTGATGATCGGCATTTACATAGCCGCGCGCATTCGCGGCCTGCCCAAGCAGGATTTTGCCGGTTGGGGTGAGATATTCAGATCCTTTGGCGATGCCTTCTGGGGCATGCTGCTGATATTGATCATTCTCGGCGGGATTTACTTGGGCGTATTCACCCCCACCGAGGCTGCTGCGGTGGCGGCGGTCTATGCTTTTATTGTCGCCAATTATGTCTATCGCGATATGGGGCCATTCGCCGGTGCCAACAATGGTGAGGGGGCCAGCGCACCCGCCCTGCTGTGGCGGGGGCTGAGCGTGTTCTGGCACAAGGATACCAAGCACGCCTTTCTGGAGGCCGGCAAGCTGACCGTGATGCTGCTGTTTATCATCGCCAACGCGTTGATTCTCAAGCATGTACTGACTGAAGAGCGCATTCCGCAACTGATTACCGAGGTGATTGTCGGCGCGGGCTTCGGCCCCATCGCCTTTCTCATCATGGTCAACATCATCCTGCTGATCGGTGGGCAATTCATGGAGCCTTCCGGGTTGCTGGTGATTGTCGCACCACTGGTTTTTCCCATCGCCATTGAGCTGGGCATAGACCCGATCCACCTGGGGATCATCATGGTGGTGAACATGGAAATCGGTATGATCACTCCGCCGGTGGGGCTCAACCTCTTTGTTACCGCCGGGGTGGCGAAGATGTCCACGCATAATGTGCTCAAATCCGCTCTGCCCTGGCTGGTGATCATGTTTATCTTCCTGGTGCTGGTCACCTACATCCCCTATATCTCCACCTGGCTGCCCACCCAGATGATGGGGCCCGAAGTTATCAACCTGTAACTTCGGGAGCAGTTGTTTGACTTCACCCTGCCGGAGGCGCGCATTGCGCGCTATCCGGCGCACAAACGCAGCGGCAGCGCCCTGCTGCATGTGCGCCCCGGCGAACCGGGAAATCTGACTGATTGGCGTTTTTCCAGTCTGCCCGAGCTCCTACGCCCAGGCGATCTGCTGGTAGTCAACAACTCGCGGGTTGTGCCGGCGCGCCTGTATCTGCGTAAAAGCACCGGCGGCAAGGTGGAATTGCTGCTTGAGCGCGAAATCAGGCCGTGCCTGGCTTTGGCGTTGCTGAAAAGCAGCAAACCGCTGGCCGAAGGCGCCATGCTTGAGCATCCGGAATCGCGAGCCCGTGTTCGGGTCGGTCGAAGGGTTGATGGCGCAATACGTGAAGTCACCCTGTTGGAAGGCGCCGCTACATGGCTCGATCTTTTACAGAAGCACGGCGAAACACCCCTGCCGCCCTATATCAACCGCGCGGCCGAAGAACTGGACAGGGAGCGCTATCAAACCATCTACGCCAATCAGATCGGCTCCGTGGCTGCGCCAACCGCAGGGCTGCATTTTGACCAGGAGTTGCTCAACGCCCTCAGCGAGCTGGGCGTGGAGTTGGCCGAAGTCACCCTGCACGTTGGCTATGGCACCTTCGCCAAACCCCCTGCAAACACCACCAACCTGCACGCCGAACGCTACCAACTACCCGGAAAAACTGCGGCGGCCGTCACCGCCGCTAAGGAGCGCGGCAACAGGGTTATCGCTGTCGGCACCACCAGCGCCAGGGTGTTGGAAAGCGTCGCCTTGCAAGGTTCTTTGCGCGCCCGGGAAGGCGAAACCAAGCTGTGCATCAAGCCCGGATTTCCTTTCAAGATAATCAACGGGCTGATTACCAACTTTCACCTCCCCGGCGCCAGCCTGCTGTGGCTGGTGTGTGCCTATGCTGGGACAGAAACAATGCAGGCCGCCTACAACCACGCCCTCGCGGGTGATTACCGCTTTTATTCCTACGGCGATGCGATGTTTATTGGTTGAATTTCCTTTTACTTTTTCCTTCCCCCCCTTCTCTCGCTGCTTTTTTTACCCCGTGTTCTGACATACAACACATTTGCATATATCCTTAAGGCTACATTCATTTTCGAACAACCATGAAAGCCCAACTCGCAACAAGCCTGCCCGCATCAATCGACTGCTTTATTCTCGCCCTACCCCAAGGGAAAAGACCCCCCCTCCCCGCCGACCTGCCCACTGGGCTGAACGCCCAGACCATACTGGCCCACGCCAAAGGCATGGAAGCCAACGCCATCGCCACTCGCAGCTTCAGTATCACCAATGGCAAAAAAACGCTTTGGATACTGCTAGCAAGCACCGGCAGGCACAAGGACGCCTATGCCCTGCGCCAGTGGGTGGACAAAGTAATCGCCGCCTGTCAGGCATTGAAGGCGAGCAGGTTCGCGCTGGACTTCGATCACACCGCCGGGCAATTCAACATTGGCGAGCACACCCTCGAACTGCTCATCCGTCGTACCGTGTTCGCCGCCTATCGTTTTGATTTCTACAAGCAGAACAGGGATAAAACCTCCAACGGATCATGCCTCATCCTTAAAACCGCCGCACCCAACTCGCAGGCAAAAGCCGGGCTTGAGCGGGCAAGTGCGCTGGCCGAGGGGCAGCAACTTGCCCGCGACCTGGGCAACCTCGCACCCAACGATTGTACAGTCGACTATATGCACAAACGTTGCGAGCAACTGGCCAAGACCCATGCCAACCTGAAGCTGCACCTGGTGGACAAAAAACAGATGAAAAAGCTTGGTTTTGGCGCCTTTCTCGCGGTTGGTAAAGGCAGTGAGCAGGATCCAAGACTGGTCGTGCTTGAATACAAACACCCGGACGTCAAGAGCAAACCACGCGCGCTACTGGGCAAGGGGCTCACCTTCGATAGCGGCGGCTTAAGCCTGAAACCCGCCTCCGGCATGGAGGAAATGAAATTCGACATGTGCGGCGCGGCTGCTGTGATCGGCGCCTGTCACGCCATTGGTCGCCTGCAACCAAAAATCCACGCGCTCTTCGCCGTGGCGCTGGCGGAGAACATGCCCAGCCACAAAGCCACCCGCCCCGGCGATGTAATCACCACCCTCTCAGGCCAAACCGTGGAAGTGCTGAACACGGACGCCGAAGGCAGGCTGGTGCTTTGCGATTCGCTCACTTACCTGCAAAACAAATTCGCCCCTGCAAACATAGTCGACATAGCCACCCTCACCGGCGCCTGCGTGATCGCATTGGGACACCACGCCAGCGCGCTCTATAGCAACAACCAGCCGCTGGCGAACAGGCTTGAAGCCGCCGCCGAGGCAACAGACGATGGCCTGTGGCGTATGCCCTTGTGGCGCGAATACAACGACCAACTCGCCAGCAACCTCGCCGACCTGCCCAACATCAGCGGTGGACGAGACGCAGGCTCCATCACCGCCGCCTGCTTCCTCTCGCGCTTCTGCGCAAAAACCAACTGGGCGCACCTGGACATAGCCGGAACCGCCTGGGTTAGCGGCAAAAACAAACTCGCCACCGGTCGCCCCGCAGCGTTGCTGGCGCATTATCTTCTTGCGGAAAAATAGCCCTGTTTTTTAACGGCGCAACAAAACCATTACTTACGCCTTGGTTTCCGTGATTCCACCCGATAGCGCAGGCTACTAGGGAGGGGATGATTTCCGGACAGTGAAGAAGACTAGGAATGGCGCTGAATCCTTTGATGTATAAAGGATGTAAAGGAACAAGTCGGAATTTTGATTTTCGGACGGTTTTTACCGAAAAAGGGCGCTTGTTGTGAAGAAGGCGGCGAAAAAACGGGTGATAACGGCCAGTTAAATGCGCAATAAATGCCATTTAATCGGAGTGCAAGCCGTCGGAAAAATAATCTTTTGCCAGTATCAAAAGGGCCTGTGACACGCTATCAGATAGTTCTGCATTATCAGGATCACCCTTAATGGGCAGGTAACGTCGAGCAGGTATGAGCACCCTGCTATTTATCCTGCCTGCTTCTCCGCCGAAAAGATGGATGGCGGCATAGTCTTCTGAATCGGCGCTACCAGCCAAAACGCCCGCTTCGGTTTTATTGTGGTACCCCTGAACACTGCTTGCCAGCGCGCCCGAGACTTGAAGCTTCCGGTTTTTTTCCTTCCCCTTTTTCCTCCGCCATTCTTTTGTAGACGGTGCGAGATCGGGCCAAGGTTTGCCATCTGACTCTTTCTCGTCTCTGAATTGTTGCTCTGACTCTGAAACCAACTCAGTACTTATCTTGGCCATGAGGGGTTCAGGATTATCCAAGCGTCCAATAATGCCGCCTAGATAACGATCCAGTTCATCCGTGTTGACTTTGACTTCAAACATGCAAATAACCTATAATGAATCCACCGGGTAGCGGTGCGTTGCGGGCTCCTGGGGAGTCGCCAAGGTTGATGCCTTGACTCTTCCGGTTCGAATCCGGACACCGCTACCTGATCTCAACTAACTTTCCTTCTCGCGTGTCCTTCTCGAAAACATCAGGTTTTTTTTTGAAAACAGTTGCCGCTTCAGGGATGCCGCTTTTGGTCTGATCAATTGATCTTACAGCCAAGACGGAACCATCATCCAGTAGATATACCAAGTGGTTATCAGCAGTATCCCAATACACTTTTGCGCCTACTAAGCCGCGTGGTAAATTCAACCAGTTATTGGTGGAAAGTGCATCACCGTGCAGTCTGTGCCGCCGTGCCTTTTTCCCGGCGATCAGGTTGTCGCGAACAAAAATAACAGGGGAAATCTGTGCACCTTTGGCAGCTGCATAAGCCAACTCCTTGGCTTGCATCACCCCTACCGTCATCGTCTGCCGCTGTTGCACGCCATACTCTATGGTGTTGCGGATAAAGGAACGCCAGGCATCCAAGCGCGGTTTGCTGAGTAACAGCCGCTGCGCCTGAGCATAGGCATTGTTGTCAACCAACTCCTTGGCGTGATCAACCAGCACGTCGTCCAGAATATGCGATGCAGCAGGCGAGCTATTAAACCCGACATCGGGGCCAACCCACACTGGCTTACCATCTTTACCAGGCAAACGAAATCCCGTCTGTTTGGCAAACCGCACCTCCCCAGTGCGTTTGTCAACACCTGCCTCAACAACGCGCGTCTCCAGCAGATCACTGGTATCTGTAGGCTCAACGCCCAGCCTGCGGACACGCTCACGGCTTAGCGGCTGTGCTCGGCAACGACAGTTATATCCGTTAGGCGGATAACCCACATCCGTAAACGCATCATCGAGTGAAAATACATGCCCATCCAACTGCCGGTGTGCAACACGAGTTTTGCTGTCGAGTAATGCCACATAGCGCCAATAGGGATGAGTCCGCCTGGCCGCCATATTGGTCTTAAATCGCCCGGCCATGTAGGCAGATTGCATATTGGTCTGGTAGATAGTGCGCAGCCGCCTCGGGCTACCCAACTGTGCTACTTCGGCCTCGCCATCACCATCAACTATTATCTGTTTGCCCCACCAACCACGCTTTTGTAGCATTGGCGTCAGGCGCGCGAAAAACTCTTTTTGACCAACTCCATTCTTGAGCGCATTTTGCAGTTCACGCTTTATATCCCGCAGCACATCAATCCGCGCCACCTTGGCTACAGTAAAAGACCGGGCATGCGCAGCGTCTAGCGTTTCATGCCAATTCCACCCAATCCGTAGCCCCTTTTTCTTCAGGTATGCAATCGCATCTGGTGGCGGCATTCCGAGCATGGCTCGGATATCAGCTTGGTCAAGCGGCAAGGTCGCCATCAGCTTCCAGCCTACCCAAAGTCTCGGCTACAAATAACAGCCTGGTCAAACGCTCTTGCAATGCGGCTTCGTCCAGGGCTGGCCACTGTGCGGATAGTTTTTCTAGTAGCGCCGGATCATCTACTCCGGCGTTGATATCCGCAACCATATCCGCCAGCCAGCCCTCGGCAACATTCTGCAAACCCAACTCATCCAAAGCGCCATCCAGCGCCTGCTGCAAATCACCATCTTTGCGTTTTGCTGCCAAGGCGGCTACCAGGCTTTGCCGCCTGGCCGATGCTTTGTCTTCCGGTGGTGCTGTCCACGCCCCAGTGTTTTGGCATCCTTTTCAGCACGTGGAATCTGCATCGCCTGATGTGCCCAGTCCACATCTATTTCCATGCCGATATCCGCGCCCTTGGCCAGCACATCAATCATCTGCGATTGATCAACCGCTTCCTCTGTTTCGTAGACAAACTGTGGCATCCGTTCAAGCGGAAACATTCCGTTGAGAAATGCGATGGGCAACAGCAATTGTCTATTAATAGTTGGAGCGATTTGTCGCACATCGTGCAACATAATCTCGCGCCGCACCTTGTCATGCACCTCACCCAGCGCATTGGTGCTGGTTTTCCCGTCGGCCTGGCTGGTGAGTGTTCCGCCCAAAATAGCCATGCTCTGCTTATTCTCCCAATACCGAACCGCATTCAGAAAGTCGGCGGTCTTGCCAATCTTTGACTCAACAAACTGAATCGCCATATTGCTAGGAATCGCCCCACGCGGCTCTTGTCCAAATTTTCGCATCGCGGATATCAACGCATCGCGCTGGTCTTTTTGTCCGGCCGGGAATTTGCCGAGCATGAACGGCATGCCGTAAAGCTCCAGGAACCTCTGCATATCCTGCTGGTTGTACGCCTTGTAGGCGTAAGTCCAGGCCAACACCCGAAAAAGCGCGGACTGCTCAAGATAACCGGACTTTGCTCGATGCTCGTGCACGATCCATCCCCAATCACGCAACGGCTCGGTGTTGCCGTTTTTAACCAACAGCAGCTCGCCGCTATCCTTGTCAGTATTGAACAACCGCTGCGGCCGCCAGTGGATTGCGCGCGGCAACCAGGTAGCGCCGGTCTGCCAGTCGATCTCCAACGCGGCGAAGCCCTTGCCGATAGCGTCGGTCAGGTCGTAGTGGGCATCCTCAAAGCGCGGTATGCCGGCAATCATGTCCTGCAACTCTTCGGCGCGATCTATCTCAGCCTGGCTTGCGTCTCGGGGCGGGGAAATGTGCCAACCCAGGCCGGTCACGGCCCGGCGGCGCTTGGCCAATTCAGCGTAAATGTGTGAATCCTGCTCTTCAATAAGCTCAAACAACGCCGCCTGCTTGTCTATCTGCCCCTGATCCGACAGGGCAAACGCGGATGCCAGTCGCGCCGGGGCAATGGTATTGACCGACAGATAATTCAGATCGCCAGAGTGAGCAGAACGCGGCCCGGCCTGTAATATCGCCAACCCCTTGCGTCGCACTGCAGAAAGTGTCGCTCTAATCGTCCCAATCATCCCATACGTCTCCATAATCGTGCCGTGCAAAGCGCGGTGTGCCTGCGCTGACATACTCAAACTTACCCCCGTACTCCTTGGCCAGTTGCGCCTTGGTTTCCCGCGATCCCCCCGATAGCGCAGGCTATCTGGGGGCTGCAAATGTGATTCTTCCTATCTGAACCACAGCCTGGTCACACCGCGCCGTGAGTAATGTGCGGTGAAAATGCGCCCGGCGCGAAAGCAAAAAAGCGGCATAATCTTGCTCAACTGAATTACCTGGAAACGAACATGAGAGTCTGCACACCACTTCTTGCCCTCATTACCCTGGCCCTTGCTTCCTGCGAAGGCGGCTCGGGCGGATCCGGCGACATTGACTGTGCGGGGGTGGCGGGAGCAACTGAAATCACTACTACCGGAGAGACAATCAGCAATTCAGGGTTGGAAGGAAGCTATACGGTTACAGGCAACAATAACACCATCACTGTGACCAACAGCGAATTTGACACCTATACCATCACAGGTACCGGAAACACGCTGAACGCTACCGATAATGTCACCTTTACAAAACTGGCGCTCTGCGGCAGTGATAACGTGGCCAACATTCAGGAAGGCGCTGCCCAAACCACCCTGGAAGATGGGTTTGACAACGCGATCAATGAGTTGTAAATCCTAACCGGGATGCATCAAGCAAATCCCGCACTAAAGCACCGGTATCACGAAGGAAGAAATTCAGCCTGTTTCGATTGATTGATTTCGATTGATTAAGGCTGAAATATAAATGGCGGAGCGGACGGGGCTGGAATCTTAATGCCTCGCACCAACGCTGCGCTATACATGGTAAAACAATATGTTAGCCGCGCGCTTTGGGGATATATGGCGCTATGCGGCGCTATTTTTTGGACAAAATATGGACAAAATCAGGACAGCATGTGCCCCACCACAACAGCAACCGCGACGCTTGCAAGAATGATCCATACATTAGTCATAACCAGCTCCAAATATACAACAGGACGCCGCACACGGCCAACGCTGCCCCGCCTCTTTGTTTGCGTTCCAGCAGTGCGCCTATCGCGCCGCCGATGATAAGCGCTTTTCCAATTTCCTTCAAGTCCGCGCGGACTTCCGGACTTACGCCAGGCATGCTACGCGGCGCTCACAACCATAGATGATACGCTCGCCATATCGTGATGGTCGCGCTCGTTGAGGCGTGTCCTCTGTGATACGTCGCCCCAGCGGCAAATGACCGCGCCATAACAACCGCATACCCCCAATATGCGTTATGGCTCCTAACCGAGCGCGTTGACCTCCCCAACCACACCAGCCCGGAGATTGTTATTAGAGAAAAAGCGGCTGGCGGGCAATCCCAACCAAAAACCGTTTCTTCTGGGTAAAATAGTTCCATGACTACATCAGCTGTTGCAGCAAATCCCGCCGCCATAAGGCCCGCAAGGCCCAGCCGGGCGAAAGAGCCCAAGGCCGCGCCAGCAAAAGCACAAAAAACAAGCCAAGAGCAGCGCTCCCTGACCAATGCGGTGAGAAAGGCTGTAAAGGAAGAGGTTGATAAAAGAAGCGCACACTTCCAAGGTTTTGTTTTTCCAGATAAGGCGGACAACAAAAGTGGTTTCGCTCCGTACCTTTACACCCACGGCTACGCCGAAGCAACCGTCAACCACCTGAAAGAGCAAATCTCGCACATAGACAAACGCTTTGACAAACTTGAGGAGTCGGTAGACGAACGCTTTAACAAATTTGAGAAATCGGCAGACGAGCGCTTTGAGCAGGTAAACATGCGCTTTGACAGGCTTGAACGCTCCGTAGACGATCGCTTCAATCAGGTGGGCAGGCGCTTAGACACAATCATTTATGCCCAAGTAGCCATGGCTGTGGCCATCATCGGCGCTATCAAGTTTCTCTAACCCTGCCCCACACCACCGACTTCCGCGCCGGAGGCAGGCACCACTGCCGCACCTTCGAGAGCAAAGCCGAAGCGAGGCGCTTTGAAGCCTATATCCGACATCAGGACACACGGGGCAACCCTTGGCAACCGCAAAAGGCCGACAACCGCCGTTTATCCGAACTGATTGACCTCTGGTATCAGACCCACGGACGCACCCTCAGCTATGCCGAGGGGCGGCTAAACGCCCTGAACAGGTTGTGTGCTGAGCTGGGCAACCCCATAGCCAAAAACCTTAGCGCGCGCTCCTTTGCGATTTACCGGGGAAAGCGTCTGGATACAGGCTTAACGCCTAAAACGCTGAACAATGAGCTGACCTATCTGCTTGCCGTATACAACGGCATGGCGAAAATCGGGGAACTGGACTACCCCTGCCCACTGGCAAAGGTAACAAAACTCAAGCAGCAAGAACGCGAACTCCACTATCTGACATGCGAGCAGATAGCCGAACTGCGCCGCGCGACCAGGCACAGCAAAGACCCGGCCCGCCTGCTCGCAATTATCGACCTGTGCCTAGCCACAGGCGCGAGATGGGGCGAGGCGGAAAGCCTGACGCCCACCCAGGTGGGTGCCGACAGAGTGACCTATGCCAGAACCAAGAGCAAAAAAAACCGATCAGTGCAAATAGCGCCCGAGTTGGCGGCGCGCATTCGCCCGTTGCTGCCCTTCGGCAGCAAGTTGGACGCCTTCGATAAAGTATTGCGCAAATGCAGTTTCAGCCTGCCGCGCGGACAATCCTCCCATGTGCTCCGGCACACCTTCGCAAGCCATTTTGTGATGGACGGCGGCAACCTGCTGGCCCTGCAACGCATCCTCGGACATAGCGAAATAACCATGACGATGCGCTATGCCCACCTTTCGCCCGACTACGCAAAAGAGGCCGTAACATTCAATCCGCTGAACAAGCTGGGACAATATATGGACAATCCGGAAAATAGCTATCCGTGACTATCTGATATATAAGGACAAAATTGGCGGAGCGGACGGGGCTCGAACCCGCGACCCCCGGCGTGACAGGCCGGTATTCTAACCATCTGAACTACCGCTCCGACTGGTGGGTACTGTAGGGGTCGAACCTACGACCTCCGCCTTGTAAGGGCGGCGCTCTCCCAACTGAGCTAAGCACCCAAAGAGCGCGTCATACTAGTCAGCGCCACCACATTGTCAAACGCTTTTTCCCCGACTTGATTACATTCGCGCCAAGGGAAAGGACAATCACAACTACAGAACCACTTTTTTGTTGCTAAACCTGTCAATTCCTTAGCCGGTGGTTTGTGTTCAAACACAGCCCACCGAAACCGGAATATCGCGCGCGCGCCGCGCCCGGCGCTACACTTTGCGGCATGAAACCCGCCTACGCCAGCTTGCTGGTCTGCCCCCTGTGCCTGGGTAAATTGCGCCTGGCTGAGGCTCCCGAAGGCGCGCGCGGCAAGGAAGAGCTCTGGTGCGGTTACGATGGACTGGCTTACCCCATCATTCACGACCTGCCCGTCATGCTCGAATCCGAGGCTCGCCGCCTGAGCAGCGAGGAAAAATTGCGAAAAAAACGCCCTGCTTCCGGGTGAAGCCACAATGCAAATATGAGCAGCTCCACCATCATCATTCCCGCCCGCTACGCAGCCACGCGCTTTCCCGCCAAGCTGTTGCAGGACCTGTGCGGCAAAAGCGTGCTACAACGCACCTGGGAGGCCGCGAACGCGGCAGGCGCCGATCTGGTGGCCATTGCCACGGACCACCAGGAAATCGCCAGGCTGGCGCAGGATTTTGGCGCGCAGGTTGTCTTCACCAGCGACACGGTACAAAACGGCAGCGACAGGGTGTGCGAGGCCGCATTGACGCTCAACCTCGCCGACGACGATCTAGTAATCAACCTGCAGGGCGACGAGCCCCTTTTCAGCAGCAGCGACATCAACCTGTTGCTTGTGCGTATGCGAGAGAACCAGGATATGGAAATGGCTTCCATGATGCATCCGATGGAAGACAGGTATCAGTTCGACACTCCCGGATGCGTTAAGGTGGTGACCGACGCCCAGGGCCGTGCTCTTTATTTCAGCCGCGCCGGTATCCCCTACCCGCGCAACCACATAGCGCACACGCCGATGATGCATCAAGGCATCTACGGTTTTCGCCTGCGCACACTCAAGCGCTTTGTCTCCATGCCTCCCTGCGTTCTCGAACAGCTTGAATCGCTCGAACAACTGCGCGCCCTTTACCACGGCATAGCTATTCACATGGTGGTTTCACAAGACCCGGCGCACCCGGGCGTGGATACGCCCGAAGACCTGGAATACGCGCGCAAGGTGCTAAGCCAAAGCTGACGCAACCTTGCACGACCACGAACTGGTTACCCTGGCGAGCTTCGGTCGCCTCTTCGGCGTCAACGGGCTGATTCTGCTGCGCAGCTTTACCGACCCGCCCGAAGGGCTGTTCGACTATCCGCCGCCGCTGCTATGTGGTGTGCAAGAGCAGGCGCAACACACCCCTATCCGCTTTGCCGAACACTACCGCCAAAAGGACAGGTTCGCGGTGCTGGTCGCCGGGTTCGAAACGCCCGAACGCGCATCCCAACTCACCAACCAACAGGTCTTCATCCAACGCGAACGCATGCCCAGTCCGGAGAAGGGCTACTACTGGCGGGACCTGATCGGCATGCAGGTGGACTTTATTGGCGATGACAATCACCCTCCCTGCGTTTATGGCGCCGTGAGCGGGTTTCTACCCACCGGCGACCAGGATGTAATGCGCATTCAACCCGCCCCGGATCTGCCTTTTCAACCCGGCCAACCCGAACTGTTAATCCCCTTCATCCAGGGCGTCTATGTAACCGAGGTAGACACCACCCAACGCCGCATACTGGTAAGCTGGCCGCCGAATTTTTTTTAACCGCAACTTACCTGTATGCAATTCGGTGTTATCAGCGCCCTGCCGGAGCTTTTCGCCAACTGGCGCGGCAGCGGGGTGATGGGGCGCGCCTTTGCCGGCGGACTGCTTGGCTGGGAGGACGCCAATCCGCGCGATTACAGCGAGGGGAACTACCACAGCATAGACGATGCCGCTTACGGCGGCGGGCCGGGCATGGTGATGCAGTTGCAACCGTTGCTCGATGCACTGGGTGAACTCACCGGGCGAATGCCGAGCGCGCGCATCCACCTGATGGCCCCTGAGGGCAGACGCTTTGGCAGCGAGCATGTTGACGAATGGCTTGAGCACGATGCGCACATAATCGTCTGTGGCAGGTACGAGGGAATAGACGCGCGTTTTCTCCAAATGGCGCAACCGCAGATCTGGTCGCTGGGCGATCTTGTTCTCGCCGGCGGCGAGCTCGCCGCCATGTGCATCATTGAAACCGTGGCGCGCCATATTCCCGGCGTGTTGGGTAATGCCGATTCGGCGGGAGTGGATTCCTTCAGCCACAGCGGCGGCCTGCTCGATTACCCGCACTATACCCGCCCGAAAAGCTATAAAAAACTGCAAGTTCCACCAGCGCTGGTGAGCGGCAATCACAAACGCATCGCCGCCTGGCGACACGCGCAACAATGCCTGAAAACCTGGGATTGGCGACCCGACCTGTTGCGTGGATATCTGGACGAATGCGATTGCGATGCCGTCCGGGCCGATTACGCGGCGCGCCTTGCCGCCTACTTTGCGCGACGGGGAACGCCAAAAGATTGAGCGGAAGGCCGGTCGGCTGTTGTTTTTCAGCGCTTCTACGCGCTTTTTACCGCAACTGCAACAAAACTTTGCGCATAATACCGCGCCCTGTCATGCGCCTTGTCTACCAATAGAGCGGAACACACCATGCTGACCAACCCAGTTATCACCAAAATCAACGAGCAACAAATGCTCACCAACCGCCCCGCCTTCAGGGTCGGCGACACTATTGCCGTGGTTATCCGGGTTATTGAAGGAGGCAAGGAACGCCCGCAAACCTTTCAGGGTGTCGTTCTTGCCATCAACAAACGCGGTTTGCATTCTTCCTTTATCGTACGCAAGATTTCGCACGGCATAGGGGTAGAGCGCACCTTCATGCTGCACAGCCGCGCCATCCAGGAAATTCGCGTGGTGCGCACCGGCCAGGTTCGCCAGGCGCGCATCTACTACATGCGCCAGCGCTCCGGGAAATCCGCACGCATCGCCGAGCGCTTTGACGCCAAACCGGGCGCGGCGGGCGGCGCAAAAACAGCAACGAAACCCGAACCCGAACTTGAACCTGAAGAAGTCCTGAGCGCCCCTGAACAGGCGGAAGCCGCTTTGGCCGCCGAGATGAATCTTGACACGCCGACGGAAACGAGCGAACAAGCTGAAAACACCGAAGCTGAAACCGGCGAGCAGCCTGAAGCGTCTCGTGAAGAGGCTGCCGC
>Ga0209562_1000375_pt1 | contig 15402 bp, 12 predicted proteins | sample WorMetvacBELIZE2_FD_187399 | JGI IMG/M metagenome (GOLD analysis project Ga0209562, IMG submission 187399) | Marine gutless worms symbiont microbial communities from Max Planck institute for Marine Microbiology, Germany - Olavius vacuus BELIZE.2... | ecosystem: Host-associated > Annelida >... | reverse complement strand
TACAAAGATGATGCCATAAAACAGTAAAATGATGATTCGTCGATGTTAACGACGTAACATAGAGCAATGTTAGATGCACGCTTTTCGCACTTATATTTTTACCAAAGTTTAAACAGGCTGCAGCGCGCGCGATCTTTCTGCGATAGCTGAGATTCTTGTATATTCAAGGATGACTTGCTCTCACGCTATTGACAACTTTCCACGAGAGTTGAAAACTAAGAATAATATTTACGACACGACCTGGCCAGCCCGGTCTAGACTTAAGACTTGAGTGTAACAGAAAATATATTCCTTGCAATTATAGGCCTACTCCTACTGAATATCAAAACAGATGAGATCAAAACGCGAGCAGAGTTGGTCAACTTGGTCAACGCAGCCTGCGGGATTTGGAGACCTCTGTTTATTGAATATATTCTAAATTTATGTGCATCTATTCCACATAAATTACATTCATTACTAGCCGGAAAATATTTTTCTACGAAGTACTGAACATTTCAGATAACATTAATTTGCTTTTGTATAGAAATATGGGGAATCCTGCAGTACGTGTTCGGACCATTGCTCTTCTTACTGTTTGTGAACGACTTACCTGAATAAACCGACTCAGCGCCGGCCGCAGCGGGAGGGGCATGGACTGGCTGTCACAGCATTTGCAGCGAGACGTTGTAGTTCCGAACAAAAATGCTCCAGTGTGACTTATAATTATGCCTACGTAGCGTCTATGTCTGGATAAGGAATATTCTCTTCTGCTTTTGGCCAAAACTGACACACCCTGCAGCACGGTCTCTCTGCAATAGCCGATCAGCTAGGCCTACTTGTTATATGTAAGAGTTGTTAAACCTCGGAATTCCCTGTCAGAAGAAGTGACACCTGTGACCTGTGACTAGTGTCGAGTTTTTGAAGCAAGACTGGATAGTTTCTGGAAGAATCAACCGATACATTCGACTACAAAGAAGAACTCTATAGGCCTAAATTAGTTACTATATCTGACACAGAATAGTATTAATAACACAGTATACTGAGTAGGCCTATAGCGTTTCGTTATGCTATAGCTGTGATTAATAATCTTCGTTTATTATAGATGCAGTCCAGTATACTCCGATGATGATGATGATGAAACACCGGACTAAATGTAACTTTTCCGTTAAGAGATTTTTTTGTTGGATTAGCGTCTTTTTGCATCTTTCCGCCTGTGTTTGTTTGGTCAATCCTCTATGCTGACCTGACTCACCGGCGTCACCGCTCACTCACTGGAATCGTTGTGCTTTAATGATTTACTTACTGAAAAATTAGTATTTATTGCGGGAAAGAACATGGCGACTGTCGGTGATGAGAATGTTGCTAATGACGGTGTAGTTGTTCAGGATGGTGGAAACCAGCAAATCGCAACTCAGGTATACTTTTCAGTAAACGTTTAGAGAGTACTAGAATTCTTTAGCTCGTTTACTTCAGTGTTTGGTAACCGTAAAACAGTAACTTGTTGAACAGCGTGGACCGACACTCCCACAGACAGACAGGCTGACTCACCTCGCGTGTTGTGACTTGGCTAGGATGGAGAAGTTCAGGCTCAACCACAGCAGCAGCAGCAACAACAACAGCGCATTGGTGGCTGGGCATTGTTCAAAACATTGCTGATCCGTATGTTCTTCATTTACATGATCAGTAGTCTGTTCAGACGTGGAAACCAGCCACAGCAGCCGGCCGGCTCCAGCGTACCAGCTAATACTGGAGCTGTTAACGTATTCATGAAGGACACTGTAATGGTCGGTTTCTTTGCTTTCTCATCTGTACAATATGTACTGATAACAACAGTCACAATGTTAGTTACACAGTATGCTGCCACTGATGAAATTACGATTATTGGCATTTAAAAAATACTCGTTGTCTGTCTCCCTTCACTCACCAAAAGTGTGCAAGAAAAATTTTGCTTATCTTTGTATTTTTTTGTTGCTAAAAGTGCCTGCCAGCACTGTATATGTGTAAGAAAACCGAGTATAAACTGTGAGATTTATTAGTAACATTTTATTTGCAACTTTTTTAGTTTGATAACTGACTACAGTGAAAGACTGGTGATCTATTTAGATAATTTCCCAGTTTAAGTGTTCGGGGCTTCATCTGTCTGTCATTTGGCTTGCACATTTTGGAAGATTTTGCTAACTGTGAACAACTGATAAGCTTTGTCACTTGTGTATTAAATAGTCCATGTATTATACAGTTTAACAGCTTTATTATCTGTCGTTTTAACTGTTTTGCTTCACTGTGTTGTATAAATAGCATGCTAGGACAGTTTAAGTGTTCCTGTCATTCACGTTCATATTACCACTGTCACGATAAGTGTATGGTATGCAGAACGTTTGGAAATGTTCTGCAAAAGTGTTTTGGTTTGATGTGCCATTGGAGATTAAGGGTAAGTTACATTAATAATGTGTAGTACAGGCACACTGTAGAAAAATGAAAGCAACAGATTTAAATACGGTACAACACTGCTGTTGTGTGGATGTGTTGTAGGATATGTATGTGTTCATATCAGAGAAAGACCATTTCCATGAATTTTCAAACAAAAGTGTCCTGTTTTGGTTGGAAGAAGAATTGCAGTATGGAGATTGGCTTGGCGGTCCATCTGGTGATGGGTCGTTTTCAATGAGTGGGCAGATTGAAATCTCTGAAGTAAGGCTCACTGTCTGACAGTCACATTTTATAGGCACATCTGCTGAATTCTTAAATCAGTGTAGTTTATTAAGAGTTCAAGTTGTTTCATATTCGCATCTTACTGCTCATAATTTTTGCACATTTTTACTGCACTGCAGGGAATGCAGACTCGGTCTAGCGATGAGAATTCCGTTTGTCTGTCCGTCCGTCTGTCTGTCAAACGCGTGCATTGTGAAAAAAGAAAGAAAAATCAGTCCATATTTTTATACCATATGAAAGATCATTTATCCTAGTTTTCTGAGAAAAAGAATGGTTGTTGTTGGCAACCCCTTCTACCTGAAATTTTGGGTCAGCCGACCCCATTGGAGCAAAATCGCCAATTTTGAGCAGATAATCGCTTGTAGCGCCTCAGCCGTAACACCTAGCGAAAAAAGTTCAATTAACATTACTAGGAAGTCCACTACGCGCTTTCCAATGAGCCTAAGATGATCATCGTACGTTGCCCCTAAGTCCCCCAAAGGGGGGCTCAAAAACGCAAAACGGCTGTTTTTCTTCAAAAATCGCAATTCTCTTGAAGAAAGTCTGCTACAAAGTTTCTTTGTGTGAAAACTGTCAGCGGCAAAGTTGTATGACATTCATTGGCCTAACTATCCATGAAAAATTATTGGTGGGAACGTTCCCTTCTACCTGAAATTTTGGGTCAAACTGACCGCGTTGGAGTGAAGTCGCCGATTTTCGATCTATTTTCGCCCGTAGCGCCTCAGCCATAACCTCTAGCGAAAAAGTTCAATTATCACTAATAGGAAGTCCACTGCACGCTTTCCAATGAGCCCAAGATGAACATCATATATTGTCCATAAGTCCCCCAAAGGGTGGCTCAAACACGCAAAGTGTTCAAAATTTGAACAATAAGCTGCGATAACTCCGTAACGATACGAGATAGGTTTTTAATCTCTAATAGGAAGTTGCATACGGGCTGTCGATTGGTACCGACCTCAATGACCTTGAATGACCCTGAACGGCGTAATAGCCTTTTTTTGCGTTTTTCATCGAATTCGATGAAAATTGCTTTGCTGGCCAAATGCGTCAACAGTGGTTGAATATAGACGTATAATATCCGTAAATATTGTCTCCCAGTTCCAGTCTTCAACTTTTGGCCATAACTAACCCACCCTGCAGCGCGGTCTTTCTGCGATAGCTGAGCTACTTGTTAGAAGTTTAGTCAGAAGTTATATGGCATATGTGGTTACAGTGTTCTACATTATCAGTCATGTTTGTTCAGTATGTAGCTCAGTGTGTTGCATTATATTAGTAGATCAGAATTCTACCAATTTAAACTGGTTTAAACTATAAATGTGACAGAAACAGGCTCTGTTAGCACTCAGCCCAACCATGTGCTGTTGTTAAGCACTGCTCAGTAAGTGTATTTTAACACAGATAGATCACATGTAGAATATACAGTTCAAGGTAGCCCATCTGGTGGAAACTGTACCCGGTAGTGTGTTTCGATGTGCATATGAGGCACTGTTACTGTGACTTGTAATGTGCGTGCTTGGTTACCCTGTTGCCATTTGATCTGTAGAATGTTCAGAGCAACGGCACGCTGTACATTCATGTGTATTTCGTCAAGGCCGGCAACTCTCCAAACCCTGCTGATGAGAATTATGATAGAAGATTTACTGTCTACAAAAGTCGGCGTAAGTCTCTTTATGCATCAGGGACAAAAAGGCCTAGTCTTTAAATGTTTAACGAGAGTAACTGTTTGATGAAAACTGGTTATAAACTGATCATCCATCATGTTGTTGATAATGATTTGTTGCTGATATGTTTTTGTGGTTTTCACAACATACATGTATGCAGTATTTTTGTTTTTTTTTAGCATTGACTAAGTACAAGAAAAGGCATTATCATATGATGAAGAATTTGCTCACTGGTGTTTCAGAGGTGCAAGCTGATCTTGTTCGAGTAAGTTTCATTTGAGGCTTATGTACATGGCACTGTTTTGGCTTTCAATAGCAAACCTTAAGTTAGCTGGCATGCCGGATTGGTTTTGTAACTGCTAGGATATGACTTTGGGACACAGTATCAGGTTGTACTGATTTTCCCAAGGTAGTGCTGCAGCATTATGTAGGTGAGGTGGGCAGATCAGTAACTTTTGAGTTGCATATTATCTCGATATACTCTGTGCCAAATATTATAGAAATCGGTCAACATGTCGACACTACAGTAAAATGAACAGGGGATTGTTTTTTTTTTGACTCATGCCTTAGATATGGCCTTGTGGCTAGAGAGAATGAGATACCTTTTGATGTTAGCAGCAGTTTTTCAATATTTATGGCTCGCTAATTGTGTCATCTTTGTCTTGGTCACTCTCCCTTTTTTGCATTAGACAATATTTGAGCTGTGATGATTGTCTGGAGGACAGAGTGTAAGATTATCAGACTTGTTCTGTGCTGTATTGTGTGCTGCAGTTGTGTGCAGTCATATGGACCCTCACAGTGTGGCCTTAACAGTAGTGCCGGTCCTCAGTGGCTCGGTGGTCTAGGCTACTGAATGTCACAATGCCTGCTGGCCTGATGGGCTGATGGCTCTCACCGCCCTGGGTTCAAATCTAGGTCTGGAAGGGAGTTTTTCAGCTCAATTGAACTAGCGGGCATGCTATGAGATTAAATTCTCGGACAGGCATAAAAGGGTCTGCCTGTGTCCTCTCTAAACTATGACAGGCCATTTCACTCAGGTTTAAAGGTGCCTGAGCTTGTAATGGATGCCAGCTGTAGGGATAACAGATGGATCGCCTCCTTGTGCATGTGACCACCAGGCTGTAGCCCTCTCATGCTTCAGTTAGCTTGTTGGGTTCAATATGAATCTTATTTCTGTTTCACATAACCTCATGTACAGTAATATTGATGAAACATAGCCGATGATGATGATGATGACATTGTCATGTGCTGTTTTGTAGCCACAGAATCAGTCGTCGTTTGAAATACTGTCACACTGGCATCCAAATTTAACAATAAATTTGATCGATGATCACACCCATTGGGTGCGCGGCATGGTCCCATCTCCGCTGGATGAGTGTAAGTGTTGTCGAATTAATGCCGATGCCGATATTGATGGACGAAAACAGCTTAAATTGTTTGTCCGTAGTTTGTGTTGAAAATTAGTGGTTATTTTTTAATAACAGTATGGTACAGATACATTTGAAAAAGATATGTAGATAATGTTACTGCAACTGTGATTTCTTCATGTATTAGTTTAACTATATGTTCTGTCATATCCTTCCATCTGAAGATGTTTGTGATTGCTTACGTTGTATTAATTCTGAAAATTAGCTTTCGATGTCCGTGTTTGCAGTTGTTGAGTTTCTACCTGATGGATTGTCATATTATCCTATACTTTATTTCAACGACTATTGGAATCTGAACCAAGACTACATGCCCATCAATAGCAGCACCAAGTCTGTACTATTCAGTATTCATTCTGCATCGTTTTGATTGGTTTACATTAGAAAGTGTTTTCTGTCCTACTCCAGTAGACAATATCTGGGCAGCGATAACTTTCTGCGAGATAAGCGGGAAGATTGTCGGAAATGTTTTCTGCTGTATTTTTGTCATAAGCAAGTGAACTACGGCTTGCTGCCTTTTTAGGCTTAGATTTAGGTCTTTGTGTGTGCGTGTGTGTGTGTGTGTGTTGTGCATGGCTTTTCTCAACTAGAGTGAGCTATTTGTGTGTTCTTTTCATATTTCTATTGGTGGTACTATAAGTTTGATTTTCAGTACTCGTGCAGTCAGCTTCCAGATACGACCAAATAACTTCTGTGTCAAGTGGAACATCGACATTAACTCTGCTGTCTGTCTTATTCAGCAAGTCTTTTTACGGTAAATGTTACTTTGCAGGATACTGAATCTGACGTTGATGTATGCGCCACTGTCCATGTTCCGATGGCAAATGTACGCTGCACAGGGCATGCGTAACCGCTGGTACTCTGTGCTTGGAGAAGACTTCATTGACAGTAATGATGAAGACCAAGATTCGCTGAAGGTTGAACTTAGCACCTGTCTTTATAATTGCTCACATGGGCAGTTTATCATGTGTCCATTTGTCAGAGTTGTCACAACCTGGTACAATAGTGTTGACTACATCCAAGAGGAGACTTAATGGCAGGAGGCAGTCGCAGCATCAGTGGGATTAAGAATTAATATTGACAGTATGAAAAGCAAAGACAGACAGTTACATTGGCATTATACCATAGGCACTGACCAAGTTGGGAGATGTGGAGAAAGAAATGTGAACAGTGGATTTGAACTACAGCTTTAGCTGGTAGAGGTGGAAGTAGCAGTACAAGACAAAAGTCCATAGAGAGAAGTGTCTTGTAACATGTCAAGTAACATAAACCAGTCGCTGTCATCTAGTAGACCACTTTGTGGGATCGTATTTCCTGTGCACAGTATTGACTCTCCTAGTAGAAATATGTGATATTTATAGTTATTATGAAACTAATTGTGTTTTCACTGAATTGGTGTAAAAGCATTTATGCAGACAGTAATTTTACAATTTGCATTTGCACTTTTCTGTCTGTTGTAGCAAGCTTTCCTGGACACAAATCCGTACCTGCTTGGAATTACCATCATTGTGTCCATCATTCACAGTGTTTTTGAGTTCCTTGCATTCAAAAATGGTGTGTATTTTATTGTATGAATAATGCTTTGTGTATCTGGTCATCAGATTGTAAACTTTGTATGGTGCATCATTCCGCTTAGGGATGTTGAGTTTGAATGTTTTCATATTTGCACTCCATTTGTACTTTGTTTGTACTCTGGTCGAATTGAATTCACTCTTCATTTGGTTGGAATAATATAAGAATTGTGCAACAGAATACGGAAATCTGCTAGAGCTAGTAGCTAAGGGCTGAGCTGCTCTGTATGAGATCAAACTAAATTGGGACCAGATAATCAGAGAAGTGTCATACTCCAACAGGCCAACACCTGTAGTTTCACTGTGATGTTTATCATGATGATGATAATTTCATTTAATTCCGCGAATGCTGTAGTCGCTGTATACTCCAGCCACTTGACTGCATCATCTTCACAACTTTGTGAAGTAGTTGCAGTCTGCCATCAAACTTTGTCAATGGACACACGTCGACGATATGGCTCATAGTCTGCTGCTGGCCACAGTCACATTTTGGTGATTTGGCAAGGCCCCATTTGTGAAGAATTGCACAGCATGGGCCTTGACCTGTCCGAATACGGTTCAGCCTTGACCATGACTGACGAGGGAGATCGAAACCAGGCTGCCGGATGATAATGATTTCATAAGACCAAGCTCATAATCAACTGCATCTGTCTGCTTGCTTTCCTCAGCACAGCTGACATTCTGTGCAAATCAGATTGAACTAATCATTTGGACAGTAACATTGTTAATATAGAGCATTACTTAGCACTTTGCACTGAAGATATAGTGTGTCTGATAACATTTGTGCCATTGTGATAAGCTCAGAGATGAGGTCACCCGCATTGTTGTTTGCATGTGATAAACAGATATCCAGTTCTGGCGAAACCGCAAATCACTTGAGGGTTTGTCCGTGCGATCGGTTTTCTTCAACGTCTTTCAGTCACTCATCGTCTTGCTCTACGTTCTCGACAATGAAACCAATTTTGTCGTCAAAATCAGCATATTCATTGGACTTGCCATTGAGCTGTGGAAAATCCACAAAGTTATTGATATAAAGGTAAATGCAAGTTGACTGGTTAGTACTAATTAACTGGGATTATCAGTGTTTTTATGCCTCTCTTTGTGTTTTAAAATGGTTGAAATCAATGTTGTTTTATATTGAATTCATATTGCTGCAAAAGGTCAATTTTCTGTCTTAATTTTTTTAAGCCACGTTAACTTTGCATAGTTCATCGTTCATGACCACTTACAAGTGGTTCTTGCTTGTAATATATTGAAATGCTAGAAATAATAATAAAATATATGTATTGCATTATCCAAATTAAATAATGAAGAACTTTTTTGTAACTTGCATATACCTTTGTACACTATATTTTCTAAGTTTGAGCCTTTATGGATCATTATGTAAATAATACATCATACCAGGCTTTGTGTAGTAATTTGTAAAACTAATGTTATTAGTAGGTATTGATAGTAACTGTGTGATTGTTTATCATCACAATTAAGCAGGCTTGTTTGTTATTTTTAGTTGAATCGTGAAAACAAACTGTTTGGAGTTATACCTCGGATACAATTTGAGGACAAATCTACGTACACAGACTCTCATACAAAAGAATATGACATGGTTGTCATCTTTATATTATATAGTTGTTGTCTTTCTTTATCTTACTATGCTGTCTTAACCTCCCTCGTGGTACAGTTCCACCTAGGTTTCTGTTCCAAAAGCAGTACGTTAATGTCTTAACCTCCCTCGTGGTACAGTTCCACCTAGGTTTCTGTTCCAAAAGCAGTACGTTAACTTATGGCATGGCTTGCTAGTTGCCTGTGACCCTTGTTGTCGGCCGTCAGCTAATGACAATCAAATGAGTGATAAGACCGTATACCAGTAATACAGTGGTTCGAACATGATATAGTGTCGATTAGATCTAATGGCCTACATAGCAGGGCAGACACAGAGCATGGCTAATTGATACACCATCGAAAACGGTATGTTTACGACTGCCCACAGTGCATAACGAATATAACCACCCTAGTGTGGCCATTTGTTTCAGAGTCCGTACTCTGAGTAGAACTCGGGGGTGGGGTGGGGTTACTGTTTTCTGCATCCTAGCTATACCCTGTATCACACTCGGGATTACTGCCTCCATATAAGTAATCTCTGTTTGCTATGTAGAACAAATTTCACTTTGTATACAGTGGTGGCCAGGGAGCCACTTCCAGTGACCACCCTGAATTTTAACCGCCCCCATCCCAATTCATGATGGTTATTCAGTCGGTCAGTATGTAGCGTGGCTCATATTAAACGATAGCAGAAAAACATACAGAACAAGACAGATGACAGACACATTCAAGAACCGAAAGAGAGTATAGCTGTTTTATGACCTAACAGATGATTGCTTTTAAGAATTTAAGAAATTGGCTGAACAGAGAAGAAAGTGGAGTTCATCCGTCAAACGTGCTGAACAACAGTATTAAACATGTTGTATAACAGCAGGTTACACTGGATAGACAGATGGTTGTTAATATTCTGCTTAATAGCCTGTGTCTGCCTGTATTTCGTGTGCAGCTGGCTTTCAAGTACCTGTCATGGCTGTTGTATCCATTGCTCGTCTGCTATGCTATTTATTCTATTCTATACCTCGAACACCGCGGATGGTATTCATGGGTCCTTAGCATGCTGTATGGATTTCTTCTCACCTTCGGTAAGCAGCTGAAACGTGACATGGCTCATTCTTCGGTGTTAAACTTCAGGAAAATTTGTGTGAACATCATTTGCAATAACTTAGAATAACTTTCTTTAGGTAGCTCTTGAAACTTCACTCGAGAGTAATTTTGTGCCTGAAGATTGTGCTCATGAAGTGCACCTGTAGTTATATAATGACAAGTATTTTATGCATTTTAATCGCTGAACATTCAGTGCGAATATTATTGAAACTGTCTGGGAACTATTTCTGTGTGGAAAGTTGTGAACAAACATAACTGGATAATTTGAATTGAAGTCTTAAAGCCATTTACATATGGAGATTGGCTAACAGAATATCGAAACATTGTACTGAATAATAGTAGAATATCAGAATGCTGCCACGGAGAATAACATTTTAAAAATAAATTTTTCCACGTCATCACTCATCGATGTCAGGCCGCTTACTGTTTATTCTCTGTTTACTGCAAACTATTGCTTCTTCCTTGTTTAAATGTGGATTTCCTAAATCTTCATCTGTCGCCTCCTTCTGTTTAGTCTGGTCTGCCTGTGTGTTTAACAATTTTGTCCATACATTTGGGCAGTCTTAAAATATAATCGGACTTCTATTACTGCATTTTGTTTTACGCTTTGTACTGCAGACGTCTCTGAGTGACTGACAGTTTGGTAATAGTTGTGCAGTTGCATCGAAATGGCAACATTTGTGAAGCCTATGTGCACTGGTTAAGGATGATTTTGATTGCATCAAGCCTTTAATTACATTTTACTTCTTACGATCACGAGACGTGAAGAATATTTTGAAATGCGTATACGTGTACAGGGTTCATTACAATGACGCCACAGCTGTTCATCAACTACAAGCTGAAGTCTGTTGCTCACTTGCCATGGCGCATGCTGACTTACAAGGCACTCAACACGTTCATTGATGATCTGTTTGCATTCGTCATCAAGATGCCAATGCTATACAGAATTGGCTGCTTCAGAGATGGTTAGCGTTTTTGGTGTAAATTGCTTCTTGGAGATGCATTCAAGAAACAATTTTGTTTGTAATTTGATTCTTATATAGCATTATAGAGTAACTTTGCCATTATTTCTGTTAATGTTCATATTTTGTGCACACAGGATCCTGACAGTCTGTGTTTGGACAGCTCTAGAATGTATTATTTCTATTTATTATTTTAAAGGGCAGTGCATATACATCACAGACATGCTGCAGTTATGCATGTTCAACCACCAGTTGGGTGGTAAAACAGATTCCTGTTAACATTTGAATTCAGTCAACTCTACTTTTAACAAGATCTCATACTCGTTTCCTGTGAACGAACCAGTAAGAACTTTTGCCTTGTTTGTTCATTTGATTTTATTTAAAATTTAGTGTAATCCATTACTGCTTTGCACAGTATGAATTAATAGCAAGTCAAAACAGAAAGAAATCTAGTTGAAAGACATGGTATTAAATCCTGGGTAATAGCAGTAGAACTGTTGCAGGTGGTTTACATTGATTTTAAATACACCCAGAACTTGCCAAGATCATGACTGGAAAATAAACTAGATGCCGTGTCTTGCAGACATCATATTCTGCATCTACCTGTACCAGCGCTGGATTTATCGTGTTGATCCGAAACGAGTCAACGAGTTTGGAACGTCTGCCGAGATGCTTGATCAGCAGCCGGTGGCTGATGGCCAGAATGGAGCCATTCCTGCCCTCGAGTCCTTGGCCGACAGTGACGAACCGGACGCAGATTCTAACTCAGAAACCGTTGGCGATGCAATGGAGCCGCCTTCAGAGCCAGAGAAGTCCAAGACTGAGAAGAAAGAAGACTGATGAGGACGTTAATAGCTTTGTTGTTTAGATGCTGTGTGGTGTGGTATGCTTGTTCACTGTGACTGCAACCTGCTGTGTACTGTGTGTAGGCATTTTTATGTTGTTGTCGTGATTGCTGTTAGAATTTGCTGCCCTCGTGCAGCTTCCGTTGCATACCATATTAGTTTGGAGTGTTCAGTTATACACTGAATAGGCAAATTATGGTGGTGCTAATGTGTGTATAAGCATCATACCATGTGTATAAGGATCAAACTCTGTAGCATACTGTCAGGGCTGGAAGTGGGACGGTGATTTGTCTGGACCCACTTACACAATGGGGAGTGGTGCCATTTCGTACATTTAGTGTAACACATCTAAGATGATGATGACTAAAAAAGGTCATCAGAATGTTAGCCAATAGAGGAGGGGAAGTGACAAAGGTCAGTACTGGCACTTCATTTTGAATTTTCCCCACTTCCAGCCCCGCATACTGTAATGTAGAACTGGAAACATGACTAATTTATTGTTGATACCAACTACCATACTTAAATCTGTCCACACACTATATATTATGGTATGGTTGACTTAAAACTACATTGGTAAAGCGAGTGACCTGTAATCCATAAAAATCTGCCGAGAGGTGGCCATTTGTTTTTGTCACATGAAGGATATTTGTGTCAACAGCTTGCTGGATGATAGATAGCAAAATAACTGGTTATCCAAATGAAGCCCTAATGCAACGGCCGTGTACCATAATCAGTTACTCACCGTCCTAAAAACCAGATGTTGCACAACAGCCAGCGTGACAGCAAAGGGACAAAGTGATATGTTCAGAGCCGGATTAACCATTTTGCCGGTTGTACCATGGGAGGGCCCTCGCCGCTACAGGGCCCCCTGACCAACTGCACATTTTTTTACCTTGCTGTTTTGACATCTAAACCTTGAGCAAACGTTTGGTGTAGGCTAGACCTAACGACGACTAAAAAAGGTCGTCAGTTTATTCGGGCAAGAAAAATGCACCTGAGAGAAAATCCTGGCTATGTGTATGAGAAAATGGCCCCGCCTTACGTAGGTATGGGGCCCCCTCAATGGTTAATCCGACCCTGGATATGTTAACGGATGTTGCAGTTCATGTAATTCAGCAGTTCTGATCAACCTTCAAGTTGCACTCACAGTAATCTCAGAAATCAATCCACCTATGTGAGAGTGCTTAAAACTTTGTCAACTACAAAAAAACTCATTGCCTTAGGTTTGTGGTTCAGTATTGGTACTTGGCACAAGAGTAAGTGCCAACTGGAAAGGTGAATAATTTTGTTGTGTTGTGTTTCCTGATCAAATTGCAATTTTCAGATATGTATACGTGGACTGGTGTGCCAGTAGATGTGTGATGTTCATTAGTATTTCGCACAGTGTCCAGTAAATTAGATAATGCTGGTAACTGAAATATTACTGTGTATTGCTGCAATATTTCACTCAAATAAATTTTAGTAAAATGTTATGCAGATGTCCAGTGTCATGTCAGTCCAGTATTTCTCACTCGTTTGCAGATAGTGTTTTATTAGCATTACTGTCAGCAGTAGCCTGAGTGGTCATAACAACAAAGTAAACCAAGCTCTTAGCTGAGTACAAGTGCTTTTCACAACATTGATCGCATCTAAATGTCAGTACAAGAGTGAAGATCTTAACTCTTAACACAGACAACATTGTTAAAAAGTAGTTCAAAATCTTTTGCACCATAACAAATTTCCTCCTGAAATAGTCATGGACCAGGGCAGATATCGGTACCATCTGGGGTGACCAAACCTAAGTGGTAATAAAATGTTTATAGGTTCATATGGAGTACACTGAGATGTGATAACCTTTGCAGATTAGCAGCTTTGTCAGTTTATTAAGAGAATTTTCAGATTTACCTATTAGTGGCCTTGTGATACCACGCGATAATACACATTTATTGTGAATATTACACTAAAATCATCTGGATAATATCAAAATAGTGACTTTGAATGAAAATGCGTAATGATCGCCAATGCACGCTATCTCTGGTAGTTGAGCTTCTTGTTTTAACTTACCGTACTAAGTTCTGATAGCTTCAGTGTATCACAGTGGAGTGGTCTGTCACAAAACAGCATCCACAGGGAGTTCAATATTTTGCGTTATAGAATGTGTACAATTTAATAAATCAGCAGCATTACTTCAGCCTGATAATGACTTCACAAACAAAGGACAAGATTAAACGATAACGCAAAATACAAGTAAGCAATATTACTCAGTCCAATTAAGCCTTGGAAGCAGCTGCCAAAAATGAAAGTACAAATACAGTAAACAACGTAATCACAGTCTTGGTCACCGCAGTTAACAAGTCAGCTAGTGGAAATAGATGTCCCACTTTCAGACCATGAAGAAATGCGGGCATCTTTGTCCATTACTGACCAGTTTGGCGACTGCTTGTCAGCTGCCAGCCAGTTGAAATCGTCAACCGCATTCCAGTTATTACGCGTGCGATCAAGGCCAGCCTTACGGAAGTCTTCGTCGAGATGCGTGTATGTCCAGTTGTATGGTGCAAACTGCACTGATGAACAGTCCTCTATGATTGCTCGACTAGTTACGTGCAGGTAGAAGTTGGTGTCCGACGTGCGGTGAACACGTAGCTGATGGCATGCAACTACAACGACCGACTGCTGGCAGTCGTCGATGAACACCGAGCCTGATGTCGGACCACACAGAATGATGCAGTCTCGTACTGCAGTGACATGAACTGTGCTTGGCGAACCTTGAATTACAACACGACATCTGTTAAGTGATGACAGAACGACATCCTTTTTCTCCACGTCCGTAGAAGACAACGTCAACAATTCATTGTCATGTTTGGTGAATCCACATTCGCTCGCAAGTATTGCCTGTTGGTCAGATGGTTCAGCGGGTGGTTTTCCATCTGCCACATCACTGGTACTGCCTGTGGCCGGGTCATGTGATATCTGTATGTAACACACACATGCCAGAAATGCATCGGTATATAATGCTGCAAGTATATGTCACAACTACTTGTATAAGCAAATGAATTAAAACTTGTCAAAATTATGGATGTGACAATTCAAATTTGTACATTGTTAAACGTTCAACATTTTCAGCAGATTGGTAATCTGTCCAATTTTTAATGGCTTTTCAGTGGTTTTGAATATGGTTGTTATAGCAACACAGTCTTGCCAAGCTGCTTTAAAGAGATAGCTGAGAAATACAGTCAAGTAATATAGAAATTTCACGCAAGGTTGACAGATATCCATGGTAAAATAACAAATTATCTCCATGAAGTAATATGCAACTCTAACCAATCATTTCTTGTCACTGATTGATATGTAATGCATCCATATTGGAATCCTCACCATTTTACAAGTTGAAATCTTGCATCACAGTGTCCATGTTATATACCGTAAAACTAGGGTTGCCAACTTTTGATTTCTCCATTCCGGGACATAGACGGACGATTGAGAGGCGCGAAGCACCGTAGCGCTGAGGGAGTTGGGTCTATGGGGAGGGGCGCCGTAGCCCCTCGCCAGCATGGGGTCCGGGGGCAGTG
>Ga0209562_1000373_pt1 | contig 15427 bp, 16 predicted proteins | sample WorMetvacBELIZE2_FD_187399 | JGI IMG/M metagenome (GOLD analysis project Ga0209562, IMG submission 187399) | Marine gutless worms symbiont microbial communities from Max Planck institute for Marine Microbiology, Germany - Olavius vacuus BELIZE.2... | ecosystem: Host-associated > Annelida >... | reverse complement strand
TAAATTTTTGACAATTTATAGAAAAAACAAATAACTCAACAAATAATATAAAATCTTTGGACTAATGCAGGGGTCTTCAATATGGCAAATTTAACTACAAACGAAAAACAAATTCTTGAGAAGCTCTTCCAAATGAGCGGAGGCTATGTTTTAAATTTTACTGATAGAACCATGGGGGAATTTTTTAAAGATGATGTAGGTGTTGATATATACGAGGAAAAGTATAATTATGCCAGTGGCTCAAAGGCAAATCGTATGCGCGGTTTTTGGCGCGAGGCAGAAAACATAATAGTTGGTGAGTCTATTATTAAGCTAGTTGATTATATTAAAAATCAGATACTTTTAGGTGAACTTAAGGAAAAAGAATTTCCTGAAAAATTATTACAGCGTGCTTCACAAATAGCTCATAAGTTAACCGCAGATGGAAATAAATCAAAAAGTGTTAAGAGTACGCCGATAAAAATACTTGTAAACCAATTGCAAGAAGCTAAATTAATAGACGGGAAAATTACTATAACTCTACACAAAAAAGTTTTTGATCACGTTCAAAATCATTTATCTGATGGCCACTACTTTACTGCAGTTGAAGAAGCATATAAAATTGTTAGAAATAAATTGCTAGATATTAGCGATAGCGAGAGGGCAACAGATGCTTTTAAGGAAGCTAACCACGAGCGTATTTTTGGTCATAAACCAGTTAACCAAGCCGAAAGAGATTTTTTTGAAGGTGTAAAATTTCTACATATGGCTATACAGTTTTTAAGGAATGAAAAAGCTCATACCCCAGCATATGATTTAGACAAAAATTTAGCAATTCATTATATAACGCTGGCAAGCTTGGCGTATGATTTAATTGATAGGTAAAGGATTAATATGAATATTGCAATCTATATTAGGGTATCAACCGAAGATCAAGCGAGAGAGGGATATTCGCTTGAAGTTCAAAGAGAATATCTTGAGTCTTTTGCTGATCGTGAAGGATTTAATGTCTTTAAGGTTTATTGCGATGATGGCATAAGCGCTTATTCTACACGGAGGCCTGCTTTGCAAGAGTTACTTGCTGACGCCAAAGCAAAGAGATTTGAGCTTGTGGTAGTACATAAGATTGATAGGTTCAGCCGTAACCTTAAAGACTTGCTTATGCTGGTTGACGAGCTTTCGTCTTATGGCGTTGCGTTTAAGTCAGCTACCGAGCCATTTGATACCACTACATCAGCGGGAATGTTAATGTTTCAGCAATTAGGTAGTTTTGCTGAGTTTGAGCGCAACAGGATAGCTAAACGAGTATTCCCTGGAATGTTTAAAGGTGTGCAACAAGGCAATTGGCAGGGGGCAAGATATTCACCTTACGGATACAAATATAATAAAGCGAATAAGCTTCTTGAACTTGATGAACAAGAGGCAAAGGTTGTTAAAATTATCTTTGAGATGTGCCTTGCTGGTAAAAGTATTCGCTTTATTACCGAATATCTAACCAAGAAAAAATATCGAAACAGAAAAGGCAATATTTTTTCAACTAAGCTGATCGGTGATATTTTGAAGAACAGAATTTATACGGGGAAGCTTGTCTGGAATAGGCATCACTATGATCAGAATAAAAAGACCAAAAAAGGCTATGCTTACGTAAAGAATTCCTCCGACAAGATTATAATTGCTCAGGGAAAGCATGAAGCGATAATCTCGGAAGAAGTCTTTAATCTTGCACAGGAAAAGTTAAAATTGCGAAGGATTGAGATAAAAAGGAAAAAGAGCGATTATCCTTTATCGGGAATTCTTTACTGTGCGAAGTGCAATCATAGGTATTTGGGTATCTCATCTATTTCTAACCACCGGACAGGCGAGAAGAAAAGATGGTATCGGTGCAACGGCCCTCAAAGGAGTTTTGTCAGGTGCAAAAATAAGAGCGTTAAAGCCCAAGATATAGAGCCGAAGGTTGCGCTTATACTTGACTGCCTTTTGCGCTCAGAAATCAAAATCGAGCCGATGGACGACAGTGACCGGCGCAAATTTTCCTGCTTTTGATAAAATCTCAAAAGTAGAGTCTGATAAGCTCAAAAATAGGCTTAAAATAAACCGTCAAAAGCAGTCGAAATTGACCGATGACTATTTGGAAAATTTGCTTAGCTAGGAGTTATACAAACAGAAGAATGAGAAGGATTGAGGCAAGAGGAAGAAGAACTGCAAAAACGTATTGCTTTACAAAAACTTAGAGAGGTTGAACGAGAAAGATCAATGGATTATTTGAACCGGATTGAGGAGTTTATCTCGGGGTATGATCCCAAGCAAAAAGTTGTGAATTTAGATCAGGAGAAGCAGGTCGCGCGGTTGCTTTTTAAAAACATCAAAATCGCCCGAAAAGAGATTTTCTTTTGATTTTTTCACCCCTTTTAATTTTTTCAATTTTGAAGCCCAAAATTCTTTAAATATTAAACAAAATCAAGGGGTTAGAAAAGATTTATGCCTAATGTCTATATTAAAACCTTTGGCTGTCAGATGAATGAATATGATTCCCAAAAAATGTTAGATGTTTTATCAAAAGATATGGGTTATCAATCCACCAATCAAATTGAAACGGCTAATTTAGTAATATTGAATACTTGCTCGGTGCGGGAAAAAGCTGAAAAAAAGGTTTATGATGAGTTGGGGAAACTGAGAATTGCTAAAAAAAATAATGAGATGTTAATTGGTGTTGCCGGTTGTGTTGCTTCCCAAGAAGGTGAAAAAATGATCAAGCGAATACCCGAGGTTGATTTGGTATTTGGTCCCCAAACTATTCATCGGCTACCTCAATTAATTAACCAAAGATTAACTAGCCAGAAATCCCAAATAGATATTTCATTTCCGGCTATTGAAAAATTTGATAATTTACCAATTTCCAAACCAAATGAAGTTTGTGCTTTTGTTTCGATTATCGAGGGATGTTCAAAATATTGTAGTTTTTGTATTGTCCCTTACACTCGGGGAAATGAAGTCTCCAGACCCAAAGATGCAATTATTGAGGAATGTAAGCAATTAATTGCCAGTGGGGTAAAAGAGATTACTTTGCTTGGACAAAATGTTAATGGTTGGAATTTACGGGGGAAAAATTTTCAAAAAAATAATCAAGATCGTTTGCTTTTTGCCGATTTGCTGGAAGAAGTCCACTCGATTAAAGGTCTATTACGGCTTAGATACACAACTACTCATCCAATGGATTTTAATCAACAACTTATTGATGCACATAAAAATTTACCGAAATTAGCAACACATATTCACTTACCGGTGCAAAGTGGATCAGATAAAATTCTCCATGCTATGAAACGCAGATATACATCACTTGAATATTTAAGCATTATTCGCAATCTTCGAAAAATAAATCCCCAACTAAGTATTACTTCTGATTTTATCGTTGGTTTTCCCGGGGAGACAGAAGCTGATTTTCAAAAAACCTTAGATTTAATATTAAAAGCTGATCTTGACCAATCATTTAGTTTTATTTATAGTAAAAGACCAGGTACTCCTGCAGCTGATTTTGTAGATAATATTGATATCAAAGAAAAAAAAGAACGGTTGCAAAGATTACAAAATTTGCTAAATTCTCAATCGGCTAAATTCTCTCGGCAAATGGTTGGCAGGATCGAAGATGTGCTAATTGAGGGAAAATCGAAAAAACATCCCAACCAAATTATGGGAAGAACCAGTAATAATCGGGTTGTAAATATAAGGGCAAAGTTAGGTAAAAATTTAGATTTGATTGGCAATATTATCAAAGTAAAAATTACCGAAGCTCTACCTCATAGTCTTCGTGGCGAAATCATCCGCCAATAAAGGACATTTCAACTTTCTGATTTTGGGAATTAATATTGGTAGCTCGTAATTCAGAATAACGATCATCTCGTTTATGCCAAATATCAGTTATGGTATTTATTAATTGTCGGTCACTACCATCTCGAAGTAGAGTTTTTAAATCATATCCGCTAGATGCAAATAAACAAGTAAATAATTTACCATTAGCGGTTAATCTCATTCGGGTGCAATCCCGACAAAATGGTTTTGTCACTGAAGAGATAATACCAACTTCCCCTATTCCATCTTCAAATTGATACCTGGTTGCAACCTCACCGTAATTATCACTAACAGCGGTTTTTAAGGGAAAGCGATTATGGATAATTGAAAAAATTTCATTGGCGCTGATTACTTTATCCATTTGCCAACCAATATAATTACCAACATCCATAAATTCTATAAATCTTAAAATCACTTTATTTGGATATCGACTACGAAAATACTCTACCATCGGTAAAATTTCTTGGTGATTAATATCTTTAATCACCACCATATTAATTTTGATTGTGAAACCTAATTTAACTGATTGATCAATAGCTGCTAAAACTTCATCTATAGAAAATTTTGCATTAATAATTTTTTTAAAATTTTGGTTGGTTATGCTATCTAAACTTATAGTTATTTGATTAATTCCAATTTGGCGCAAAAAATCTAAATGTTTTTCCAGTAAAGATCCATTGGTAGTAATCGATACTTTAATATTTGGGAGTAACACTAATTCTTTGAGAAACTTTGTAAGATCATGACGGATAAAAGGTTCACCGCCGGTAATTCTTACTTTTCGCAGTCCAAAAGGAATTAAAAGTTTTACAACTCGCAATATTTCTTCGTAGGTGATAATATCGGATTTTGGCAGATAGGGGTATTTTTGATTAAAGATACTTTTGGGCATACAGTAAGAACATCTAAAATTGCAGCGATCAGTTACCGATATTCTTAGATCTAACAATGGTCTTTGTAAGCTATCAATTATTGTTTTAGTTGCCATTTGAAATATTTTTCCCAAGGTAGTTTTGTTTAGATTATTATAATAATGATACTAATTGAAATGGTTATATAAAAAATGACAAAGCCTAGTTTACATCTATCAAATAAATTTTTTAAAATTTCAATTTCAACCAAAGATTTTATAATAGAAAAAGAATACCAAGAATTATTAAAGCGATCAAAAAAACTTGGCTCGGTTGTGTTTTTTTGCGGTATTGTAAGAGCCGATAATATATCGAAATCAGGAAATCAAAAAGTTAATGCTATTTTCATTGAACATTATCCCAAAATGACTGAGAAATCTTTGGTTGAGATTGTTAACCTTGCAAGGACAAAGTTTAAAATAAAAGCAATAACAATAATTCATCGAATCGGTAAACTCGCAGTAGGTGAGCAAATAGTTTTTGTAGGAGTTACAAGTTTACATCGGCTAGAATCATTTAGGGCAACTGAATTTATTATCGATTATTTAAAGACCAATGCACCATTTTGGAAAAAGGAAATAAATGATAAAAATAGTAACTGGGTTGAGGCAAAAACTACAGATCAAAACAAAAAAGCTAATTGGGAGAAATAATTGAGTTTAAAATTCCCGCAAATACGGATGCGCCGAAGACGGTTGAATCCTTTTATTCGTGAATTATCACAAGAAAACCGGTTATCGATTAAAAATTTAATCCTACCGTTATTTATAGTTGACGGTGAAAATCAGCAACAGAAAATACCGTCAATGCCGGGAATATTCCGGTATTCAATCGATCGATTATTAGATCAATGCAAACTTGCGTTTAGTCTTGGTATTCCTGCGGTTGCACTATTTCCGGTAACACCGATAAACAAAAAAAACAATCAAGGTAGCGAAGCACTAAATCCCGATAATTTAGTTTGTCGAGCTCTAAATAAAGTAAAGCTAGAAATCCCGGATTTGTTATTAATTGCCGATGTTGCGCTTGACCCTTACACTTCACATGGGCAAGACGGATTAATTGATGAGAATGGTTATGTTCTAAATGATCAAACTATTGAAATTTTATCTAAACAAGCTGTTTTACAATCCCAAGCTGGAGCAGACATTATCGCCCCTTCGGATATGATGGACGGCAGAATTGGCAAAATTCGAAAAGAACTAGATAATGCAAGTTTAGAACACAAGCTTATTTGTGCTTACACTGCTAAATATGCTTCAGCTTTTTATGGACCTTTTAGAGATGCAGTGGGTTCAAAAGATAATCTTGGTGGTAGTAACAAAAATAATTATCAAATGAATCCGGCAAATCGTAAAGAAGCAATTACTGAAGCTGAACTGGATATTGGCGAAGGTGCAGATTTTTTAATGGTAAAACCGGGACTTCCTTATCTGGATATAATTTACCAATTAGCTGATAAATTCAATTTACCAATATTTGCCTATCAAGTAAGCGGCGAATATTCTTGCATATTAGCTGCAGACAATAACGGTTGGTTGGATGCCAAACAAGTAATGATGGAATCTCTAATGGCTTTTCGACGTGCTGGGGCCCAAGCCATATTTACTTATTATGCTTTGAATGCGGCTAAAATTCTTGCAGAGAATTATTAAGGATAAATTTGAACCTAAAACAATTTCTGCAAAAAGATAAATTATCTCCGATATATTTACTATTGACTGAACAAGAACTTTTAATCCAAGAAGCTCGCGATGAAATTTTTAGTTTTTTAAAATCACTAGATTATCTAGAAAAAAATATTTACTTACAATCAACAAATTTTAATTGGAAATCATTAATTGCGGAGCTATCTACCCAATCATTTTTTAATGAAAAAAGAATCTTTGATCTTCGATTTCCCGATGCTAAATTAGGGCGAGAAGGTTCTAGTTTCATATTAAAAACGGCTGAATTAGCTAATCTGGAAAATATTTTAATTATATCCTTACCTTTAATTTGGCAAGTTAAAAAAAATAAATGGTTTATAAATATTGCCAAAAAAGCAAAAATATTTGAATTTAAAGTTCCTGAGTTTTCACAACTACCTAGGTGGATTAAGGATAGATTAGCTAAATATAATTTAACCATCGAAGAAGATGCACTCAACTTTTTTACTAAATATGTCGATGGTAATTTATTAGTGGCAAATCAAGAAATTAATAAACTAAAAATTTTATTTGCTGATCGATCAAATTATCAAATTAAGCTGAGTGATTTAAAAAATATTATTATTGATGCTTCAAAGTTTGAAATTGATGATTTAAAAAAAAGTTATTTAACGGGAAACTGGCGCAAAGCCTTGCACATTGTTGATCGTTTAGAAGCAGATGGGGTAAGCCCATTAGCTGTAAGTTGGCATTTAAATGATGATCTTAATAAAGCAATGAAGGTTTATGGTTATGTTAGTAATGGTATGAGTGAAAAGGAAGCTTTACAAAAACAAAATCTTTTTTATGATAAAGCGATTAATTTTAAAATTTTTTATAAAAAATGTTCAAATCCAAAATTTTTTCGACATTTAATGCGTAATGAATTATTAGATTTAGCTTGTAAAAATGTCGGTTTAGAAAATCCTTGGCAGAATATTCGTAAGCGAATTATCGATATGCAATAACAAAAGATCCAATAAAAATTTCGGGATTATTATTTTTAAAATATTTATTTTGTTAAACATTTTTTTGGGGTAAGTATTTGAATCAAGAAAATATATATATTTTTCTGATAACGATTTTTTTTGTTTGGGGTGGGATAGGATTTATTCGCCCTGATTTACATCGAAAAAGCGCCCAGTATGCAATATATTGGATGAGCCTATCCGCAGCTTTGGCGATATTAGGAATTGCACATGAAATTTTTATTTACAATCAGTTCATAATTTTCGGTTTTGCCCAAGCTCTGGCACTAACAACGGTTTTATCGCTTTTTTTAATGCCGATATTGGTAAATGATAAAACCATAATCGCTTATTTTTCACCGCTTTGGTATTTAATTGCAACTCTGGCTTTAATATGCGCTTATTTTTTTCCGGCTGAGAACAAAGTTGAATTTAATAATTTAGCTTTTGAAATTCATTTTTTTTTATCAATGTTTGCTTATGCCCTTTTTACAATATGGGCAATTGTGGTGGTAATTTTGTTAATTCAATCTTCCCGACTACATAATCCTTATAGTGTCGAAAAATTTAAATTGTTACCGCCATTATTAATTATTGAAAAACATTCGCTTTGGCTTGGCAGACTGACTTTAATATTTTTAACTTTAGTTTTAATATCTGGATTGATTTATTCTGAAATTATTTTTGGCAGAATTGAACTTTCTCATAAACTTATTTTTACTGCAATTTCTTGGATTGTTGTATTGATAATTATCTTAGGCCAAATCCTAAGAAACTGGCGAGGACAAAAAATCAACATTGCTATATTGGTTAGTTATGGGTTAATATTATTAGCTTATATTGGCTATCGATTTATCTTGGAAATTTTTATCCTATCTGGAAACTAGCTTTAAACAGATATTATTAACTAAATGTCTTCAAATAAAACTAATCCTAATCCTATGTTATCTCCAACATTAGTAAAAGGAAATGCCGAAGAAGAATTTGTTTTACTTAAAAATGGTTTACCTCAACGAATTCACAATTGGCAGGTAGTTAAACAATTAGGTAAAGGAGCATCCGCAACGGTTTATTTGGGAAAATCTTTAATCGACAAAAATTTAGTAGCAATTAAGCAATTTTCGACCAATCTTTTTCAAAATAATCAACATAGCACAGCTTATCGCAAAATGATGATGAATGAAGCAAATTTGGTCGGTCGGCTAATTCATCCAAATATTTTACAAACTTATTCGGTGGGATTTGAATCTGAATATAAATATCTGGTAATGGAGTATGTCCAGATGGGATCACTTGATGAAAAAATAAATAAACCGAATGAGTTGGGATTATCAGAAATTATCAGAATTTTTTTTCAGTGTGCCTGCGCTTTACAATATTCCGATGAAATTGGAATTATTCATCGGGACATCAAACCGGCAAATATATTACTGCAAAGCAGTTTTATCCCGAAAATTACCGATTTTGGCTCATCGATGAAAAAAGGTGATGATATAAATGCTATCAGCGGAGTTGGCTCACCGGCATATATGTCACCAGAACAGATTTGTGAGCAGCCGTTAAATCAGCAAACTGATATTTATTCATTGGGGATATCACTTTATGAAATGATCTCCGGTAGCAAGCCATTTGCAGCTACGACTCAATACGAAACAATTTACAAAATCCTCAATAAAGAAATACCTCCGATAAGCGATTTTATTAAAAATACTTTGCCCTCCCGATTAATAAAAATTCTAAAAAGATCAGCAACAAAAAAACAGGATCGAAGATATCAAAACTGGTCTGAAATAATTTTTGATTTAAGCTTGCTATTGGATGAAATTTATAGTCAAAAGCAAAAATATTCAAAGATTGATCAAATTAGTGCATTTGATTGGCTGCGTCAATGTTCTAGTTTAAAAATGTTTGATGACAATGAATTATGGGATTTAATCGAAATTGGAGAGATTTATCAGGTTGGTTTTGGTACTCAACTGGAGATTGATTTTAATGAACCGGATATCGAGGCATTAGCAGATATGAATCAATGGACTTTTGAATCTTCATCTGAACAACCGTCGGCATTTTCGCATTCATTTATTTTATCAGGAGGAATTCAGGTATATAACCCAGATAACAAAATTTCGGTTTTGATTAGCGGCGATTATTTAGCTGACTTAAAACCAATAATTACGCCAAAATTAAATGATCAAATTGATGCTTATTCAATAGATAATACTGTGATCCTAATGATTGAACAACAAAAAATTAATACAATTCATCCAGTGGTTAAAAATAAACTTACAACTTTAATTAACATATCAGCTGAAACCCAAAAAGCAATAAAACATAAACGCCATAACCTTGATCAAAAGGTTTATACCGAATCTGATTTAATAATTTCAGATACTCAAAGTGCTAAATCCAACTCAAGTTCGGATCGAAAATCTTAAAGGTATTTTCGTAAATAAAATCTAAAAAGTATTAAAAATGTTACCGTATCCTAGAAAAAGATTCGGTCAACATTTTCTTCTTGATAAAAATATTATTGCAAAAATTATCAATTATGGGAACTATCAAAAAAATGATTTAGTTTTGGAAATTGGGCCCGGACGAGGGTCGCTGACAAATGAGTTATATAAAATCGTAAATAATTTATATGCAGTTGAATATGATCGGGATTTGGTTATATTTTTAAAACAAAAATATCCTCGACTTCAATTGTTTGAGGAGGATGCGCTTGAATTTAATTTCGCTCTACCGCAAAAGCAATTTGAAAAAGAATACCAGAAAATATCAAAAATTAAATTGATTGGTAATCTGCCCTATAACATAGCTTCGCAACTATTATTTCGATTTATTGAAAATATAAAAAAATTCGATCAATTAATAATTATGGTTCAAAAAGAAGTTGCCGATCGAATTACCGCAAAAACTTCAACCAAAGAATACAGTCGACTAACTGTGAGTTCTCAATATTTTTTTGATATAACTAGACTAATTGATGTTAAAGCTAGCGCCTTTTACCCATCACCAAAAGTTAATTCATCAGTTTTACAATTATTACCAAAGCCGCAACAACAAATTTCTCAATGTGACTGGAAACAGCTACTTGATGTAATTAAAATTGCCTTTGCCAATCGAAGAAAAAAGATTTCCAATAATTTTAAAAAACACTTATCTGCAAAACAATTAGATGTTATTGGAAAAAAAAATAATATATTTGATTTAGCAGATCTTCGTGCTGAAAATCTACCACTTAAAGTTTATATTGAGATTACAAAAATGATTTATAAAAAATAATCGGTTAAAATCGATTATATTATATCTTGAACACTACAACCTTTTGATTTACTAGTTTAATTTATGAAGAATTTGCCATATCAAAAAACCTCAAAATATTTATTGACATTAGGTATTGCCTGTTTGATAATTTTACCTAATACTAAAGCTCAAAAATTAGTTGGAGATGTATATCAGAGCTATTTTGGAGCAAATTATCTGCTTGATCTTGATACCAGCCAAGATAATTTTTCTACATCAATTGGCAGTAGTGATAATTTTTCCAAATCAAAAACTGACAAAGCATCTACAGTTATGCTTCGATGGGGTTATCGTGAAAATAACGCTTATGGAATCGAACTTGGTTATTTAAATATGCTTAATTCTAAATCAACTGCTGATAACGGTTTAGAATATGAACATAATGCCCGAGGTTTTTTTGCGGATCTTTTGATATTTTTTCCAATTAATAATAAAGCCACTATCTATGGCAAAGTTGGTACGGCTAAATTAAAGATTGAAGGAAAAGCCAAAACTGCAACAAATACAATTTCAAAAACCAACGAAAAATGGTCACCATCTTATGGAATTGGCATGGAGTATGCAATAGCTTCTCAATTTGCGATTCGTGCCGGATGGGAGTCAATAGAAATTGAAAGTGATCTTGGGGGGAAATCCAAACATGGAGGTATAAATATTGGCGGATTTGTGTTTTATTAGTTTCCTAACTTCATTCAAAAGCTAATTTTTTTATTCATTTCTAGACAATTTATTAACGATTTTAATAATTTAAATTTAAATATTTAATGAATCGGCTAGATTGAGTTTAAAAATTAAAATCAATTTCAAATTAATCAAGGAATAAAATGCACTATTTCTATCTTGCTATAGCAATAATCGGGGAGATTATTGGTACCAGCGCTTTAAAAGCTTCAATCGGATTTACAAAACTTTATCCATCACTATTGGTAATTATTGGATATAGCTTTGCATTTTATTTCTTTTCTTTAGCGATAAAAGTAATTTCAGTTGGAATTGCTTATGCAATTTGGGCAGGTTTGGGAATTGTGTTAATAGCTATTACCTCAGCAATAATATTTAAGCAAATTCCTGATTTACCGGCAATATTCGGAATGGTTTTAATTATCAGCGGTGTGGTAATTATTCAGTTATATTCTAAAACAATCAGCTAAAAAATTATTTTGCTGTCTTTAAAATATTTTCAACCGCAGCAGCTAAATTTGTAAAGACAGGGGTATTTTTAGGTAATTTGGGATCTTGTAATGTTTTAGCTCCTTTTCCGGTTTCTACCAGAATTGGAGATTTCACCCCTGCAGCTATTCCCGCTTGTAGATCTCGTAGTGAATCTCCAATAACTATTGCATCTTTAGCAGCAATATTAAACCCCGATAAAATACTTTTTAACATCCCGCTTTTAGGTTTTCGGCAGTCACAATTATCAACGTTTGCATGAGGACAATAAAAAACCGCATCAATTTTTCCTCCAAGTCCAAATAACAAATCTGCCATTTTCCGATGAATTGATTGCAAAGTATAATTATCAAATAGTCCACGGGCAATTCCTGACTGGTTAGTTGCAACTGTTACTAGATATCCGGCAAAATTTAATCGAACAATTGCTTCAAGCGAATCCTTAATCGGTTTAAACTCAGCAGGAGATTTTATATAGGCATCACTTTCGTGATTGATGACGCCATCACGATCTAAAATCACTATTTTCATTTTATCTTTTCAAATATTTTTAAATATCACTGTGGAATAAAATATTTTGAAAAATCTATTATTTATCAAGAATTAAAAATTTTGAATTATCCGATTACTAATATCATCAACATTTCCGACTCCGTCAATGGCTATGAATTTTGGTGCTTGCTGAATATCGTTATTAATTAATTTTTGGTAAAAATCAATTAAAGGTGCGGTTTGATTATGATAAACCTCTAGGCGAGCTCTAACAGTTTCTTCTTGATCATCGTCTCTTTGAATCAAAGGTTCACCAGTAATATCATCAACATCAGGATTTTTAGGTGGATTAAATTTTATATGATAACTGCGACCTGATGCAAGATGAACCCTTCTACCGGACATTCGCACAATAATATTTTCATCCGGTACCTGTATCTCAATCACCGCATCGATTTTAATATTTGCATCAATTATTGCTTGTGCCTGAGCTACGGTTCGAGGAAAACCATCAAATAAAAAACCTTTTTGACAATCTGCTTCAACAATTCGATCTTTTATTAATCCAATAATTATTTCATCGTTAACCAATTCACCTTTATCCATAACCTTTTTAGCTGCTACGCCTAAAGGACTACCAGCCCGAACTGCAGCTCGTAACATATCACCGGTAGATATTTGAATAATACCAAAATGTTCAACTAATTTTTGTGCTTGAGTACCCTTACCTGAACCCGGAGGACCTAAAAGTATAATTTTCATAATTTACCTTAAATAATTGATTCAATAATTTAAAAATATATTGAATTAGTATGTTAGCAAATATTTGGGAAATTGCTGATTAATCAGTCGATTTCAAAATTATTAAATCAAACAATAATATTAGTAAATAACCGAATAATTTAATTTTTTAATATTGATTGATTTTAGAATAAGTTAAACATTATTAAATACTTATAACCCTGATAAATTGTAAATAATCCCATAATTACAACGATAATTCCAGCTGATCGAGTAAGCCATTTTCGAGCTTGAATACTTAGTTTCGTAAACAACCAGGTAACACTCAGCATTGAAGGTAGTGTTCCTATACCAAAAAAAAGCATAAGCAAACCGCCATTAAAAACTGATGATACGGTTGTAGCTTGAAATACCATTGCTAAAGTTAATGAACACGGTAAAAATGCATTGAAAATTCCGCAAAGGGCACTTGCTTTTATCGAACCAAATTTAGTAATTTTATTGAATAAATTATTAATTAAATCTGATGAGATGAAATTTAAATATTTTGATATTGGCGAATTACCAATAAAATCCCAACCTAATAAAACTACGATAATTCCCACAACAATTTTTAAAACTCCTTGAGCTAAACCAATCCCCCCACTAGCAATTATCGTTTCACCTAAAAAGGCTGCCAGTAAACCAAAACAGCTATATACCAATATTCGGGAGCAATGATAAACTAGATTTGCCAGATTGCTTTGACTTTTTAGGTGCATAAAAAAGGCGCAGACAATACCACCACACATTCCAATACAATGCCCGCTACCTAAAATTCCGGTGGTAAACGCAAAAGATAAAAGTATTAATACTTCATTCTCCATAGATTTTTATCATATTTATTATTTAGAGAAATTTTATCAATTTTTGATATCTAATAATTTAATAAACATTTTGCCTGTAAAAATATAAATTTACTTAATGCTAGCTAAAATTTCATAATTATGAAGCAACTTCAAAAATCGGAAAAAATAAAAAATGTCTGTTATGACATCAGAGGTCCAGTGCTGCAACTTGCCCAACAGATGGAAGATGATGGCATTCAAATTATTAAACTTAATATTGGTAATTTAGCCCAATTTGATTTTATGCCTCCTGATGAAATTATGCACGATATTAAACTTAATATCGCTAATGCTGCAGGTTATGCCGATTCCAAAGGAATTTTTTCAGCCCGAAAAGCAATCATGCATTACTGTCAACAAAAAAATATCAAAAATGTTACTTTAGAAGATATTTTTATTGGTAATGGTGTGTCTGAATTAATTTGTATAGCAATGAATGCGTTGTTAAATAATGACGATGAAGTATTAATTCCTGCTCCTGATTACCCATTATGGACTGCGGCAGTTAGTTTGGCAGGAGGTAAGCCGATTCATTATTTATGCGATGAGCAAAATCAGTGGGAACCTAATTTTGAAGATCTAATTAAAAAAATAACCAATAAAACCAAAGCAATTGTAGTTATCAATCCCAATAATCCCACTGGGGCTTTATATTCAAATGATACACTCTTACAGCTAATCGAAATAGCTCGAAAAAATGAACTAATTATTTGTGCTGATGAAATTTACGATAAGATGGTTTATGATGGTCTAACCCACACCTCAATAGCAGCTTTGTCTGAGGATGTCCTAACTATTCATTTTAACGGTTTATCAAAAAACTATCGATCCTGTGGGTATCGGGCAGGTTGGATGGTAGTTAGTGGTGATAAATCAATTGCTGAAGATTATCTTGAAGGATTAAGTATTTTATGTTCGATGCGATTATGCGCAAATGTCCCGGCACAATATGCAATCCAAACCGCGTTAGGCGGCTATCAAAGCATTAATGAATTAATTTCCGAAAATGGCAGACTTTATAAACAGCGAGAAATTGCCTATCAATTAATATCGAAAATTCCCGGTGTCAGTTGTGTAAAACCCCAAGCCACACTTTATTTATTTGTTAAATTAGATCCTAAGGTATATTCTATAGATGATGATCAAAAACTAATTCAGGAATTATTATTTGAAGAAAAGGTTTTAGTCGTCCAAGGAACAGGATTCAATTGGCCTCAACCTGATCACTTCCGCATGGTCTTTTTACCCCATGAAGATATTTTACAGGAAGCGATTGATAGAATTTCTAACTTTTTAGCTAGAAAAAGAGAAGCGAGTTAATTAAAATTTTTTATAAATTCTTTTTATAAATCAAATAATATTTAACAAGCTTAAATTCTTATCTTTTATCAATCGGAATAAATTTTTGATTTTCAGGACCGGTATAGGTTGCTGAAGGT
>Ga0209562_1000372_pt1 | contig 15473 bp, 13 predicted proteins | sample WorMetvacBELIZE2_FD_187399 | JGI IMG/M metagenome (GOLD analysis project Ga0209562, IMG submission 187399) | Marine gutless worms symbiont microbial communities from Max Planck institute for Marine Microbiology, Germany - Olavius vacuus BELIZE.2... | ecosystem: Host-associated > Annelida >... | reverse complement strand
CCATTTCACTTCACGCATGTGTTCTGCATATCTTGATTCACATTTTAACTATTTCCATGTGTTCAGTTTAGTTGGTTCCAATACGAATTGAACTCTGTATGATGCAGTTATGGTGAAAGCCCAAAAGTCTGCATGAAGTCCAGAGATAGATGTTTGAGATGTTTTTAGTTGCCTGTAGCTGATGTTACGTGACTTTGATTCTGTTGGATTTAAATTGAGGTGATGCATCTTCGGCAGTAAAAGTGTCTCGCTAGTGGTAATGCTGTCAGATGCTAGATTTTTAGCTTGATTTTGATTTGTTTGCAAATGAACCTTGCGTAGCATCTACTGTAAGCATTTAATTCCGCAAGACTACATACATATTTGTTTGATCTGCCACGAGTGCAACTGAGGACAGTTTATTTTGCGCTATAGAAATGGACACATTATTATCGTTATTGCTATTATTATTATTAATTGTTCTCTCGCGTCGGCTTGTGCGCTCGTTTGCCATTGTACTGAAGCCAAATGTTTGTTGTTTTACAGTTCGTAGTTTATTCATGAACTGTGTGTCAGACCGGCTAGGTTACAGCACCAGTATTGCTTGCTTAATTACCCGCTGTGATTTAACTTCGCGACTGTTCCGTAAGTCGATTTTCGGTTTCGTAGCCCAGTTAACTCCTAATACATGTAGAAGTATTTAAGACATTACGTAAGCCTCGTATGTTGCACTGTTTATAGGTCGTGCTGGAGACTGGTCATGTCCTAATCCGTAAGTTTCGTCTTGTATATATATATCTGTAGTGTTAGATTTACATATCTTGCTATGAACTGCCATCTTTAGTACTCGACTTGATAGTTCTGTTTACAAATTTAGCTTCGTATTCATGGCACATGCCGGATTTTTTCCAGGGGTGGGCAAATTCATAGCCATAGCCAGAAAAAAGTTGACGACCTTTTTTAGTTGTCGCCCTCAAAACACAGGCCATAACTACTAAATGAACTACTCTGACCCTCCCAAAAATTGTGAAAATAATGCATAAATAATGGGTAATAATTGGTCTACTGAGCATTTGACTGTGGTTTCTAATGCACAAAACACTTTATAACATTTTCAGGGGGCACTTGCCCCCTTGTCCATGCCATGTTCGTATTACTAGTATGACAAAATATTAATGCATATGTACAGTTACGTAGTCCCGTACTTGTATGCTGAACATAGGGCTCGTAGCAGATGCTCGTCTCTTAGACAGTCGTGATGCTAGTTGTTAATCCGGTGGTAGGCTGCAGTGACGTTGTGCCAGGTTGGCACTTGCCTTCCCAGCCATACAGCATCATCGTGCAAATGTAGCCCGATTGAATTTAAGTATAGAATCCAGCGTAATGAACACTGTTGATTTGCAGTGCTGTACACAGCATGATGCAATACATCGCTGAGATTATTAAGCGTTACTGATTTTCCAAACAGTTCCGCACCTTGGTGGAATCAGCAGCATGTCATAAAATTTGAAATAAATTAGAAGTGAAGAGTGCAGAATGCATTGTCTGTTATTTGTCAATTGGACGATTGTGTCTGCGTTTTACAGGGAGTGTGGAAACACAAACTTTGCATGGCGCAACGAATGCAATCGGTGCCACGCTGAACGTCCAGAGGGCGCCGGCGGTGGCGGAGGCGGTATGTATCAGACTTACACATATATATCTAGATACCATACCTCCCACAGACGTTGTGTGAAATGATGTAGCCACTGATAAGCTTACCACCCAAGATGGCGACAAGTTCCGGACGGGAGCGGGAGTAGTGGCCGATGTAAGAGCCGCACCGCTTAACGCCCGTACTACCACGCCACACGACTTAACCCGAACTGTAGCTATCCGCACCAGTTTAGCAATATAACTGTCCGCTCGCTTACCATTGGAATGCGAAAGCACGATAACTTTTCATGTACACACTAATTACACGTCTTAAACTGCGAAACGCAACTATTTAAGCGACTCTCTCCGCCATGTCAGTGACGTCATATGTAAAGATACAACGGTGTCGTCTGCTTTTGCGAAGAATAGCTATACGACATACCTGCGGCCATTAAACCAGCGTTAGTTATTAGACCGTGGAAAGCGGCTGCCATCTTGGGTGGTAAGTTATTGAGGGGGAAGTGTTTTTTCTGCCAAGTGCAGTCCCTGTGGTATGTATGCATGTAACACTCAGCCTGTCACTGTGACAACAGCCAGATGACCTACTGGTTGCTGGTTTGTTGTGAATATTGTCAGCATGTGTCACGCATGCAACAGAGCACACGGAGAAGCTAAACTTGTTTGGATACGCATGCCAAATTTCAGACGTGCTAGTTGGTAAAATCAGCGCTGTGCTGTATCATAATGGAACGAACCAGCGAGGAAGACGATGTAGAAAATGGAGAGATGATGTAGTGGAATGGTGCAACGGTGATCTGCACACAGTGAGCAACAAACAAAAGACCGAGAGAGCAGCGTGCAGTCAACACCAATAGGCATTGAGCCCAGTGAGCTGAAGATGAGAATGTCAGAATGTGATGACTAAAATTAAATTTAAAATAGATAACGGAGAGAGTTTAAAGCCTGTTGATGTATGTTAGAAAGACACATTCCAGCTTGCTAGTAGTGGTTGAATTTGTTTACATATTTTGACTCGTTTTTAAAATATAAATGTACATTAGAACATACAATACATGTGTAGTCTGCAGAGCAGTCTGCTTTTGGAGCATTTTTCTAATGCTGTTGCCACTCTGCTGGTGTGTATTATGACGAGTATTTCTCAAACTCCTCCACCCACACTTAGATGAGCAGTTCTTAAAGTTCTCTGGATTGGGTTTTGTCTCACTGGGCCTATTTCACTGTGCGTAGATTTATTTGTGTTTGTGTGTATTTGTGTTTTTTTTTTGTTTCATACTGCATAGTTGTATCATTGTGAGCACGGTGGGGTGGACCTGATGGGATTGAAGCCTAATCCTTAGGACCTATCTTACTTCAGTGCTTTGACACTGTTGGTTGGGTCATTTGACCCGTAAAAAACCCGTCTCTGTTATGGCCTATAATGTGTTTGGTGGGACGTTAAGCCTTCCTCAATCAACCACCCTGATAGAAAACATGTGCATTGATGATTGTCTAGAGGATATTTATAATAAAGTGTAAAGTGTCTCTGTAGCATCATTGCTGTAGCGTCTCTGTAATCAAGTCCAGTCAAGTTTAGTACAACCTTGTGGTCGATAGTGTCATAGTTATAATTATCTTTAGAACTGTTCTGTGCTTATAAGTGGCTCGTTTGTTTACGTTTCTGCAGCATGTATTTCTAAACTAGTTTAATATTTTTTGTACTAGGGACAGATTTTTTGGGGTATTTTCTGTTCCTTCAGTGCTTTGACACTGTTGGTTGGGTCATTTGACCCGTAAAAACCTGTCCTCGATATGACCTATAATGTGTTTGGTGGGTCGTTAAACCTTACTCAATCAATCAATCAATCTCTGTGTAGTTAGTGTCGGTGCAGTCGAATGCATGGAAAAACCAATGTCTGAAATGACCCATTGTGTGTCACGTGGGACTTCACAATCTGCTCACTCGCGTCAGCATTTTACTCTGTTTGTGCACACGTCATTTTCCAAGTGTGGCAGTGCAGTGATGTATGATGTATGCTGTATATGTGTAGGCATGCGAGGAGGATTCCGTGGTGGTCGTGGTGGCGGTGATCGAGGTGGTGGTCGTGGTGGATTTGGTGGAGGTCGTGGTGGGGATCGCGGCGGCTTTGGCGGTGGCCGGGGCCGAGGAGCATCCGATAGTTATGGGTGACTTGACTGTTTCTTGTTTATCAATTGCATGTATATAATGTCGTTGATGGGTCATAATTTCAGGTGTACGTTTTTGACATTATTATTAGCTGGTGGTTCTGTAAGTTTATTTCTCAGATGTCAACTTTAGTGGGACACTACATGCAGTTGATTTTTGTGGAAGTGAGTCGTGTATGACAGATCTAAAAACTGAAATCAAACTGTGTCTGAGACCAGCCCAAACAGTGCACTGCCTTCAGTTTTAGCTCTCAGGAGCAGAGGTCAAGTGTTAAACATGCCTATTTTCGTTCGACCTAATTATTGAACTAAGTAACATTACCGTGTTGCATCAAAACCTGACTATAAGTTTTAATGTTGAGACAATTTTCGTATCAAAAACTACAAAAATAGCTGTCAGGATACTGTACCACCAAAAATGTATCACTTTTAAGTTTTATTGCGACGCACATTGTTGCCAAGTTGCAGTGGTTTTTCAGTTTTGTGCTATCAGGCAGACACACAGATGGAAGGAAAATAGCACGTGCTTTGTATGGGGTAGCTGACACACAAGTGAACAATGGCGTCTGATGTGTTTCTGAGGTAGCAAGCTGTGGTCACAATTTGTAATTAGAATAAGGACTCGTCAGCTTCAAACCAGTGAAAGCTGACATCGTGTGGTCTGTTGTTTTATGTTGATTACTTTTTCGTTAATAGATCCACTGCTGGTAGATGGTAGTGGTACTCTAAATATGAATGATTTGAGTCCCAGCAGTCTAACCCCAGGCATAAGTGAAAACCTGTACCTAATGCTGGCTGTAACCGTAATCCATAACCATACCCCTAGCGAATACTAACCCTAACACTAATGGAATAAGTCAAAACTTCCCAGAAGTAATCTGTATTCTAACTTGCAGTATAGTATTGCAACAAATGCCACGTGATAGAAATGGGCAACCATGCAGCCTAGTAGTGTCGGCATATATCGCTGGGACTAATGGTGCTGAATCCACAGTCTTACTTTTTAGAAACTAAACTTTAGCAAAGGCAGAAGTTTGTGAGTGTAGCATGTGGTTGTTGTTTGGTGTATAGTGACCGAGAGCAGCGTCGAAGTCGGCCGTACTGAGAAATGCATCCAGAACTGCGTTTACTCAGCCGCCAGTGTGGGACTGTTGGACTGAACTATGAATTTGATACGAGAGAATGACTGTTGTTGATAGTGGCGGGATAGCAGTGTCCCCACTGACTGTACAGCATTGCTGGTATATATATATATATACATATATATATATTTGTACGGAAGCTAATGTAACTGGCACCAGTGTCCTGAGTTGATTTTGGTGAGGTCTTGTTTTATTGGTGTGTCATTCACCTGGTGTCATATTTCAAGTGGCTCACTGCAAACGTGCACAGTTGCACATGGCATGAATTGGTTTCTTTAAGAACGTCACATTGACCTTGGACCAGTAACTTGCTGTTGTGGATGCATTACTGTTAAATAGAAGTTTCTGGCTATTTGTAATGACTGGGTAACTGTTACATAGCAAACTGCTGAACATTTTACATTTTTATAAAATAGCGAACTTTGTGCACATTTAGTCATCTGGCTACTGGTAGAATTCTGTTTTACAGCTGTTGCTATGAAATAGATGTGTACCATGTTCCATGATAATCTTCGTGGAAAGCTCGGAAAGTACTGTGTTCATCACACAGCATAGGCATAGTGGTAAGTAAGTAAGTAAGGTGATTTCTGAATGGCGCTCTTAACCAAGTGGTGACTGGTAACTAACTGGTAAGCTGCTACGGACACGACTGTCAGGATCTGTATCAGATACATTGCCCTCTCTACATCTGCCAGCTGCATCAGTGCAGTGTCTAGATCTGATGTGTATTTGGGACCATAATAAAATGATGCCAGTTGTCAGAGTTGTTACTTTGATCTTTTTAAATTTCAGTACTCAAATTCTGCCATCTTACAACAGGACTTCAGCTGTGGTGGGTCAGTTCAAACAGCAACTGAAAACATTTCTGTATGGGATGAACTGACCATGGTGCATCATGACTGCATTCTTGATTTGCACCTTACAAATACTGTAGCCTATGTAAATCGGACCAATTTTGATTCTCCATCTTGGCAGGTTTCATTGCAGATGATTGTGACCGCGCCGAGCCCAGGTTGTTCACAGATGTGCTGGTTAAACGAAAGCTGTTAGTCTGGCATGCTTTGACAAGAATCGGTTTGATTTTAAACCTGAGGTGATTACATCGAATTAGGTTTTATTTTCCACTGGACGCATAAAAGGTATTTTGGAGACGGGGATTGTCATAATGTCATTGCGTTACAGTGCATGTGAATGTTTGCAAATGTTTGTGATTGAGGTCATGTAGCTCCAATGACTTTGCTGCCAACATAAAATGATTTCAGTCAGAACCCTTTTATTACCTGACCCTTCCAGCCAAAGGATCATCACAGCCTCTGGTGCCATATGTGGGTTACATAGTTGTCAGAGTTAGCAGGTACCGTATGCAGACATAAATAATTCTATGCTGTGCATGCGCGGTCACGTTTTCGCCGTGACATCCTATATCTTGTAAGGTAAACGACGGTTTTTGTCATACTGCAAGTGCGATACGTGAATTTTTTTGAATAGGTAACAAATATTTATTATACAAGTAAAAGCGTCAAAATTTGTGTTTACCTTGCAATAATAGGATACCGGTAGCGAAAAACATGGCTGAAACGTTACCACGTATCTGCAGCATAAGAATTATTTATTTACTGTCAGCAACATTTAAGCGGTGCATGGGCCAGTGGGCCGTGAGTTGCTGGAGATGGATGGCTTTTGAATGACTCACCTTTAACTGATGCATGGGCTCCATGCCACAGATTAAGCAGCCACAGACAGCAGACGTCTAGCAACCTGAGCGGTCACTGTAGGAGTGATAAGAATCGCCATGCAGCTGCACACGCCAGCATGGCAAGCCTTAGTGCGAAGCTGACTTGCGGACGTCCGCATGGAGTCAAATCCCCCTTGTCTGCATCTGAGTAAACCCCCCTCGCTGCAGACGTCCTTTATGGACGACCCCTTAATGAAATTTGGGCAATGCTGAAGACAACAACCTTGGAAGTAAACTAAATTATGTACGTCAACAGAATGTAACTGCAGGCCATCATCAGCAACATTGGTCAATGGGCATGACTAATGATTCACTAATCTGTGGCCGACCACATGGAAATTTGGCTGATCATGCCGTTCATTACTTGTGCATATTAGCAGTACACGGTGTCTATCTCCGGTCCAGAACTGGTTAATTTGGTAAGCTAAATGGATTAACAACACGAGCCACAAAGTACTTCAAGGTATTTTTTTAATTTACCCTGTTTGCGATTAACTTAACAAATACACATGTACATATACGTATGAAACAACGCATACAAAGTGCTATTCACTGCATACACGAGTACACTGAGTTACACAAATTTGCGCAATGAATCGGTTCCGTTTGCACAGTCGGTGACCGTAAATAAGTTTAAGCAGATGGTTGCAATGTGTAATACAGGAACTACTGAAATTATAACTGAAATGCAACAGAACTGGCTTTCTAAAACATAAAAACACCTCATCATCTACTTTGGTGTAATTTTTGAAACAAGTTTGGTATGCATAAAAATCGTGCATGCTATAGTCCGTTAAGCAGTAATGTGTAGTAGGCCTACTGACAAACAGCATCATGCTAACTGCTTCAGGAGATTCTTAATGATCATAACAAGGCTTTTATAAATTAATCATAATAACATTACAACATAAATAAATGACCAAACTTTGCACTATACTGTAAAACCCTTTATATTTGCATGCTTAGTGTCTCGAGGTTGAAACTGCTGAATTAACAGGACGTAAATACCGACTGTCAACAACACTAGTACATGTACAATCAAAAGTACAGGGGACCAAAATCATTTCAGGTGCCAAACTGCTAAATCTAAATTGCAGGGTTTTACAGTATAACTGAAAATTACACATTACATGGCGTACATGTACAGTTAATAATGACAACATTGCATTCGTCATGCCACAACAATGTCTCGAGTACATCACAACATGCCAAACAGTCAGCTCCAGCCACAGACTTCCACTGCCACTGAAGCACAGCCATGTTTCACACCGGCGAATAAGTTCTCAAAGGACGATTTAACCAAGTGTCCCAATCCCCGGGAACTGGCAACCCCCAAGCAAAGCTAGAGTTCATTGCGAAAATTGTCACTTTTGGTCGAAATCATTGTTTTGCCCATTTCCACCCAAAAAAATGAAAATGTACATAATGTAAAACTTCTAATAAATGCCGGGCATTCTGATGTCAGTGTTCTAATAGACACTGGCCTCCACTAGACGCCGGGTCTCTAATAGATGCCCAGACGGTCAGAACACAGGCCTTTGGGCCTAAACCCATACATACACACAAAACCATGCTTAAAACATTCTATGCATTACTAAATGTGCTAATTTGACTCCGCTATCGATTTTAGTTGTTGAGAACAAGAGAATAAACATTAACATAAGGTATACCCGGTATTGTAACATGTAACCGACTCCAAGGACTGAGGTCGGTGTTCTAATAAATGCCGGGTCTAAAATAAATGCCAGCCTCTAATAGACGCTGGGGGTTCCGAAGCTGTTAAAGTGTTTGTTAGAAGTTTTACGGTAAACCAGATATCTGAATGCAACACTTTTATCACTCAAAATGCATCGAGTTACAAAACACGCTGTGGGTGTGACGGAATGAAAAGCCCAACTACTTGTTAGCATTCAACTGTATAGCGTCAACTAGAGGCAGGTCAAGGGGACTTGAACGTGTTCTAGATTCGCCGTTGTTTCATTTCACATAACAACACGGCCGGTTACGGTCCGCCGACACTTTGATTATCACTATGACACAACCAAGCAGATGATCCAGAGCGATGCACTAACTACGACAATCTCTGGCACCATACAAAACAACGGCGTATTGCTCGACAGGCGAAGGTAATGCTATGTCATCCTCTGCAACAATCACTGCAGTACGGTGCAGCAGCAAAGAAACGTAAAACAAGATTACCCTTTGATGTGCGTAAGTCCGAAATGCAGGACTGCATTACAAATCAGCTCCTTGTAGATCGGAGGTGGGCAAACGCTACCACCCTGGGCCACACAGAACATCCTTAAGATCTTTCTTAGTGGACTGCATTTAACGAAACCAACTTGATTAACGACATAAGTTATTTTCACACACACACAAAATAAAATAAAATATAGTCATACAGCTGTATTGTGCGGTACACAAAGAAAGTAACAAAATGACCATGAAATCTCGCAGCAGTCATGATAAGCATGTTTTAGTCTCTCTATTCATAAGTATGTAAGTAATCTTTATTCAATAATGCCTGGGACCATACAACTTGATGAAGCTACGAGAGAATATTTTAACGGCTGCATAAACAGACCATGCAGGCCACATACTCGACACCGGCCATAGTTTGCCCACCCTTTTACTGACGCAGTCTGCAAAAACAATCAACCGTGTTTTCGTCGGAAAAAATACTAATACTAGACTAAATAGAAAGCATGCAACACATACAGCAGTCCATCTGAAACATGCAAAATGGCACGCAAGAACAGTCACCACTTTACAACAAGAATTACACATGCAACAAGTTTTACGTAGAATAATCCATTAAACCATACATCAAATCATAACAGAACCAACTGGCTCTAGAGTTCCGATAAAAAATTCAGCTACAGGCAATCCGGCAACTGTGTCCGTTAGTCTGCATGCAACTGAAGATCATAATGCAATTTAAAACATGACAAATAAATTGCCGTCAACGTGCAAAACCAGACAATAATGTCATATACCTAATATTAATCACAGCAAAAGCAACTGCTATGTTCACAAAGTTATTCTTGGTGCAGTAATGAGGTATTTCACAGTGACACTTAGAACTGTCAATTTCTACCATCAACGATTTCGTTAACGGTGGTGGAAACATCCTGCAAATATAAAACGATGCTTAAGTCATAAAAACCGAGTGTTTCACTTTACTCGCATGCTATCTGCCAATGGGAGACGTTGGTTGGACCTACTGTGCCTGGCTACTGAGTAAAACTGATTGAGTTACAACTACAGAAAATTGTCTAAGTATATCATGTGAAGTTTCCACACAACCTTGATATTTTGACAGTGTGACACTTTGTCTTTGTGAAGGGTAATCTCATCTCAGTGGGGTCTTTACTACATAACTGACGACAAACCCTCTACAAACTCTAACAACTAGATCTAATGAAAGCACACTAACACAGCTTGGGTCCATTCTAACACAGCATCTACAGCCCACAAGGGTCATAAATATGTAATGAAAATTTTCACAGCAAATCAAATTTAATATGGAAATACCGAATCATGTCAGCTGTCTGCATAGTTAACCTGCACTATGGACCCGAACACAGGTGGTGCCAGGGTTAAAAATTTAAGGGTTCAAAAATTGGTCATGGTAGGTCAAATAGGGTTAATTCTTAAAGATTAGCGGGTTACAAATACATGCCTAAAATTTTGGGATTCTGTCAAACTCGAGGAACCACCGTGCCAGCGCCCATGACTGCACATATCAGCAAAGTGTGATCTGTACGTCTGTTTATAATAAACATCGCTATTGCATTAGACTGTTCAATGAACATGCAGAAAATCAACAAACGGCACATTGCTGAACTAAATTTTCATTACAGTGATATTTTCATGCACCATCTTATGCACTTCAGAACCTAAATATTTTTCATTGTTGTTTTTGTTTTCCATACAAAGGCGATGTATTTAAGTTTTCACAATGAAACATTAAACAGTAACAAACATATCTGTATTAGAAACAGTAACTTTAAAACACCTTTTAAAATGTTGCTAAAGCTATGTGTAACAGAGGCTGGAGTTGGTCAATCACTACAGTGCCAGATCAAATCAATCGCCTGGTACATGCCTCTATGGTGAGTTACAGTTTACCGAGTCATAAGTCTCAACAAGTTTTAATGCCAAATGGCAGTGTGCTTCAAAACAGCCATATAACAAACATTTTTGCACCTTAACAGTACATTTTTATGCCAAACACGTACCTCCAAGAGCCAACTGATCAGCAGATTCAATTGTTACCATTAAAACCCTGCACAACACACCTGTGTGTTCATCACCTGTACTGCAATCAACAGGTAACACGTGAGATCCAAAGATGACGAGTTACACCACACCTGCAAAAAAATTACCTATGCCAAAACTGTTCTGGGTTACTACTGCACTTGGCACCTACTGCAGCATCAAGCAGCATATCGGCAATGTGCCAGCCATAACCGACTTGATTAGGGTTAGGGTGAGTGTTAGCGAGATAACTGACTTGTCCTATATACAGAGGCTATAGCAGCAGTTACCCAGACTCCATCAAGACTTGTCATTACATGTAGACTATTAGATACGACAGTGAATGCAACAAGATGTCGGACAGAATATAGATGTTTCAGCAGCTAGAAATAGATCACTCTTTACCGTCAAGACAATAATCTACCGTTCAGTCACCTACAACATGCCAAAGTAAATGGCATCTGACGGGCAATGCAAACCTGGGTTTATGGAACCTGGTATGCTGCCAACCTGCTGATTTTCAAACCCAGAAACCTGCAGCTGTGCACGGGCTTTGCAGGTTTAATTCTCGGCTACTGCACATTGAAAAACATTAATTTTGCAGCACAAAGTTAACATGGTACTGCAGAATATGCAGCTAATATGACGTCATCGTTGCCCAGGTTTCAGCAGCTAGAAATACAATATTTCGGCACCGCCACAATCCCAAGACTGCATCTGTTTGCTTACTTATTCAGCTATCCACAATGGTGTCACAATGTTTATTATGAATGTAGCTGTCCATGTCAACCCAGAGACGCCGAAGGTAACTGGAATTGACAAAACCTGTAAACCCGGGTTTGAAAAACCCTTCGTGCTTCCATTCTCCAGCTTGTGTGAATGGAAAGGCTCAAAATACACGACATGAATACAATACCAAACATCAAGCTGATGGCATAACAACAACTACTCAACTCAACATCATTACTGCAAAATTAACAATCGTCTCGGAGACCGCTCAAACACGACAGAAATGCCACGAACGGGTATCTCAAATAATGCATCCCTCGTTGCCAGCACTGCTGCCAAGAATAACAGCACTACGGACATCACAAATAAGGTATCTATTTCTACCTGCATGAAAACCGTGTCTGTTAATGGCTTCTGACAAAAATGATACAAGAACCGCAGCGCAAAACTGCATCGCTATAAATCTTGGGTCCACGCTCTTTAAACAACTGTACAGTTTAAACAGGTATGTATATGAGTGACGCCCATACAGTAATTGTACAAAGCAGAAGGTTGGTCGTTAACATTAAACTGGATTGCTTCACCGACAGCAAATACGAGCACACTTAACGATGGTCTAATGAAGCCGCACGTATAACAAGTGATCGCAACCACGAATCAACAGGACACACGTCAACGCATTCAATAATAAAAATCCACACAAAAAAAACAGCAACAACCAGTAACGACCACCAATACATGGCGCACGCATGATAAAAGCATGATAAAAGACGATATATGTATATCATACAGACACACCGTGATTTACGGTGTCGTGGCAAACACCAGATGGGTCTATTCGAAAACAAAATTTAACAATCTTTCCAGCGGTGAAAGAATTTGGAAAAATGATCAAAATCTGACAAAGTTGCCGCCCTAACCGGGTGGTCCGGTTTATGGAGACACGGTGTATGCATATATACGTGATACAGAGATATATAGATATAATCAATTATACACATTGCTTTGATGAATTCCAGCCTTTCACCAACAACGACGGAGCCAGTAAAAACTGCCGGCATTGGTAGTACCAAAGTCTTCTGTCATCGTTCATCAAAAACAAGCAACGTAACAGTAACAGTGACGACGTCAGATTCCGAAGCATACGAGAGTTCACGTCCGTGCCGGCTGCTACTGGAGCAAACTCTACAACACAAATTCCAACAAAAATCCGCTGAACAAAATCTTGCAGACAGACTGTAAATGAAGAAATTAATTTTTGTGATACCGTCACAGTTAAAAAACACCGACATTTTCTAATCGCTGAACAAGGACTACACACGTGAGCACCATTAACACGTCTTCATGATACATGCATACAAAATTGATTATGTCTAGTGTAGGGCTGGCACTGATTAAAAAATTTTCACGTATTAATCAAAACAGTCTACTGTCAATTAATCAATTAATTTCTGATTAATTCAAAACGTACTAGTTACATAATGTCACTTGCAAAGTTATCAAACCGCCAGTGCCCAGAGCAGATGAAACACAGTGCAAATCATCATCATCTCTGTCGATGCATGTTGTATTTCTGCAGCGTTTTTATCTACATGTTATGGGGAAAACACATTATCGACATAAATCCACTTTGATTGTACTAACTGCCAGTGTGCGGTACTTTAACTTTTTATAAAAAAAATTTTTGGACCCAGGTTTTTAATCGTTTGAAAATTTTTTAACAGATTCAATTTTTAAAATGATTAATCCATGAGCAAAATCTGCAACCATAATCTAGTGCTTAAAAACCTCTGAACAATGCTATAAGCAGTCAGTGCTGTGACTGTTGGCAAAATCTGTACTTCATCATCTTCCTGTCGCAATATCTACATGTTGCATCAGAATCTGACCACGAATATTACGAAATGCAGAGTAACATATTTATGAACAACATCTATGTCTACTGCTGATGCACAATCTGCACCATGCTAAGCCTACGAGTACGTGCCACTGTTCACGAACACATTTTAATATATTTACTGAGAATGATCGCTGTCTAAGATACTCACCATGGCCTACAAATGTGACAGCCAATCAGTGAAAGCCATTCTGAAATGCAGGTATCAGAGTACCCTGAAACAACACATACAACACAAACTGAAGACATTTTTATTCAATGCATAACTGTACTGTTGACGAAGTGTAACTGACATTGGTTATGACACACATATGCATGCTGCGTTTCACAAGGTACTATAAAGAAACTATTAAAGTGAGATTGATGATTTCCGTATCATTTTGTTCCATTTTTATCGGAGAACATGTGTGCCAAAAAATATCAAAATAGAGCTTGGTTTGACAACGTTATGACAACAATAACATGGTGCAGTTTTTTTTTACTCACGGTGTACAGTACATTACCACATAAAACTGCATTGGAAGGTAGTGGTGGTTTTCAAGTTGCATACAATTTTCTTATTCAAATATCACCAAAAGGTAATCACTTACAGGGTTCACCCTAACACACAGCACATATTTACCACATTTATAAACAGTGTCTGCAATACAATCAAAATGAGAGCTGCATACCCCGACGTTCATTGCAAAGCCAGACGGCTGTGGGCTGCCGGTCTGTACATAACCAACCGTGGCTTCTGAGTTTGGACTGTACAACTCATTGGGCACAGCACGGCTTCCAACGTTCACCGAACCTTAGTACACATGTCACGTACAGAGCGCAATCGTCAACGCACGCTCAAACACCTAACTAACACAGATGGGCTAATCTATAGCAAGAATGTGATTAAATAATAATAATGACAATATTAATAATATGTACGTCTTTTATCATGTCGTCACTTCAGAGGTGATGGCACACAGGTCGGGTAATAAAAAAGCAGCCAAATTCTAACAACATGCATTCTCTTGTACGAAGGCTTGAAAATGCCACCTGCAGCCAATGCCACTAATGACTGCAGATTCTAGTACAAGGAACTCGTGCTGGCTTTTCCCACAGCACAAAGGTAATTCTAGTAAAACAAATATTCAACAACAGCAATACGTTTTCAAAATTAATAAGCCTACCCATGACTAGAAAGCAATAATTACAGACACGTTTGGTAACAGATTAGCTAAATATTGGTGGAGATACAGTTGTACTAAACTACAAAAATATGATGCACTTTTCAGTTCTAGACAGGAACAGGAGAAAGAAGAACTGTGCAGTTTAAACCAGAACTGTACTAGTCAAATTTAAAAATCACATTTAGTGAATTCTGACATCAGTATGACCTATATTACACAACATATTAATAATGACTAATTACTGATATCTGATAAATCACTCGTCTGCAGAAATAAAAATGAATTTCACGGACTGTGAAATAGTACCAGTAAGCACGAAGCTTTTCTCTGTAATATCACAAAAGAAAATAATGGGCAAAGCTATATTTATTAGTCCAGACATCAATACACATGATATGATGGCAAATAGAACCTATGTGCAACTAAAAAATTTAGCATTAGACAGAACCAGATGGAATCAGAAATGGAGAGAAAGTCTGTCATGAACCTGCTAGAAACAGCACAAGACCAAAGACGGAAACAGAGAAAAATGTGGGACATACCAAAGTCCTGTGCATGGTCGGCCAGTGGGAGGACATTTCTGGCGGCCGACGTAGACAGGCCGTGCAAGCCGCGTTGTGACAAGTACTGATCGGTCAACAGCGCTGGAGTACTGAGGGCCAGCTGCGAGTCACCCTGTCTCGCCATCAACGTCGCCACCATCTGATTCGCTGCCGACAGCGAGCCATACTCCGGGTAGAATGAGG